>OCVV011261547.1_pt1 | contig 11373 bp, 11 predicted proteins | sample 1539721 | NCBI WGS metagenome assembly OCVV01 (sample SAMN02144230, study PRJEB22623) | gut metagenome | biome: sheep rumen | host: Ovis aries | place: New Zealand | reverse complement strand
GAGCCACTCGTAGAAGGCGTCGTACTCGATGTCGTTGATGGTGTCTTCGAAGGATTCGGGGTCTTCCTGGTACTCTTCGAGCTCGTCGTCATTGAAATGTTCTTCGGGCTTGAACTCAAAGGTGAAGCCGAGCTTCTCCTTGCAATAGTTCATGAGCTCGCCGGCATCGTAGTCGAAATACTGGGAACGGTAGCCTTCCATGAGCCAATGCATTTCTTCTGCTCTGTACTCCATGTCGTAACAGGCTGTGTCGAGCTTGTCGTAGATGACGGGATAGAGGTTCTCGAGGTCGAGTTCTTCGACATCGGTGGTTTTGTTCTCACGGATGAGGCGGACGAGAATGTCGACTTCTTCGTCGGAGAGCTCTACAGCGCTCTCGCCGTTGAGGGTTACTTCGCCGGTGTGGGACATGCCCAGCACCTTTTCGCTTTCAATACTGAATAGGGGCATGGTTTTTAGTTGATAGTTTAACGTTTATAGTTGAGAGTTTAGAGTTTAGAGACAGTTTTTAAGTTTAGAGTTTAGAGTTTGGAGACAGTTGAGGGTGTTTAGGGTTTCTGGATTCTTCGTTTCTGGTTTCTGGTTCTTGCTCCGTTGCGCTACGCAAGCGACGCTGTGGGGCGGGATGGCTGAGTGGGAGACTATCTTGTCTTCAACTTCATCCAGCCCGTCATGCACTGGCTGCACTTGAAGCCTGAGCCGTAGGGGCCTCGGTGCTTACTGAGGCAGAAGGAACAGACGCGGTAGCCGCAGGTGTCGCAGACGTACCACGACCAGTCGGTGGGGAGCTGCTTTCCGCAGCATTGACAAGGAATCAACATGGTGTTTACGGGGTTTTATGGGTTTGAGGTTTATCTTTGTGATGCCGCTTCTTTGCGATGTGGATGGATTGCTTGTCGGCATCGTAGATGATTTCGCTGAGTGGGTGGTGGGCGAAATGCTCCTTGCGGTCTTCGGCGAAACGGTTGCCACCCATATGCCAAAGGATGGCATCTTTTTCGGCATCGGTCAGTTCGAATCCGGAATAGCCCACTTGACGGACGGAACGCTGGCTGTGGCCTTTTGAATGCTTAGCGGTGTATGCGTTGTGGGTTTCGTGGTTATAGCGAAGGGTGTCGGCTTTGCAGAGATCGTGAAGGAGGCTGCATAAGATGATGCTTGCTTCAGGTAGTTCAGAATGGTTGGTGCCCTGCAGGATTTTCTGCTCGCGGAGCGCCATTGCTGTGTGATAGGTTTCCAGGGAATGGCTGACCAGTCCTCCTTCGAAACGGTGGTGCTGAAGTGAGCCCGGGGCGACGAAGTATCCCATTTTGGTGATGTGGGCGATGAGGTTTTCAATCTTATCGCGTTTCGTGGAACGAAGCAGGGCGAGGCATTCGTTGGTCTTTTCTTCAATGGTCTTGTGGATATGCATGTCTTGAATTGTTGTTGCTTGATGATTGTCTGTTGTTGCAAATATAGGGTTCCTTTGCTGAATGTGGGTGGTTTTTATACCTATAAATACTTATTTTGGGCTTTTTGCCAGCGACTGGACTAGCTTCTGGATATGGCGGTATTGGCTGCCACGCTTATACGTGGGGAGGTCGAAGGCTGTGTAGAACTGGATGCCGTCTAAGAGGGTGCGGCATTTTTTCTCTCTATGGGCTTCATAGTCGGCTTGGTCGTGGGTCTTGCGATAGCGATGGAGAACGAACCGCTGGCGAAGGACCTTTTCTTCGATGCGCTTGATATTGCTCTTGCGAAGTCGCATTCGTCCGTCACGACGGAGCTCGTAGCCAAGGAAGCCGATGTAGCGGTTGCAGTTGCCGTCGCCGTCGCCCCAGAGGAAGGGGTGGTGGGACTTGATGTGCCAGAAGTCGTGACGGGTGCATTCGGACAGGCTCTTGAACGGATGGAAGTAGAGGCCGTGGGCGGTGAGGGAATCGGCATAGGCTTTCATGAGGCGGCAGCATTCGGCATAATCGGTGTGGAGGAGCAGCATGTCGTCGCAATAGCGAATGAAGAGCCGATGGGGGTCATCGTGGGTGAGGACTGCTTGGTCGACATCGTTGAGCACGATGTTGGCTATAAGCAGCGAGAGGGAGCCGCCTTGTGGCACGCCTACCTGCTCGTACTGTTCGGGACTACCATTGAGGAGTTCGTCGACCCAACCGAGTTGATAGGTGTTTCGGTGTTCGGAATCATGAAGGCGACGACGTACCTTCGCAAACACTTCGTCGCACTGACGGGATTGCAGCAGGGCATGGGTATAGAAATTGTAACTGGAGAGGTAGGCTGAGAGGACTCGCATGACTTGCGACTGCCCTTCGGGTGAGAGTTGTGCTTTCCGGAGCATACGGGTGAAGCAGTCGCGAATGACTTGATGGGGGATAATGTCGTAGAACTTCTTGATGTCGCAGTCGGACGCGTAGATGGTGTCGGAGGCGTGGGAGTCGCGAAAGGACTTGATGAGCCTTATGCCGTCGTTGAAATCGGTGACATAATGCCTCTGACCAAGGAAATTGCGCGCTGGACGATAGGAGAGGATGTTGTCGTGAAGATAGCGGTCGAAGTAGCGGGTGAGATACCGGCTGGTGAGGGCGAGGATGATTTTGTCGTCGAGCTGGGTGTAGACAGATAGTGGTCGACAGGTGACGAGGAGGGTACCGTCGGGCTGCTGCCGGGTGTCCTTGAGGATGGGCATGAGACGTGGGGAATGGAAAGCGAGCCGGGGGGATGCCAACAGGCTTCTGATTCGTTTGAAGTAGGCTTGCTGCTCGTCGAGATAATCGAAGGTATGCCCTTGCTTCTGAAGGCGCATGTCGCGACTGATGGTGAGCAGGAGGGCGTTTTCGGCATTCTTGCTGGTGTCGCGGGCGCCGTTGGGGAGGGTGACTCTCTTCGATGGCTGTACCCAACTGTATCGGGGCGGCATGAGTCGGCTGAGCTTCTTGCGGGTGGTGAGTTCGGAGAGGTCGCAGTCCTTGTCAAGATGGTGATGGGTCTCGGTGCGGTTGCGACGGCGGCACTTTGCGCGTTCTTTGACGAGCAAGTGGATGAGCATCTTGTCGGAGGCGAATTCGAGCAGGGTTGGTATGGACATGGTTTTCTTTCGTTTAGGAAAGGGACTTTGGAGGAAAGCTGATATGATGTTTAACATGCATCCCCGATTGGTTACGGGGGACGGAGACAGGATGTCGCCTATGGCTCTAACTCATGAAAGTCAGTCTCCTGCCAAAGGCCTGATTTGATTTTTTTCTTTCTTTTACCAGTCGATCCACGATGTGGTGAATTGACATCAGGACAAGCGATGCCTCCAAAGTGCCCTTATTCTGCTGCAAAGTTACGAAATTCCCCTCACCCCGCCAAGGGCGCGAGGGGGAAATGTTGCTGACTATGGATAGATTTCGATGTGGCTGCTGCCGGAGGAGCCGTTGCGGATGACGTGGTTGTTGGGGTCTCTTAATGATTGTCTTGACATGATGTTTATGGGTTTTAGAGTTCGACAATTGAGTTGTTACGATGCAAAGATAGGGAAAAGGTGTGAGAGTTTTAGCGAAATTTATATGTATGAGAAACAAGTGGAATGAGAAATGGAAAGCGCATCTTTGCATTATCAAAATCATTTAACATCAAATCATTATGAGTAAGTTGTATTGGAAATTAGACGACGACACCTGGATGTCAATCGACGGAACGGAGGAGTTCAGTTGGACAAGTGTGCTTTACTTTGTAGTGGGTATGACAGTCGCCTGTGCGTGTATAGGACTTGGAATTTGGTTTTTGGAACTATTCTTGAGCCTCTTCGACTGACACTGACGGGTATTTGTATATTTGCACAAAATTGATATCTAACATTTTATATAATAGTATTATGGCAAAGTTTTATAAAAAAATTGACGACTACATTTTTGAGTATGATTATGAAAATGATCCCCCATCATTTAGAGTATTTTGGAGCGCATTTTGTGAACTTCTGAAGATGTTCCTTGTGTTGGGCGTCATCTGCTTTATATTATCTCTTTTTGGGATGTGCGGGACTTAATTGATTCTTCGGCTATTGTTTTTTGATGGTGATTTCCAGCGAATAGAGTTCTCCGTGAGAGGTCTCGCAGTGGGAGGTGGTCAACTGTAACTGACTGCCTGTGAGGAGGTTGCCGCGGCCTCGGATGAGGGCGGTGATGTCGGCAAGTCCCCAGCAGGCGAGGACGAAGATGATGACGAGGGCAAGGCCTCGGAGGAGTTTGCAGAGCATAGGCGTGTTATTTTTCTTGATTATACCAGCGGTCCCATTTCCCGTTTTTCTTGAAGGGGACCGCTGCGTCGGTGTCTTCCGATATCCAGCCGGTGAAGTTTTCTGCTTTGTTGTTGTCCATACAATGATCTTGATTAAAAGAATTGATGTTGCTAAACGTCCTTATATATTTGCTGACATTGGGTATCTCACCATCAATGCGAGGCGAAACAGTATTCTTGTTTTTCATTTTTGCGATGGGGCTTGATTCTTGTTCATGATTGATAATATAGTTCCTTTTGTCACGTTGTTTAATGACAAGGATATCTTTTTTGCGGGAACAAGGAATGTTTTTTATATGTATGAATTCGGTAGTCTTCTTTTCAGAGACAGATATCTTTGCACTGGAAATCCGAGGATGCTCTGAGGATAAGGCATAAAAAACTGAAAGAAAGATGAGAAGAAGACCAATGTTTCCCGACGAAGGGTACAAGACCTTGACGGTAGAGGAGAAAAAGAAAGACATGCCCCGGGCAAATAAGGGAATGTCGTTGCTCATGGCCATCAACTGTATTGTTGAGCTGGCCGATGGGGAAGGAATGAGCGAGGAATTCATGAAGGCGGTAGAGGAGTATGTAGGGGTGTTAGCTAAGCGTCAGGGGCTGGATGACGTGCAGGCCGTGCTCTTTGCCATCCTCGTGGAGAAGAGCGCCTCGGACAACAGCACGGAGGTTTCTGACCTTGCACGCTTTCTGAACGTCAACAATGTTAAGATGCTGCGCTACCGCCGTTGCCTCGACGAGTTGATCAAGATGGGGCTGCTGCGCAAGTCGAAGAACCGACACTTCAACAGGATGGAGTACAACGTGCCGAGTGAGGTGATTGACTCTCTGGTGGAGGACCGCCCCTACAAGCGTAAGTCGTATAAAAGTGCCGACGGAATAGAATTCTTCCAACATTTCTACGACATTACGCACCTGCGCTACGAGGAGGAAATCTCAACCGAGCAGATGCTCGACGAGGTGATGCGCCTGTTTCAGGAGAATCCGGATTCAACCTTTGTGAAGGCCATCACGTCAAAGAAACTGAAGCCTATGGACATGCTGGTGGTGACTCACTTCTGCCGCCATCTGGTGATGCATGGCAAGAAGTCGCTGGATTCCGACCATTTAGCCTTCCTCTTCGATGAGCAGCACGAACGCTATCGTTTCTGCAGGACATTGTCGGAAGGCACGCACGCGCTGATGAAAAAGAAGTACCTCGAGAAGGCTTTTGAGGACGGTTTTGAGAGTGACAGCGACTTTTGTCTGACGGAGGCGTGCCGCAAGCGGTTGCTGAAGGACTTCGATGTGAAGGTGCCGGAAAACGTAGACAACAGCATACTGGCTTCAGGCAAGATTGCCCATAAGGATTTGTACTTCTGCGAGGGCGTGCAGCGACAGATTGACACGTTTGCCAACCTCATCAGCGAGCAGCACTACAACGACATCTGCGCCCGACTGAAGGAGAAGGGGCTGCGTCAGGGCTTTGCCTGCCTGTTCTACGGAGCACCTGGGACGGGAAAGACCGAGAGCGTGCTGCAGCTGGCACGCCAGTCGGGGCGCGACATCATGCAGGTGAACGTGTCGGAAATCAAGGACAAGTGGGTGGGCGAGAGCGAGAAGAACATCAAGGCAGTGTTCGACCGCTACCGCACGATCGTGAAGCAGTCGAAGCGGGCTCCCATCCTGCTCTTCAACGAGGCCGACGCCATCATTGGAAAACGTCTGGCCAACGTCAACCGTTCGGTTGACAAGATGGAGAACGCCATGCAGAACATTATCTTGCAGGAGATGGAGTCGCTGGAGGGCATTATGATAGCCACCACGAACCTGGAGGAGAACATGGACGGGGCCTTTGAGCGCCGCTTCCTCTACAAGGTGAGGTTCGAGAAACCTGAGGCTGAGCAGCGCCGACGCATCTGGCAGTCGCTCCTCCCCACGCTGTCAGCCAAGACAGCCATGATGCTGGCTTCGAAGTACGACTTCAGCGGCGGACAGATTGAAAACATTGCGCGCAAGTGCGACGTGGAGAGTGTGCTGTATGGCGACGATGCCGTCACGGAAGAGCTCATCGACCGCTTCTGCAGCGAGGAGGTTATTTCGAAGAAGGGCGTCAGAATAGGATTTTGTGCTTGATTAAAACTGTAAGGCTATGTGTGAACGTACGATTGATTTTAACCTAATCTACTCCCCCGATGGGCGCACCTTGTTGAAGGTGCCGTCGGGGGTGGTGAGGTTCCGCATTCATGAGGGCGTCTGGAGCATTGACGAGTGGGCTTTCGACGGATGCTCGCAGCTGCGCGAGGTGGACGTGCCGTATACGGTGACGTTCTTTGAAGATGGCAGTCTGGCAGAGGATGTCTGTATGCAGCATGCTCCGGAGGGGCTGAAGCTGAATCTCTGGGATTGGCCTTATCCTGAGAACTGTGCCGTCAGCGAAGAACAGCTGGAGGAGATTGCCAATGGGTGCATCGACGAGCACGGGTTTGTGTACAGCCGAGACGGGAAGCGGCTGCTAAGGGCTGCCGAGAGGGTGGAGGAATACTGGATTCCCGAGGGCGTGGAGCGCATCGAGCGGCTGGCGTTCATTGGCTGTACGTTCGACACGCTGCACGTGCCAACGAGCTGTTCGTGGGAGTTTAGGCCAGAGGCCGAGTGGCCTATCTTCGGCAGCGATCGGGTGATAGGCTGCATCGTGTTCTGGGAACGCCCTTATGCGGAGCAGGATTTTGAGCCCGATCCGCTTTGCGTAGCCGATGCCGACCACACAGTCGATGCTCAGCACGTCATGTATACGAAGAACGGGAAGCGGCTGCTTTGCGCAAGGGCGGGGTTCAATGCGGCCGAATATCATGTGCCCGATGGCGTCGTCACCATCTGCGACCGTGCTTTCTTTTTTTGTGGACAATACCTAAAGCTTTACATTCCTGCGTCGGTAAAGGTCGTCGGCGAGGAATTGTTCGGTGAAATGGGAGGCGAGATTATCCGAAAATGATTCTTGAACTGATTGAATCTCGGCGAAATGTTTTGCGGTTTGCAGAATAATCATTAACTTTGTCAGTATGTTGAAGCGAATGTGTTTTTTGTTCTGGATTTGTTGCTTGCCGCTGATGGCGTTGCAAGCACAGGAATTGCGGAACCGCCAGAACGTCTTGGTAGGACGGGTGGAGGCGAATGGCACGGTGCGCGACCGTTTGAATGTGATGGTCGGAAGGTTTTGTGCCGACGGCTCCATTCGTGACCGTCGGGGCATGCTGGTCGGATATATTGAGCATGACGGCACCATTAGAAATCAGATGAGAATGCTGTTGGGACGTGTGGAGGCAGATGGCACGGTTCGCGATCGTTCGAACATGTTGCTGGGGCGTATTCAGAAGGGCTGTGTGCGCGACCGGCAGAATGTGCTGATGGGTTATGCGAGTGGTGTGCCCACGGCGCATGTTGCAGCATTGTTCTTTTTTGATTTGTTGCTATAGAGATAATCCGCAGTCCTTATTCCACGCGTGAGCGCCCCGAGAAGACGTACTTGTAGTTTTGGGCGATGATGGCACTGAGCAAGGCGGCGCCACCATTGCTCTGGCTGCCCATGTAGTCGGCATAGACGTAGCAGAGGGGACCGGACAGGGTGTTGATGATGCTGACGGTGGCGGGATTCATGGCGGCGGCATAGCTGGCGGGGCTGTTGGCAATGCTGGCGTAGGTGTAGCAGTAGTGGAAGTGGTCGGTGTTGCTGCTGGCGAGTTGCAGCTGTGCCTGCACCTGCGACTGCTTGGTGGAGGTGCTGCTGTTGTAGGCATCCTCGACACTGGCACGACAGTCGACCCAGTTCCAAGCCTGCGTCATGTCGCAGCTGTAGTCGGTGACCACACCGTCGTCGGGCCAGTTTTCGATGATGGCGCCATAGACAACGTCGCGATAGCTGTTGCTGCTGTTGCCATAGGGATTGCGACTGACGACGGACACCTTGCCACGCACGTCGTCGAGCGTATGGTAGCCGCGCACGCTCCCCATGAGGTAGGGGCTGCGGGCAGCGTCGCTGAAGCACTCGCGGATGCTGGCGCGCCAGGTCTCGCTCTGGTCGGTCTGCGAGAAGAGTCCCGACGAGTTTTCTTTGTTCATAATGACCGACACGGCTTCCGAAGGATTGTTCTTGACGAAGTCAATCAGAATGTCGATGGCATCCTTGAACTTGATGCCTGTCGACACCATGCCGTGATAGATAGTCAGGTTATCGAGCTGGATGTCGCTCTGCGTGTTGCTGGTGTAGCGAGGCCGTAGGTCGAAGGCCCGCACGCCGTTGGCAAGCAGGCCGGCGATGTCCTCGCTCTGGCATTTGGCGGCGCTGACGCTGCAGCTGCTTGTTGCTGCGTCGTGGGCGCCAGGCGTGGAGAGCATCGAGAAATAGGTGTTGCCGGGGATGGTGGACTGCCATAGGTTCTGTGCCGTTGTGGTGGCGGTGAAGGCGAGGGTGTTCAGCTGGCCAGCGGTAATGGTGGTGAAGTCCTGGCTGTAGAAGTGGCCGTCGGTGGTGCGGACGGTCACCTTCACGCCTTGCGGCAGGCTGACGGGGCGCAGGTAGGCGGTGTAGGTGCCGGTGTTGCTGCCTTCGACGCTGACGACATCGCTCTGCAAGCTGTTGGCATAGGTGGAGGCGTCGCCGGCGGGATAGCCGTAGCTGAGCTCATGGCCCTGGCAACTGATGGTCATGGGGCCGGCGATGTTTTCCTTGCCTAAGGCATAGACGCTGACGCTGGCTACGTTGTTGAGGCTGGTCGTGATGTGGAGCGTGGTCAGGTGGTCGGCCATGTGGTAGTGGGCCGACACGTCGTCGCCCGTCAGGGAGCAGACGGCTTTACTCAGTATGTAGTCAGGTCCAGAGGCATTCTCGGCAGCCGACTGTTGGGCAAAGACCATCGCGTCAAGGTCGGCGTAGGTCCACGACAGGTCGACTGCCTTGGCTTCTGTTTTGCCGAGGATGATGTTGACGAGGGCAGTGACGTCGGCAATGGTGATGGCGCCGTCGTCGTTGACATCGGCCAGATGGTCTTTACGGCTGCTGTCCTTGCCGAGGAGGACGTTGACGAGGGCAGTGACGTCGGCAATGGTGATGGCGCTGTCGTCGTTGACATCGCCAATGGTGTAGGAAAGCGGCAGCTGCTCAATCTTCACATAGTCGACAAACAGCTTAGGCGTAGCGGGAGAGCCCACGTTGGCACAAGAGTAGCCGAGGTGGATTTTGCCGCTGGTGGCTGTAGGTAGGTTCAGATAGACGACCGCTTCGGTCCACTCGCCGCCGGGGAAGTAGGCCTCGGCATAGTGGCTGGTGCCGTCGTCGCTGATGAAGCCCATGGCGCTTGTGTAGTTGGCTGGGGTGTTGTCGCCGGCGTTGTAGACTCGGAACGAGAGGCGATAGAAGCCTTTGGGCAGCGAAACTGCCTGGCTGTAGCCCACGCTGTTGGTCCAGCAGGCAGCCAGTCCCAGCGCACCTCCTGCGCTGTTGCCGTCGGCATCGGTGGCCGGCACCACATAGGAAGTTCCCGAGAGGCCGTAGCCCGAACCGAAAGCGAAGGCACCGCCCGCCTTCGCGTCGCCCGTGGCATCGGCAGTCCATGCCGTCACGGGTTGGCAACTGCTCACTGGGCCGTCTTTGGCATAGGTGTAGACGACGGAGCTGACGAAGTCGCCCTCCACGTCGAAGCCGGCATTGGAGAGGTAGAGGCTGGTGACATCGGTCTGGGCTGTGGCTGTAAGGAAACACAGCAGGAGAATGGCAGTGAGAAGGACCGTCAAGGTATTTCGTTTCATCATGAATGATTGGAGTATAAACCGATTTAGGCTGCTAAGTTACAAAAAATATTCTGTTCTGTCGTCTTTTTTCGTATATATTTTGTACTTTTGCAGTGGAAACTGGAAACTAGAAACTCGAAAACTGCATTTATGCTGAAGACTCTCTACCGACAAATAGGACAATATAAGTGGGCTGCGGTGATGACACCCTTGCTCACAGCTGCTGAAGTGGTGATGGACGTACTCATACCGTGGGTGACGGCATCACTCATCGACAAGGGCATCAATGCCGGCGACATCGACCAGGTGTATCGCTACGGAGGGCTGATGTTGCTGATGGCGTTCATCAGTCTGGCGCTGGGCATTGCCGCAGGCCGCACGTCGGCGGTGGCCTCGACGGGCTTTGCCGCTAACCTGCGGCGGGCGATGTACAGGAACATCCAGCGCTTTGCCTTCTCAGACATCGACAAATACTCCACATCGGGACTGGTGACCCGCATGACTACCGACGTGCAGAACCTGCAGCAGGCGTTCCAGCAGATTTTGCGCATCACGGTGCGTGCGCCGTTCCGCCTGGTGCTGTCGGTGGTGATGTGTCTGGTCATCGACCCGCGGCTTTCGCTCATCTTCATTGTGGCAATGGTGGTACTGGGCGTGTCGCTCTGGCAAATCATTTCGAGAGTGTCGCGCCTGTTCCAGCAGGTGTTTGAGAAGTATGACGCGCTGAACGAGAGCGTTCAGGAGAACGTGGCGGGCATTCGCGTAGTGAAGGCCTTCGTGCGCGAACGCTTTGAGAACGAGAAGTTTGCCCGAGCCGCCGAGGGGCTATATAAACTATATGTACGCGCGGAGAGCCTGATGGCGCTGAACCACCCCGTGATGAATATGGTGGTGTACGGCTGTATGATTGCCCTGTCGTGGTGGGGTGCCCACTTCATTGTGGGTGGTACGCTGACCACGGGCGAGCTGACGTCGCTCTTCACCTACGTGATGTCGATTCTGCAGGCGCTGATGATGCTCTCGATGATCTTCGTCATGCTGACCCAGAGTGCCGCCTCGGCCAAGCGTGTCTGCGAGGTGATCAACGAGCAGCCCGACATCGTGAACCCTGAGAATCCTGTGATGGAGGTATCGGACGGCAGTGTGGAGTTCCGGGGGGTAAGGTTTGACTATAAGGCCTCAACCAACAGCCCTTCCCCCCAACAGACCCTCCCCCTCACCCCTCCCTATAGTGAGGGGAGTGATAACCCACAACAGATGGAGGGAAACAACGATAGTCAGTCAGAAAAAGTAATTACTCCCCTCCCTGATAGGGAGAGGCAGGGGGGAGAG
>OCVV011069894.1_pt1 | contig 11373 bp, 19 predicted proteins | sample 1539721 | NCBI WGS metagenome assembly OCVV01 (sample SAMN02144230, study PRJEB22623) | gut metagenome | biome: sheep rumen | host: Ovis aries | place: New Zealand | reverse complement strand
GAGTCCGGAACGGCTCGCGTTACACGAGGAGATTGTTGACGCTACTGTTTCGGGCGCTGAAGCTTTATCTCAACGTTTGCGAAAGGCCGAAATCGAACGCGGCGAACCGAAGCCGATTGTATATGTGATGCGCGGCTGCTGTGGCGCTGGCAAGACAACGGCTTTACGAAACGGCGTACGCATCCCTGGAGTATTAGACGAAAATGGCAAGCCGAGCGGCACCTTGGCGCCGGACGTATATAAAGGCCCGCTGCGCAGAGGCAAAATCGAAGTTGTCGAGGGCGAGGCTCCGGTTTTCTCTCACTCGCAAGTACATCAGGAATCCGGTTTCGTGGGGCAGAAAGTCAATCAACGTATTTCGGAAATTTCTAAGCAAAAGCAAGGAAGCGGCGAAGGCTTTTCGATTGTCTACGATAAGCTCATGGGCAGTTTCAACCAGGTAGAGGGAGTTGCGAGAAGTGCGGAAAGCACCGAGCGAAATATGAGCCTAATCGACGTCGATGTTCCGCTGGAACTTTCTGCGATTCGTGTGCTTGGAAGAACGGCTGAAGGTGACGATCCGCAGATGAACTTCGATAGCGCAGCGAACGCTTTTTACGAGAACCGAACTAATCGTCGGGATATTATCGAGAGACTTGCGAAAGATTCGGAAAATGGTATACATAGGTACGAACTGGTCGTATTTGATACGGAGAGTCACGGTCAAAAAACCTTAATGATTACGGAAGATGGCATGACGGCCGAGTCGGGCACGGACGAAGAGATTAGTAAATACTGTCCAAGCGAAGAAGATTGCAATGAAGAGATCGAAGCTACGCGGAATCAAGTTATCTCGCCGGATTATATCGAGCGATTCTTGGGGGATTATTTCGCGAACGATGAAGTTTCGCAAAGATATGCGCAGAGCACTAGAGCTTTGATGGAAGAGTTTATGGGAATGACAATTGCGGATGCGATGGCTGTCCGGTGCGGCCAGAAGAAACGCAGCGAGGTTAATATCGTTAATTTCGGTGCATCGGAACTGGTGGGCGAAGGATTTTAGGAAAGTTTTAGGGAGTATAATATAGCTATGAATAATTACGGAGAAAAGCTTACGCTTGACAATTCTGACAAAATCGATTATAATATAGGGCATGACGAGCAGACGAATAATGTTCGTAGTACCGAAAATTTCGGCAATTTAGGCAAGACCGTAATCGAAAGACAAATGTTCGAAAGGAGGCGTGAAGAGATGAATCTCGATCGCATAGTAGAAGAAGCACGCCAGCGCGGAAAAGCAGATTTTAATTATAATGAATTCGCGAAATTTTACCGTGCCGACACCTTGACAGGAGAAGACCTCAAACAGGCTAGCGATGCGGCCATCGAGCGTTTTCGCCGCGATTATTACCTCCGTTTTCCAGACGTCATGAACAGCAAAGATTATGCAATCAAACTGAATGAACTGAGACGCGACGCCGAATAAAACAAATGCCCTGCTCTATGAGCGGGGCGATTTTTTGTGTTGTGCGACATTTGAATATTTATCGAAAGTCGAGTCTGTAACCGTCAGAAACAGGCTATCCATAGCTCTATTATACCACATCTACCTTATAATGTCAAGCATTAGAGCTTTTGCACATCAAAAAACTGCCAGATTGCTCTGACAGCTTTTTGTTGGTAATTACCAAACCTTGACGAGGAGCTCGCCGCCAAGTTTTTGCTTGACAGCTTCTTGACCAGTCAAGATGCCTTTGCTCGTGGAGACCAAAACGGTACCGCGGCCAGACTTGATTTTTGGAATTTCGGCTACGCCAGCGTAGATGCGGCGGCCTGGGGTCGAAATCTTCGCAATCTCGTTGATGCGAGCAATTTCGCCATCTTTGTTGATTACGATGTGAAGAATGTTGCGTGGTGCAGCTTCTTCGATTTCAACTTTTTCCAAGTAGTGAATTTTCTGTAGCTTCTCTGCGACAGCAAGCTTTAGTTTGCTGGTTGGGACGCGAATTTCGGTTTTGCCAACAGCAATAGCGTTGCGGATGCGAGTAATGAGGTCGGCTACAGGATCGCTAGTTTGAATAGACATATCTTTCCTTTCTCCTTTCTCTTACCAGCTACTCTTTGTTACGCCTGGGATTTCACCCTTGCTTGCTTTTTCGCGGAAGTTAATGCGGCTAAGGCCAAAGTGGCGCATGTAGCCACGTGGGCGACCGTCGAGCATGTCGCGGTTCTTCAAGCGAGTTGGGCTTGAGTTGCGCGGCAACTTCTGGAGACCTTCGAGGTCACCGGCTGCCTTGAGCTCGGCGCGCTTTTCTTTGTATTTTTCGTACATCTTGCGGCGTTTTTCGTCGCGAAGTACTGCACTTGTCTTAGCCATTACTTAGCCTCCTTTTCAAACGGCATGCCGAATTTTTCGAGCAACTTGGTGCTGCCTTCTTTGCTACCATTCTTAATTACAAAAGTGATTTCGAGGCCATGGAGAGTAGCGGCGTCTTCGAAGGAAATTTCTGGGAAGACGGTCTGCTCTTTGAGACCAAGGCTGTAGTTGCCCTGCGCGTCGAAGGACTTGCGTGGAACACCATGGAAGTCGCGAACGTGCGGCAAAGCGATGTTAATGAGGCGGTCAACGAACTCGTACATTTTGTCGCCGCGGAGCGTGGTCATGTAGCCAACTGGCGCACCCATGCCCTTGCGAATCTTAAATGTAGCGATAGATTTCTTGGCGAGGCGAGTTGTGACTGCCTGGCCGGTGATTTTCGTCAAAGTCAATTCGACGGTTTCGGTGTAGCGCTTATCTTCGCGCTTTTTACCAGTACCAGAGGTAACCATAACTTTTTCGAGTTTTGGAACCTGGTTGATATTGGCGAGACCGAGTTCTTCTTTGAGAGCTTTCTGAATCTCTTTGTTGTACAGAGTCTTCAAGCGTGCTTCGTATTTAGTTTCAGCCATTACTTGATCTCCTTATTGTTTGCTTGGCGTGCGACGCGAACGGTTTTGCCGTCTTTGTCTTTGCCGTAACCAACGCGGCTAGTCTCGCCGGATTTTGCATCCACAACGAGAGCAACTTTGCTGGCGTCCATACCAAGCTGAATGTCTTTCTTGCCGCCCTGGCGGTAAGCGGTTGGGCGCATGTGGCGCTCACGATTACCGATGCCTTCGACGAAAACAAGATTTTCTTTTGGCAAGAATTTGGTGACCTTGCCGGTTTTGCCTTTGTTGGCGCCCGAGATAACTTTCACGAGGTCGCCAGTTTTAATGCGAGTTCCCATTATAGTACCTCCGGTGCTAAGCTGATAATCTTTGAGTAGCCAAGGTCGCGAAGTTCGCGTGGAACTGGGCCGAAGACACGAGTGCCTTTTGGCGTCTTGTCATCGTTAACCAAAACTGCAGCGTTGTCGTCGAAGCGGATGGTCGAACCATCTGGACGGCGAATTTGCTGACGAGTGCGGACGATAACGGCGCGAACTACAGCTTTCTTCTTGACGTTGCCGGTTGGCGAAGCCTCTTTCACGCTGCAGGTGACGATATCGCCAACGCGAGCGTAACGAGCGCGAGTGCCACCGAGAACGCGGATGACGCCAAGTTCCTTAGCGCCGCTGTTGTCGGCAACCTTCAAGCGAGTTTCTTGTTGAATCATTTATTATTCCTCCCCTTTTTCAGAGTCATCTTCGACCTTGGTGACTTCTTCTTTGAGCTCTACCTTGCCGTGGCTGCGCTCGACAATCTTGACGAGGCTCCAGGTCTTGGTTTTGCTGATTGGGCGCGTTTCGGCGATCATAACCGTATCGCCTTCATGAGCCTCATTGTTGGCGTCATGAGCAGTATACTTGCGCGTTTTGGTGTACTGCTTCTTGTAGATTGGATGAGTCTCACGAGAGGTGATTTCGACAGTGATCGTCTTGTCACGCTTGTCGGAGGAGACTACTCCAGTGAGTGTGCGTGCCATTACTTATCTCCTTTCGTGGCGTTAATTTGCGTAAGAATGCGGGCAATTTCCTTCTTCAAAGCTTTGATGCGATGTGGATTTTGCAAGGCATTTCCGAGACTCTGTTGCGCAATCAATAGCTCTTCGCGTTTTGCGACGAGTTGCTCGTCGAGTGGCAAGTTGCTGACAGTCTTTGCTTCTTTGACTTCTTTCTTTGCCATATTAGAGCTCCTCTTTCTTTACAATCTTACAGCGAACTGGAAGTTTGTGGCTTGCAAGGCGAAGTGCCTCTTTGGCCTGCTCTTCCGTAACGTCTGCAATCTCGAACATAACAGTACCGGCTTTTACCTTAGCGACGTGGAACTGTGGTTCACCCTTACCGCTACCCATCTTGACATCAAGAGGCTTCTTGGTGACTGGGGTGTGCGGGAAGATGCGAATCCAGATTTTACCACCGCGCTTAACGTAGCGGGTAATTGCCTGGCGAGCTGCCTCGATCTGACGACCGTTGACGCGCTCGTTCTGGAGGCTCATAAGACCGAATTCACCGAACGCAACAGTGTTGCAGCGAGTGGCGATACCTTCGTTCTTGCCTTTGCGAACCTTGCGGTGCGCTTCCTTGCGTGGTTGACTAAGTGCCATAATTTATTTCTCCCCCTTATAGATCCAAACTTTAACACCTACGATACCGGCAATGGTCTGAGCGTGCTCGACGTAGAAGTCGATGTCGGCGCGAAGCGTATGTAGAGGCACGGAGCCTTCAATAAACTTTTCGCGGCGGCTCATTTCGGCGCCATTAAGACGACCGGAAACCTCAACGCGGATACCTTTTGCGCCAGCATTCATCGTGGAGGCGCAAGCCATTTTCACGGCGCGGCGGAAGTTCATGCGCTTGCCGAGCTGGAAGCCGATGTTTTCGGCGACCAATTTGGCGCTAAGTTCCGGCTTCTTAACCTCTTCGACATTAATGCGAAGAGCGGCGTCGGTAACTTTCTGCAATTCCTTCTTTAATTCGTTAATACCAGCACCCTGCTTGCCGATAACTGCACCGGCTTTTGGAGTGTGGATGGTGATCGTAGTGAGATTCGGGCTGCGCTCGATGCTGATGCGATCGATGGTCGGGCGGCTCTTGTAGCGCTTTTCGATAACTTCGCGAATCTTGACATCTTCGATGAGCCAATTCTTGAAGTCGGCCTTGCGAGCAAACCACTTGCTGCTCCAGTTTTTATTGACCTGGAGGCGATAGCTGACCGGATTAACTTTCTGGCCCATTATTTGCTCTCCTTCTCTTTCTTATCAGCTTTCTTGGCTTCTTCAGCCTTGGCAGCCTTTTTAACTTTTTCTTCACCGCAAACTTCTACGAAGATGTTGGAAGAAATCTTTTCGTATGGCAAAGCGCGACCGCGGCTCGCTGGTACGTAGCGGCGCATGCGGTTGCCGGCCGTAACGGAGATGCGAGAAATCGCAATCGTTTTAGTGTCGATGTTGCCGGTTGCAATCAAGTTTGCAGCGGCGGATTCGATAGCTTTGTGAACAGCCTTAGCGGCGCGGCGTGGAGTGTTTTTCAGAATGATAACAGCATCAGCAACGTAGCGATCGCGAACTAGACTCGCGACAACGCCGACCTTGCGTGGCTGGCTATCAACGCCTTTGATATATGCGTGAGCAGTTTTGGTAGCCATAGATTAAGCTCCCTTCTTTGCTGCTTCAGCGGCTTTTTTGCCACCGTGGCGCTTAAATTTACGAGTTGGCGAGAATTCGCCGAGCTTGTGACCAACCATGTTCTCGGTTACGAAAACCGGAACATGCACACGGCCGTTATGAACGGCGATCGTGCGGCCTACCATTTCTGGAGAGATGGTAGACTCGCGAGCCCAAGTCTTGATAATAGTGCGGTCTTCTGCGGAGAGGGCTTCAATTTTCTTCTGAAGCTTAGCGTCCACATAAAGGCCCTTCTTGAGAGAACGTGACATAGACTACTTCCTCTTTCCTTCGTGACGACTGCGAACAATCATCTTGTTAGTTTTCTTGTTGTGACGAGTGCGGTAACCCAAAGTGAGCTGACCCCATGGCGTGCGTGGAGCCTTACCAGTACCGTGACGACCGCCGTCACCACCACCGTGAGGGTGATCGCAGGCGTTCATAACGACACCACGTACCGTTGGGCGAATACCTTTGCGGCGCTTGCGACCAGCGGAACCGATTTTGATGTTCTGATGCTGCAAGTTACCAACTACACCGATGTTTGCAGAACAACCAACGAGTACTTTGCGCATTTCACCAGATGGCATGCGGAGAGTAGCATAGCCGTTCTCTTTTGCCATAAGCTGAGCGGTTGCACCGGCAGCGCGGACCATTTGGGCGCCCTTGCCTGGAACTAGCTCAATTGCGTAAACTTGCGTACCGACTGGGATTTGCTCGAGCGGCAAGCGGTTGCTTGCTTCAATCGGAGCCTCTGCGCCGGTTTCGATGGTTGCACCCTTGGTCATATTTGTATCGGCCAAGACGTAGTAATAAACATCGTTCTGATCTTTAACACGAGCGATGCGTGCGCTGCGGTTTGGATCGTACTCAATCTCCATGACGGTCAACTTGAGACCTGCTGGGAGATTGTGGGTCAAGATGCGGTAATGGCGTTTGACGCCGCCGCCGCGATGACGAACGGTAATGCGGCCAGAATTGTTTTTACCAGCTTGCTGTTTTTTGCTTGCAATCAAGCGCTTCATTGGCTTGCGGGTAGTAATCTGGTCGAAATCCTGCGTGGTTTTTTGACGTTGCGCCGGCGTGGTCGGGCGATAAGCTTTAATGCTCATTATTTATCTCCTCCCTTGTCGGATTTCTTGTCTTCTTTAGTTTCCTCGGCAGCTTCTTCGTTGAAGATCTTGATTTTGTCGCCAGCCTTTAGGGTAACATAGGCGATTTTCTGATCTTGGCGATAAGTCGTGCCAGGATAAGCGTGCTTGCCGCGGCTAAACTTGGTAGCTTTGCCTTTGCGGAGCGTTACACGAACAGAAGTGACCGTTACCTTGTATTGTTCTTCGACGGTCTTCGCAACTGCCTGCTTGCTGGCGTCAGCTGGGACGACGAACATGTAGCAGCGCTTGGCTTCCTCGCGATATGCTTTTTCAGTTTGGATTGGACGAATTAACATTATGCTTCCTCCTTTCCGATGAGCCAATCTTTGATGATTGGGAGAGACTTCTCAGTGATAACGATTGTGTCAGCATTGAGAATATCGAATACGTTGAGGTAGGTTGGGCGAACGACCTTGAGGTTAGCGACATTGTTAGTGGCGCGGATAACCATTTCGTCTTTTTCGCTGACTACGAGCAAAATATTCTTGGTTGCGTCGATTTTGTTCTTCTTGAACACTTCGAGCGTTTCTTTGACCTTACCATTTGGGCAGGCAAAAGTGTCGATCACGACAATGTTTTTGTCAGCGTTCTGCATGCTGAGAGCCTGGCAAACTGCCTGGAGCTTAGCGCGCTTGCTGATTTTCTTGGTGAAGTTTTCTTCGCCAGTGCGACCGAAAGCTACACCACCATGGCGCCAGATTGGGTTACGGGTGCTGCCGAAGCGTGCGCGACCGGTACCTTTCTGTTTCCACGGCTTCTTGCCACCACCACGAACTTCGCCGCGCTTGAGAGTCTTAGCGTGGGAGCTGCGAGAGTTGGCGAGATAGGTATCATAAGCGAGTTTAACAAGCTCATGATTCTTGACTTCAAGACCAAATACGTCTTTGTTCAACTTTGCGTCTGCCATATTAGTCCTTTCCCTCCACCATTACGAGACCTTTGTTTGGACCAGGAACTGCGCCCTTGAGACCAATAAGGTTGTTTTCGGCGTCGATGTAAGAAACGACGAGATTTTTGACAGTTACGCGATCGTGACCCATGCGACCAGCCATCTTCTTACCCTTGAAGACTTTCTGTGGATACATGGAACCGATGGAACCGACTTTGCGAATATCGCCCTTGAAACCGTGCGTGTTGCGGGATTCTTGGAAGTTGTGGCGCTTGACAGTACCAGCAAAACCTTTACCCTTGCTCGTGCCGGTGACCTGAACTTTGTCACCAAGCGCGAAGCTCGCAACGGTCAATTCGCTACCGAGAGTGACCTCTGCAGGAATTTCGTCGACGCGGAATTCGCGGATGTATTTAGGTTTGACATTTTCTCCGGCTTTTTTGACGTGTCCGGACACGGCCTTGCTCAGATTCTTACCCTGACCAAATGCCACTTGTACTGCGCTATAGCCGTCTTTTTCGACAGACTTAGTCTGAGTCACAGTACATGGGCCGGCTTGAAGGATAGTCACAGGAGTAACTACACCATCTTCACCGATGATCTGGGTCATACCAATCTTGGTGCCGAGGATGATTTTCATCTCTGGGTCCTTTCCCATTACATTAAAATCGATTGGCTTATGAGTGGTATCCGGGCTCTCAACCGGACCGTACCTCTTGCGCCAATGCGACCGTTAGTTAATATACAGGAATGATTATAGCACAATTGCCGCGTCTCTACAAGTGTTTTCGGCCATAATTAGGCAACAAAAACCGCCCGAAGATGGGCGGCTCTGATTCGATGATTACATCTTGATTTCTGCGTCAACGCCAGCCGGCAAAGACAAGTTCTGCAATGCATCAATCGTCTTTGGGGTCGCATCGATAACGTCGATGAGGCGCTTGTGAACCTTCATTTCGAAAGCTTCACCACCGGTCTTGTAGACGTGTGGGCTCTTTACGACGGTAAAGGTCGAACGCTTGGTTGGAAGCGGAACTGGGCCACTAACTTTGGCGCCGGTGCGGATAGCCGTATCGACGATTTGCTTGGCGCTCTGATCAATCACGCGATGATCATAGGCCTTGAGGCGGATGCGGATCTTAAGACCCTCAGCTTTTTCTGCCATGGATAATCCTTTCTTGCGCCGCGTAACCTCGGATGCTACCTAGACGGAGCGTCCACGAGTTGTCGCGACAATTATTTTGTATGTGATTATTATAGCAATTTCGGCCATTTTGTCAATTATCTCTTGAAAACAGACCTCGATGCTGATATAAACATTGCATATGCATCGGCATCGTTCTTTTTTCGGAGGTGATTTTTATGATACCGACAGCAGAAACACTCAAACTAGTCTGCGTGCATTTATTTGGCTTCGAGCCAGAAGCTGAGATTGTTGCCGCCAATGAAGAGCTCATAAAAGCAATCATTAGCAACGAAGTTAACGATGAGTCCGTAAGTGCGTTTTATGACTACATTTCTGGAGACAATAGCCACGACACGCAAGATAAGGCATGGAAAACCATACAGAATATCGAAGAATATCGCGCGCTTTTCCTGATTGACGCTTTTACGATTCCGCTCGAAGAAATTAAACGCCGTTACAAGATTGACCTCGTTCGCTATAAGGCCTACAACTACTACACACTCAGGATATTAGACCAAAAGTATCCATCCACGATTTCCTACAACCACTACCTCGAGATGATATGCAGATGCCTCGACTCGAACAGCAAGATTATCGAAAACTTCACTTCTATTTAATTTCACACCCTCAGCTCCGGCTGGGGGTATTTTTAAGCAGGAAAAATCCCGCCACGAATGGCGGGATTTGATTGATTGGAGTGTTGCGATTACGAATCGGTCCTGAGTGCTGCCATTGCAGCAACAATCGTCGCTTCGTCGATGCAGCAGTTTTCGCCGTCTTCGGCACCGATGTAAGCATACAGCTTATCAGTAGCCGCATCGCGGTGAGCAGTGACAGTAATGCCCTTAGAGCCGAGGAAAACAACTGTGATTTTATCAGAGAGGTTTGTCGGTGCAATACGGCAGCCCATTTTGGTACCATCGAGAATCTCGTAAGCTCTCTGTTCGCGTTCGCTCAGCGGAGTGCCCCTGAAGATTTTAGTCATGATGCCGGCCAACTGACCGCACGCAAGAGGCATAACGCCGATACACAGGCGGCCGTCCTGCGTATACATCATGGCGGCGCTATTGCGAATATTTGCCGCTCTCATGCACTGCCCTTCTTCAAGCGCAGTGAAAAGGCTGTCGAAGCATTCATAACGCTCGATGTCGCTTCCGACCCAAGCATTGTGATGGTTAGCTCCCTTCGGGAGAATGCCGTAGTAGTCGGGAAGCGTACCGGCGTCTGTCCAGCCAGCCTTCATCAGGACGGCACGGAACTTCATTTTCTCGACAAATTCCTTAACCGAAAGACGCAGATCTGTGTCAGGACAGCCATCCATGAGGAATGCATCCAGACGCTGCTGGAGCTCATCGTACGGATAGTTTTCCATGAGAGTCTTGGCCGAAACCAAGTAGATGCCGGTAGAGACCATGGAATTTCCGTTCCGCTGAAGCTCTCTCGCCTTGTCAAGCGAAGGCTTCTCGATGAACTTAATCATCGTGTAGCTGTCGCCCTTTTCGGTGCGGTCATACAAGAAGTTACCGCAACCAGTGATGGTATTTTCATCGCTGACTTTTGCGCACAGCATGATAGATGCACCGGTGCGCTCGCTTTCGTTATAGGCCATCTCGATAGCCTGGCAGAAACCTTCCGGGTTCTGCATATGAGCATCCGAGGGAGAGATAAAGAGCTTGATGTCCTCTGTGAAGAGTTCCTGGATGTCATGCGCTCCAATGCCCATAATGGCAACATAGCCAAAATACTGGATCTGGAGCAGAATATTGCTGTGAGGCACGCCGAAGATCTCAACCTGCTTCTTTGCTTCTGCGAGCTGCTCCTCGTCGGTCACGATCATATAGATATCGGACGGATCGAAGCCGGACTCGAGGAAGAGACGGATCTCATCCTGAAGGAATGTCGGGCCGAGCTTGCCAAATGCGTATTTTGCAAGTGTGGGATCCTGTGCGGCTGTGATGCCCTTCGGGCGGAACGGCTTACGCTTTTTGCAACCGGGGAATCTGGTGCTGCCACCTCCGCAAAGGAGGAGGACTTTCGTTTTCTTGTACTTTGTGCACATTTCTGCAACACCCTTTCTTGTAAGATACACTTGGAAACCCACCTCAACCAAGGGATGGCAGTTTTCCGAAGATTTTTCTATCGTATCACACTTTTGCATTTTTGTCAAGTATATGGATACAAAAAAATCCGCCCATTGCTGAGCGGATTTTGAAGCGTTCTGAGATGTTAATTACTTAACAATCTTGGTAACGACGCCAGAACCGACGGTGCGGCCACCTTCGCGGATAGCGAAGCGGTCATTGTCGTTCATAGCGATTGGAGCGTTCAACTTAACCTTGAAGCTGACGGTATCGCCAGGCATGACGATCTTGTCTTTGCTTTCAAGTTCGACCTCACCAGTAACATCGGTGGTGCGGAAGTAGAACTGTGGCTTGTAACCATCGGAGAATGGAGTGTGGCGGCCGCCTTCTTCCTTCTTCAAGATGTAAACCTGGCCCTCAAACTCGGTATGTGGAGTGATGGAACCTGGCTTTGCGAT
>OCVV011261324.1_pt1 | contig 11375 bp, 8 predicted proteins | sample 1539721 | NCBI WGS metagenome assembly OCVV01 (sample SAMN02144230, study PRJEB22623) | gut metagenome | biome: sheep rumen | host: Ovis aries | place: New Zealand | reverse complement strand
CTCTGCTCTTCTGTAATCTTCTTCTGCCCGCTTCAACGGTGCACCTTGACTGCTCTGTACGCTGCTTTCTGCATGTCAGCGTATGATTTGTATGATTTCTGATTATATCTTACCGTTTGGTATCGTCTGTCTCCGTGTGTTCTGTCACTTCTTCCGCTTCCGTCTGTTCTTCTGCGGGAAGCACAAAGGTCACTGACGTACCGATACCTTTCACGCTGCTGATGGTAAATCCATAGGACTCGCCGCAGCTGAATTTAATCCGGTCGTATACATTCTGCATACCGATACCGATATGGCCCGCCTCCCTGGCTTTCCTCTTTTCCGGGTGCTGCAGGAGATCCATCATCTCGTCCACCTGCTCCTGTGTCATACCGGTACCGTTGTCCATTACAATTATAATAACAGATTCTCCCCGCCGTGCAACATTGACATCCACAACTTCCTGTTTCACATCCTCTTTCATTCCATGTTTCACCGCATTTTCCACTACCGGCTGCAGTATCATCTTGGGAATCAGAAGCTGCTCATCTTTTTTATTGATATGGATATGCAGGGCGATCCGTCCCTGATAGCGTACTTTCATCAGTGTGAAGTACTCCCGCAGCATATCCAGCTCCTTCCGCAGGGTAATCCGTTCCTGCTGCTCTCCCATGACAAACCGCAGCTGATGCCCCAGGCTTTCCAGGAGTTCCGCCGTCACAGGATCCTGGTGCTCCAGGGCAGTCATTCGGATCACATCCAGCGTATTATACAGGTAATGGGGCTGAATCTGCATCTTCAAGGCATTCAGCTCCGCGTCTTTCCGGTTGATCTGCTCTTTGTAGACCCGGTTGATGTAAGTCTGGAGATCTTCCACCATCCGGTTGAATCCATTGGTAATGTACTCCATCTCGTCACTGGTCTTTGCCTCGACCCGAACATCCAGATCCCCTTTCTGCACTTTTTCCATGGCTTCTTTCAGGCGGACAATGGGCGCTGTCTGCCGGTTGGAGAACCGCATATACAGAATCAGAAGGATAAAGGAGGTAAAAGAGATCAGGAGGATAATCATGGATCGGTTTCTGCTGATATCCCCGAACACCGTCTTTTTCGGTATCTTCATTACCGCATATTCTTCCGTATCGCCGATCTTCTGATAAAAATAAACAAAGCTGCGGCTGACAAAATTTCCTTTCGCGCCGGTGAACTGATGCATGACCCCGGAGAGGCTGTTGGCGTTGTGATAATCCTCTTGTTCCGAACTGTACAGATAGGTCTGTCTGGCGGGATCCACCACATAAAAACTGCCGGTGGTGGTATCAATATCCATATTGTCAATCAGCGACTCGATCTCGTTCACATTGATATCCGCGTAGACAGTGGCCAGCACCTTGCCTTTCGCGTTCTTTACCTGTGTGGTATCCATAATGTTCCGCACCAGTACGAAGACAAAGTCATCCGTATTCACGGTCATCTGGCTCTCCGGCGAAGTCTGCAGAATATACAGGTCCCGGTATCCGCCGTTCCTGCCAAAAGGCGACCTGGTAAAGAAGTGGTTGTCCTGCCGCAGGGTTTTTGTCTGGTCATAATACAGGCTGAACCGGCGTCCCTTACTGTCCGCCAGCCGTTCGGAAGAAATATACCGGCACTGTTCCATACTGCTCTCCAGCGCATCCGTAACGATCATGGTCTGTTCATAGGTTGTCAGGTCCGTCTGTTTCAGACATTCCACCAGAGACATCCCGCTGTCTGTTTCATAGTCATACAGTTCCGCCAGGGCAGTATCTGCAGACGTAAAGATGCTGTCCACGTTTTTCGCGAAATACCGGTTGATTTCCTGATAGTTTCCGGTCATCAGCGTACGGATCCGATTGTTGTATGTGGCAAAATACAGCATACTCACCAGAAGCACCGGAACCATGCCCATGAACACAAAGGCCCGGGTCATCTTCATAAAGGAACTGTTTCGATAGGGAAGATTCCGCTCTGCCATACGCTCACCTCCCATTGGAACTGTCGGCCTGCACCGCTTTCTTCCAGATCTGCTGCAGCTGCTTCTGGGTCTCTTCCGTGTCCTGTTTCCCCTGCAGATAGGCCTGTATGGACTCCAGACAGCTGCCCTCAAAGTTCTGCGGGGTATGTTCATCGCCGATATAAGCGCTTATTCTGGCATCCGCCTGGTCAAAACTGTCCTTTACCCGCTGCCGCAGGCTGCCGGTATCCGCAGCTGTCTTCGATTTCTCCGCTGCCCCATCGGCAGTAACCGGGAAAACATTGACATTCCGGCAGAGTCTGGCATAATTGGCTTTCTGATAGAAAAAGCGGATAAATTTCATCGCGGCATCGTATTTTTCGCTGTTTTTCGCGCATTGATCCGTTACAGCCAGATAGGTGTCCCGATTGTCCCCGGCAAATACCTGCCCGTTATTAGCCGGTACCTGAAACCACCCCAGTTCCGTCTCTTTGTCAATGGCATGAATGCTGCCGATGGTCCAGGGGCCGGTGTAAATCATGGCCACATCCTGATGAATCAGCATATAACTCACCGAAACATCCCGGGTACTCCGCCAGTCTTTATTCACATATCCCTCCGCAAACAGCTGTTTTAAATGCTTCAGCATAACGGTCACTTCCGGATCTTTCCAGGATTTTTTCCCCTGTTCCGCTTTTTTCAGCCAGTTCCGGTCTCCAGCCAGAATGTCCGTACGGAAAAAATGATTCACCCAGTATTCCATATGCCACAAATCTCCGCCGGCCACTCCCAGCGGCGTGATGCCTTTTGCTTTCAGCGTCTTGCAGATCTTCAGAAAATCCTGATAATTCTTTGGCTCTTCCAGGCCGTATTTCCGAAATACCGCCTTGTTATACACGATTCCGGAGGTCGCTTCCACCATGCCCAGGGCATAGGTCTTTCCCTCTTTCTGATAGCTGTAGGTAACGAGATCCGACAGTTCGTCCGGCAGTTCGGCAATCAGGCCGCTGTCCGCAAAGGGCTGCGGATTTTTCAGCTGCAGAATATCGCCCAGCTCATTTCTCGCGATTTTCTTTGCCAGCAGCGCGTCGTACGTCTTATGCTCATAATTCATTTCATAAGAAATCTCGATATCCGGATATTTCTTTTCAAATGCTTCGATCACTGCCTCGATTTCTGCATTCCACTGGGGATTCTGATAGGCGTAGTTCAGCTGCAGCTCTGTCTTTTCGCCGTTGTGCTCCGCCAGCACCTGGTTGTCATTTACCGCATTGATCCCGTCAATTACCATGCTGACCAAGATGGCTGCGATCACCAGGAAAGCCACCAGGATCACCAGGGTCAGATATTTTCTTTTAAACAATCGATGATTCCATTTTGGAAATTTCTGCTTCATACTTTTCTGAATTTCCTGCTTCTTTCTACGAACCATTCATTATACTGAAAAACAAACAGAAGACTTCCAATTCGAAAACACCGAACAACAGTCTGCTGCTCAATACTTTGAATTACAGAAGCGCCTGCAATGCCAGCATACATCCTAAAATTCCGACTCCAACCCCTGCAGGAAGAAAAATGGATCGTTTCATGTATTTCTTCCAGGTGTTCTCACAGAGTTTTGCCCAAAACAGCAGCGCAAAGATCAGAAGGATCAGTGTAATGTGTATGCCGCTGTAATCAAGCGCACCGCCAAAATTCCCTGACCAGGTCATACTGCTCCCGAAAACACTGGCAAACATTACATCTCCCATACACAGGCGAAACGCTTTATAGGGGACGGCAAGCAGCAGGATGATGAATTCCATGCAAAAAAAAGACGCGCAGGCACCTGCTTTTTCTTTTTTAAGCTCTTCTGCAGAAAACCGTATGGATATCCAGCGATAAACGAGTGCCCCCGCTGCTGTTCCAGCCGTATTCATCATCACATCCGTAATATCCGCATATCTTCCGACAAAAAAGAACTGGATAAGCTCGATGGCTGCAGAAACCGCAAATCCGGAAAACAGCACGCGTCCATAATTCCAAGCCATTTTTCGAAAAACAAACGGAAGCAATGCTCCAAATGGAAGAAATAACAGCAGATTCATAAGTACCTGACCGGAAAAGCCGTCCGGAAACGGCCGAATATTGAAAACTCCAAACGAAAAATGCCATCCATAGCTGCTGATTACACGTGTAATCAGCAGGATCGCTGTAAAATAAATGCAAAACAGCCAGCGAATCATATTCCAGCCAATGGTTAATTTTTCTTTTCTCCAGAACAGCCCCCAGATCAACAGGAAGGCAATCGTTCCGACAATTGCTGCCCGTCCCAGATATGCTGCTCCCCGGGTAAAAAATTCTAACACGTTCTTCTTCCTCTGCGTCCTTCAGACGTTTCCCTTAACTACGATCCTCTTCTTTTCTTAACGAATGCACAGAACCGATCCATGTAAGCACCAACATGGAACTACCGGCCGCAAGAAACAGGCCGGGAATCCTTTTCGATGAAAACCGCGGTTTTTCTATATCCTGAACTGTTTTTATTTTACTGTATCGATATCCTGTCTTTTTGCGGATCTTACGGATATATCCCGCGCTTTCTACATAGTTTTCATTCGTGCTGTACGCAACATTTCCCTCCAGTTTCATAGAATATAAAATGATTTTTTCCGCATCTGTATCGCCCGCATCCGGCTTTACGGAAGGCAGGAGTATCTTATCGTCCAATGAGACTTTTCTGTCATCTACCATCACTTCCCGTCCCTTGTTTAAAAATCCCGCCACATAAAATGTAAGATTCCTGTCAAGAACAAATTTTCCTGCAAAAGACTGCCCGATCTGAAAACTGTCTTTCAGCTGGCTTCCAAGAAGCACCGGAATACGTGCCTTCGATGTCACCGCAAAATCGTTCGCGTCAAACCCTTTGCCCGATCGAATCTGATGTGCGAAGCCATACTGTGCATACGATTTCTGATCTAATGCGATTCCTGTAAAATCCGTCAGTTTTTCTCCGGAATTTTCCTCATTCAGCATGAGATGATCTACGCCATCCTTTACAGCAGACGGATAGTTTCCGACAAAATAAAGTGGATTGGAATAAATTTCATAATAATCAATGGTGCCATCTTTTATCATACGGTAGGCATTCTCTTCTGTTTCGAGTGCATGATCTGAATTTAAAAATCCTGAAAAAGAAGAGGTCTTACTATCGTAATCGTCAGAAAGCCGAAAAGTTCCAGCCTTTTTTTTGCAATACTCCGAATATTCCGTCTGGTATGTTTTTATTTCACGATAAAAACTGATTCCCAGGATAATGAAACCAGCTGACAGGATAATTCCAAAAAGCGGCAAATATTTTTTCAGATAGTTTTTCATGCTTTATAATTTCTGTTTCTAAAATCATCCGAACGATGGTGCTCAGTGAAAAAGGAATCGCTTTTATTCTACTATAAAAAACAGCAGACTGCCAGTCCGCCCCTGCGAACCGGCAGCCTGCCGCATTCTCCTGATTTTCAGGATATTATTCCTGAATAAACTCAATCAGAACCCCGTTGCAGTCATGAATAAACATGACAGAGTCTGTCCCCATATGTACTTCATGGACAATTTCCACGCCGTTTTCCAGGAAGCCCTTCTTCAGCTCTTCCATATTGTCCACCAGAAATGCCACATGTTTCGTTCCGATCGTCTGCAGATCCGAATTCGGAATCAGGCGCTCCGAGGGAATCGGTTTCGGATCATCATACTGGAATAATTCCAGCTCGTAATCCAGGTCATCCCGCCGGAGAAACACAATTCTCGCGCTCAGCGGCGGCGCGTAATCATCACTGACAGGGGAAAAGCCCAGGTTTTTCTCATACCATGCAACCGATTCATCCATATCCCGGACACTGATGCCCGTGTGCAGAACTTTGGTTATATTAGAAGTCATATCTGTATCCTCTCTTTCTTTTCTGCCGGTGTACCGGACACCCGGCGCGCCGGCAGATATCCGATGCTGTATTCATTATATCTTCCGATTTTTTCAAATTCAACGCATCGGCGCAGAACCGAAGATTATGTCCTTTTTTTCTAAAATACTTTCACCTTATGCCTGAACGATCAGTTTTCCGCCGCTTGCCAGCTCATAGGTTCCGGCTTCTCCGCCCGCTGCTGTAATGGTTACCCCTTCTTTCGCGTCGATCTGGGCCGGATCCAGTGTGCCGATAATCGTGACACTGGAATCTGCCGAAGCGGTCCATTTGCTTCCGGCATCCATGACCAGATTGGCATTCCGGATGGCGCCTTCTAACTGGGTGGAGGTCAGGGATACCCACATCTGACGGGTGGTATCGTCATGGATCAGATCCCCTTTGACATCCATGTCTGTCATAATCACATTGACTCCGTAGCTGAGTTCATCTGCCTTTGTGGCGCAGGGATCGTCGTTTAAGATGGAATGCACCAGGATTCCGCAGTCGGATTCCATCTCCACATCTGCCAGGTCAATGACGATATTGTGCTGTTTTACCAGCACGGCCTCTTTCTTTGTGTGAATCGTTCCGCCGGTAACGGTCAGATCCGCCGTTTCTTCCGGCCAGCCATTGACGCAGTGGCTCAGGCAGAAGTAAGTGCCGCAGTCGCTGTCACAGTCGGTGAAAGTCATGTCGCTGTTTCCTGCCAGGATCGCGGCCATGCGGGCCATGTCAAAGTGGCAGTTGTTGAAATAATCATGGCAGCCAGGATCCGCATACGCGCCGTATCCGTTTTTCGTACAGATAATATCGCAGTCATTGGCCTCCAGATACACATAGCCTTCCGACGACTCGGTGGAGAGAGCGGCCCAGCCGTCGCAGATAATCTTGGTGTTATAAAAATAACTGGAGGAATTGGACATGGTACAGTGTGTTCTCGTATTTCCGTCCATCTCCAGGGCTGCCGGCGGTGCGGACATCAGCGCGGTGGGTCGTTCGATCCCTTCCCCATAGGGGATTCCATGGGACCAGATCACGGAATCATAGACTTTCAGCACGGATCCTTCTTCCGCAGCCGTCGCGTAGCGGGTCCGTCCCATGGTATCAATCACCGCGTTGCGGATGGTCAGCTTCGCGTTGTATTTTGCCGCGGCGCCGCTGGCGGGACCGCCGATGCCTTCCCCGTCTCCCTGCAGGCTGATATATGCGGTATCTACTGTGACATCTGTGCCTGCGCCTTCTGCGTAGACCGCGCCCTGGGTGCCTTCATAGGCCACAACTTTCAGGTCTTTCACCAGATGGTCGGAGACTTCCCCGCCATACACCACTTCCGGATTGGAACTGGACTCCTCATAGACCCCGTCCTTGATATGCACAGCCGCCACCGCGTCTTCTGCCGGCGCAAACCAGTTGATGGTCGGTCCGTCAGGGTTGAGAATCGCATTGACATTGGTGATAATCTCTGCCATTGTTGCCAGATTCTTGCAGATTCTGCGTGCCGGATGCTCTTTTGCCACACCCTTGATTTTCTGTAATTCCATAGTAAAACCTCCTTTTTCCGCCCTGGCTGCCGCTGTTTTCGGCAGCCGGGCACTTCCACGGCCCGTCTCTTTTCCGGGCCGCAGCTCTGCAGTCTATTCCCTAGAAACATTCTAGGTTTTCCTTTAATCTAAGAATGACTCCTGCCTGGGGCAGAAGTCATTCCTTGCTTGCTGACGCCGGAGTCCCGGCAGTCATGCGTTCTATTGTTTCTGTTGTTTCTGTTATTTCTGTTCTTTCGCGTACATACGGTCTGCAGCGTTTGCGTCTTTTACATTTCTCATGGTAATCATGGTAACGATGCCGATGATGATGATAACGATGAGAACGATATAACCGATCTGCGCTTTGCCCGCCTGGATGAACATGGTCATCATCATAGCGGCTACTGCTGAAGGAATCAGCTGGATCGCCATGATAATTCTGTTGGCGGACTGATATTCACGACGGCCGTAGCAGTATGCGGTGATGCAGGGATGCATGGTCGGTACACCGCCGGTCATGCAGGCTACGCCGATTCCCCATACCAGCATCAGCGGAACGTTGCCGCCCTGGGGCTGAAGCATCAGGCCGATGACCGGAATCAGTTCGGTCAGGCCCAGGATGATGGAAGCTTTGATGGAACCGATCTTGTCATCCAGGATTCCGAATACATAGGACATCGGGATACCAAGAGCCGCGCCGATGGACAGGAATTTTACCGCTGTCAGCCATACAGAAGGATCGCCGGCGCTGGCGCCTAAGGACATGTAGCGGGCTGCCATGGATCCCATGCAGGCATTGATGATAAACTGGAACGCGCCAAAGGAAATGATCAGCTGCCAGCCGATTTTGGAGGATAATACGTCTCTGACAGTCAGTTTGGTTTCCTCTTCCGCCTCGGACTTCGGTGCGTGATCCGCGCCGTCCGGATGGAGGCCGCATTCCTCAGGAGTATCTTTCAGGCCTACGCCCAGGATCAGGGCGATGATGCAGATCAGGATCGCGATGATCACGTAGAACATCCGGTAATCTCCGTTAAAATGTTTGGAGATCGCTGTGGTCATTACGCCGGTTCCGATGATGGAGAACAGGGGAGATCCCATGGTAATGACACCCATGATCTGTCCGCGGTACCGGATGAACCAGTTTGCCACCAGCATGAATCCGCCCATCTGGAGGATCATACATGCGCACCGTACAACAAACAGTGCCACAAAGAACAGGCCGTAGTTGCCGTTTACATTCTGGCCGCTGCCGATCATGGAGCCCCGGGCAATGCCGTTGGCTGCCGCGATTCCCACACATCCTACCGCGCAGATAATCATAATCGGGATCATGGTCTTTCTTAAGCCGAACTTAATGAATAACGTACCGTAAACAAATGTGAGGATGATGCAGACAAAGTTGCCTACCGTCATCGGCAGCTGCGTCTGGACATTTGTCCATCCGCTGAAGGTCTGAATGATGTTGATCTGATCATTCTGCAACCCTGAATAAAAGAACATAAACAAAATGCCTAAAATACAGATCAGGATCGCCCGGGCAAGGAATTTGCCGCTGTGTGTATTTTCTTGTGCCATAACACTCTCTCCTTTCATACTCCCCGCATCCGGTGCGGTTCGTTCTGTGTTTTGATACTTGAATTATGGCAGAATGCAAAGGCCCATACAACGCAACTTTTTTAGAAAAAAGTATGGTTTTTTATGGTTTGTTTCGTAATTTCATACTTTGTTTATATTTTGTCGAAAGCCAGTGTTTTCAATGGCTTCAGCGGTCCCCCCACCCGTGGGCCGACACAAGAAAGCGAAAAAAGCGGGACTGCGCCCGCTGTCTGCACAGGGACGCAGTTCCGCCTTTCAAGAGGTATGGCAGCAAGAGGTTAAGGGTATGTTCTGCTGCTTACTGAATTGTATCTTCTAATCTTCCCAGTCGATCAGTCCGCCGGTTACCGACGGGTCAACCTCAGGGAATACATGATTAGCATATGCTTCCGGTATTTCTGTATACTTGAAGGTATGGCTGATCAGCGGCGTAATATCCAGTTTGCCGTATTTGATCATATTGAGAAATACCTTAATATCTTCATCGGAAGTCCAGCAGTCCGCGTTGACATAGCGGTTCAGCTTTTTGCCCATGACCGGCGGCCATGCGCCCTCAATCAGCAGATCTGCCCGTTTTAATTTGTATGGTTTGGAATTGACATAAGTTCCGATGAGGCTGGCGCCCTTCTGCATGATGGGATCATCAATGGGCGGCATCGCCTGTCCGTGTACCTGGGAGATCATGACGATCCGGCCCCGTTCGGAAACCAGCTCTGCTGCCTGCATCAGCGGTCCTCTCGCGCCGGTGGCTTCAAAAATCACCGGTGCGCCGCCGCGGTTCAAAGCTTCCACTGCCTTCTCCAGTCCATCCGGATCTTCTTTGGAATTGATGGCAACATCCACGCCCATGGTCTTTGCCGCAGCCAGGCGGGTGTCATCCAGATCGGTGACAATTACCGGGCATGCGCCTGCCAGGCGGGCACACTGGGCTGTAATAGCCCCCACGAAGCCCTGTCCCAGCACAACTGCCGGTTCGCCCATCTCCAGACCGGAACGGCGCAGCGCGTACATGCCTGTGTGTCCCAGGTTCCAGAAAGCGGCCTGTTTCAGGTCCACGCCCTCCGGACAGAGCGTGCAGTTTAATTCCGATGTGATCACATACTGCGCGTGTTCTACCGTGGATACCACGTGATCGCCGACTTTCAGCTCTTCCACGCCTTCTCCCACCGCAATGACTTCTGCCGCCATGGCATAGCCGATACTGGTGGGAAGGGGCACAATCGCGTTATGCAGCAGCCCGCATTCTGTTCCCGGGCTCATCGCGCTGTATTTTGCCTTTAATAAAACCTCTCCTCTGCCGGGATCCGGAAGTTCTTTTTCTTTTAATGCGACGGTTCCGTCTGCCTGTGCTTCCGCGAAAATTGTTTTCATGAAAAACCCTCCTTTTCACTGATGGAATACCTGCAACCTGTCACGGACGGAATCCGGGAAAGCAAAAAAGAAACCGTCTGTGATCGTATCTTTCTGTAAGATATTATTTCACAAACAGTTTCTCTGTAAAATGTCATTTTTTGTGAATTAAGTGCGGTTTTTCATGAATTCCCTTATTGTCACCGGGAATTGAGAGTAATCGTCCCTGCCGCCGGCCGTCTGCTCCGCGGGGCAGCGGATCCGAAGCGTCCCTACAGCATCCGCTTTCTGCGCAGGACACCCATGACCACGATACAGATCACGAAGGTTCCCACACAGATCGCCAGGAATCCGAATACGGACTTTTCCATGGGAATCGGCACATTCATTCCGAAGAGTCCGGAGATAATCGTCGGGATGGCCAGCACAATCGTCAGGGAAGTCAGATATTTCATGACATTATTCAGCCGGTTGTCCATCAGGGAGGACATCAGTTCCCGGGTTCCGTTCAGAATATCCCGGTAGATACTGGTCATCTCCACCGCCTGCCTGTTTTCCACAATGACATCTTCCAGCAGTTCCATGTCTTCCGGAAACTGCTCCAGACGCTTGTAGCGGGAAAGGCGGTCCAGCACCACGCCGTTGGCCCGCAGGGATGTGGCAAAGTATACCAGGGTGGACTCCAGTTCGTGCAGTTCGATCAGATCCTTGTCATCTGTCTTCTGTCCCACGTCTTCCTCGATCTCCGTGCGTTTCTTATCAATGATCCGCAGTGCGCTCTGGTAGGAGGCTGCTGTCCGGAACAGGATCTGATAGACAAAACGCATCTTTTTCTTGGTGGAAAATTCCCGGACTCTCCGCTCGATAAAATGCTGCAGAATCGGGGTCTCCTCGGTGCATACCGTGATGATATTGTTGCCGGTCAGAAGGATGCCCAGAGGAATGGTGGTATAACTGCGGGATTCGTGGCGGATCTCCGCAGTGGGAATATCCACCAGGATCAGGGTATATCCGTCC
>OCVV011338948.1_pt1 | contig 11378 bp, 11 predicted proteins | sample 1539721 | NCBI WGS metagenome assembly OCVV01 (sample SAMN02144230, study PRJEB22623) | gut metagenome | biome: sheep rumen | host: Ovis aries | place: New Zealand | reverse complement strand
TGCCCACGTCGCCCTGGTAGGAGCGGTAATGACGCTTGGGAGTGACACCAAAAAGCGACATCGAGTGCATCAGACGTGCAACCGTCTTCCTAGTAATAATCAAACCGGCAACGCGCAGCGCTTGCCACACACGGCAGCAGCCGTAACGGCCTTTGTTCTGCTCATAAATTCTACGTATTTGCTCCTTTGTAGAAGCGTACTTGTCAGGGCGCTCCGACAAACGGTAATAGTACGTAGAACGCACCATCCCTGCAGCTTTGAGCAGGTGCTTCAAAGCATGTTTGGGCCTTAATGACCGGATGGCTTGGACGCGTTGCATTTCCGCTTCTCGTCCGCTTCCATTAAGGCCTTCAATTTTTTTAGGTAAGCATTCTCCGCACGCAGGTAATCCAACTCGTTTAATGTTTCCTTGAGCTTGTGCTTTAGCTCTGCTTTGGTCAACGCTTCCTCAAATGTGTCACCAGATCTCATAACTTCCATCATATCTATTACGGCACCTTCTATACCTGCGTTCCCCTTGCGTTTATAGGTGCTCACACAACGAGCAACCGAGGAGTATGGGACGCTGTACTTGGCGCTAAGAATGTGCAAAGGTACTCTTTTTTGACGATATATGCAAATAATTTTGTCTTTTATTTTACCAATGCATACATTTTTAGGATAAACAGCCAGACCACGTTCACCTTCTTTGGCATAAATCAGACTCCATGTCTGCAACTCGCCATTGCTGATACTTAGTTGCTTGCTGACCGCGTTGGCTGATGCTCCCGATTGAAGCATTTTTAGTGCTTCCATTTTAACCTCTAAGGGCACTTTCTTTCTCATAATAAAGCAATTAAAGTGTCCAAAAAACGGGGTACACTACACGGAGGTCTCGTGGAGACAGTCCGCATATGCTGTGTTAATCTTGTGTTAATGCTGTGTTAATGCTGTGTTGGAATAACGTATTTCAAAAACGGTTGCAAAGGTACAATAAATTTTTGAGATATGCAAATTTATTTGCGGAAATCATGCGAGAAAGTGCGTTTTTGCAGGAGATTCTGCAAAAATGGTAGATTTTTGGGGGATTTATGTTTGTGTATCTCAAAAAAAAGTAGTAATTTTGCAGCGAAATTGAGATGGTGGGCAAAATTAAGGAAAACTTTTATTGGTTCACAAAAGACACAAAGAAAACAAAACGGCGAATTAAGCGAATTAAACGAATTGTATTAGGGTCAACAATTAACGACAATTAAAGACATTTTTTTTATTAGTCCCAAAAGACCAAAAATGATCCAAAAAATGTTTTGGGGTCGGATGGTATCCGACACAATTAACAAAACTTTTATTCGTTCACAAAGGACACAAAGAAAACAAAACGGCGAATTAAGCGAATTAAACGAATTGTATTAGGGTCAACAATTAACGACAATTAAAGACAATTAAAAACAATTTTTTTTCACAATAATAACTATGCAAAACTTTGATTATCAGACACCGACACGTCTTATTTTTGGTGAGGGCGTGGTAGAGAAACTGCAGAAAGTGATGAGCGGTTTCGGCAAGACAATACTCCTGACTTACGGCGGAGGAAGTATAAAGAAAATACCGGCTTTCAGAGGTAAAGCAGGCAGTTTGTATGAGTATGTGCGGGAGACGCTGAAGGATTTTGAGGTGGTGGAGTTGAGCGGGATTCAGCCAAATCCGAAATATGATCCTTCGGTATTGGAAGGTGTGCGGCTTTGCAAGAAACATAAGGTGGATGTCATCCTTTCTGTCGGCGGCGGAAGTGTGCTGGATTGCTCGAAGGCGATTGCTGCGGGGGCTTGTTATGAGGGCGAGCCGTGGGATTTGATTTCGTACAAAGTGAAAGCGCAGGCTGCTCTGCCGATTGTGGATATTATCACGTTAGCGGCTACAGGAAGCGAGTACGACTGCGGCGGAGTTATTTCCAGAACGGAGACGAATGACAAGATCGGTTATTTGGATCGGCACTTGTTCCCTGCCGTTTCATTCCTGGATCCGACATACACGTTCTCGGTCAGCCGGAAACAGACCGCAGCGGGTATTGCCGACGCGATGAACCACACTATGGAGCAGTATTTTGTGGAGGACGCGACGCTGCTGAATGACGGTTTCTGCGAGTCGATGTTGCGTAGTCTCATGGCGAACGGACGCAAGTGCATTGAGAACCCTGAGGATTACAAGGCGCGTGCGGAGATGATGTTGGCTTGTACGTATGGTTGCAACGGTATTCTGGCACTCGGAAACAGCGAGAGCGGTTGGCCTTGTCACGGTATTGAGCACGCCTTGAGTGCATATTACGACATTACGCACGGCGAGGGTTTGGCGATTATCACTCCGAGGTGGATGAAGCATATTCTGAACGAGCACACCTTGCCGCGGTTTGTGAAGTACGGCGTGAATGTGTTCGGTATTGACGCTTCGTTGGACGAATGGACGATTGCGAATAAGGCGATCGAGGCGACATATGCGTTCTTTGAGTCGATCGGTATTCCGATGCACCTGCGTGAAGTGGGCATTGATGAGAGCCGCCTTGACGAAATGGCACATCATATCGCTGTGAATGAGGGACTTGAGAATGCTTACGCGGCGTTGACCGAAAAAGACATCAAAGAGATCTTGGTGGCAAGTTTGTAAGATGAGAAAGATTTTAGTCTTTGCCTTTGCGGCGGTTATGTTAGCGGCGTGCAATAAAAGTGATAAGAAGATGACGAATGAGTTGATTACCCGAATCGCAGAGATAGAGGTGAATGAGGGATATGTGGAGGAGTATCTCGCGGCGGCACATAATGTGGGAACCAAGTCCGTGGAGAGTGAAGAGGGCGTGATTTGTATCTTCCCGATGCAGGTCAAGGACTCGCCGAACACCATCCGTATTGTGGAGATTTACCGCGACGAAGAGGCTTATCAGGCACATTTGCAGACTCCGCATTTCCTCGAATACAAACAAGGCACGCTGCACATGGTCAAGTCGCTGCAACTCGTAGCCACCGAGCCCCTTGCGCCGGAGGCTATGCCGTTGATTTTCAAGAAATATTAACATTAAACAGAATACATTATGAACGTATTGATTCTTCAGGCTTCGCCGAGAGCGAAGGGTAACACCGCTTGGATGGCGGACGAATACAAAAACGCAGCCAAGGCTGCAGGTCATAACGTGACGCTCGTCAATGTGGCGCACAAACATATCGCTGGCTGTCTGGCGTGCGAGTACTGCCACAGCAAGGGCAACGGCGCGTGCATCCAGAAAGATGACATGCAGGAACTCTATCCGCTGATGGCAGAGGCGGAAGTGCTGGTATTGGCTGCTCCGATCTATTATTTCACGCTCTGCGCGCAGATTCAGGCGCCTATTCAACGAATGTACTGCGTCAACGCGCCGGCTAAGGTAAAGAAGATGGCGTTGCTCTGTTCGTCTTATTCGCCGGGTGTCTATGATGGCGCGAAGGCTGAGTTCCGCGACATCTGCAACTACTGGCATGCCGAGAACATGGGCGTTGTAACGGCTAAGATCGACGAGCAAAAGACAGACGCTACGAAGCAGAAAATTGTTGAGTTGGTAGCGAAACTATGAGAAAATTCATGGCCCTTGCTTTGGCAGCTTTGCTGGTTGCATGCAGCCCAAAACAGAAGACAGAAACAAGAGATATGAATCAACTTTCGTTTACGACTGAGCAGGCAGCGTGGATGAGCGTCATCGCTTGCGATGAGGCTAAGGGCGATTTGGTGGCATTGGAGTCGGCTATTCATAATGGGTTAGAAGCCGAGTTGACGGTTAGTCAGATCAAGGAAGCACTCTCGCAGTTGTATGCATACACGGGTTTTCCGAGAAGCCTGAATGCGTTGGGCGTGTTGCAGCGTGTTATCGGAGATCGCCAGGCGAAAGGAGTCAAGGTTATTATGGGCGAGGATGCAAGTCCGCTCAGCGAGGAATACGATGCGCTCAAAGAAGGTACGCGCGTGCAAACGCAGTTGGTGGGCAAGGCTTTCGAGTATGAGTTTGCGGAAGCGACGGATTATTACCTTAAGGCGCACTTATTCGGAGATATTTTTGCCCGCGATAACTTGACGTACGCTGACCGTGAGTTAGTGACCGTATCTGCGTTGAGCGGTCTCGAAGGCGTGGAGCCGCAACTCAAAGCACACATCGCCGGCGCACGTAATATGGGCGTGACAGAAGAGCAGTTACAAGGTATCGTAATTGCTCTCGCGGCAAATGGGCTACTGAACGAAGCAGGACGCTTAGCGAAAGCTTATGCGGAACTTTTAAACGGCGAAGCCAATACACCTTCAAACGGCGCAAGCACTCAAACGTTAGTTTGGCCGCAAGGCAAATCGAATGATGCTTACGCGCAGTATTTCGTGGGACAGAGTTATCTGCAACCGTATTTCGGCGGTGTGGCGAATGTCACATTCGAACCGCGTTGCCGCAATAACTGGCATGTTCACCACGGAGCGGTACAAGTACTGGTCTGTGTTAGCGGCAAGGGTTGGTATCAGGAGTGGAACAAGCCCGCGGTTGCGCTTACTCCGGGAACGGTGATTGCTATTCCTGAAGGCGTCAAACACTGGCATGGAGCCGCGGCGGACTCGTGGATGCAACACTTGGCGATCCACACTCAAGAGCAACCGGGCGCCACAAACGAATGGCTTGAGCCCGTTAGTGACACGCAATACAATAAACTGATTGCGTTTTAATCCTTATAAATTTGATAAATCTATAAGGAAAAACAGGCTGCAAATTAAGAAATAGAGGTTCGCACTATGGAAAAAACACCTGGCGCTTGTGTACGTCAGGTGTTTTGTGTACCTTTGCAGTATAATTTAATAACTCTATCAAATAAGGCAAACAATGTATAGATTAGGTATTGACATAGGCAGTACGACCATTAAGATGGCGTTGGTGGAAGTACCAAGTGACCAAGTACAAAGTACAAAGGAAGTTCGGATTCTCGCAACCGACTACCGGCGGCATAACGCAGAACCGATGAAAGTCGGACAAGAGATGATCGAAGGAATCTTGAAAGCTATTAGCGATCAGCATTCAGCTATCAACGTTGGCATCACCGGTTCGGTGGGAATGGGTTGTGCACAGCGGCTTGGCGTCGGATTTCACCAAGAGGTGATTGCAGCGGCGGAAGTGGTAAAACAACTCTATCCCGATGTACATTGTTTGGTGGACATCGGCGGCGAGGACAGCAAGATGATCTTCTTTGAAGAAGGTTGTGTGCCGGAGATGCGCATGAACGGCAACTGCGCAGGAGGAACAGGTGCGTTTATCGACCAGACAGCCACGTTGTTGGGCGTTGAGACAAGCGAACTGAATGCGCTGGCTGCCAAAGCCGAGCATATCTATCCGATTGCGTCCCGTTGCGGCGTGTTCAGTAAGACCGACATCCAGAACCTTATTTCCCGTTCGGTAAGCAAAGAGGACATTGCCGCTTCGATGCTCCATGCCGTTTCGATGCAAGTGGTTAGTGCACTTGCGCGCGGAACAGAAGTTCATCCGAAGATCTTCCTCTGCGGCGGTCCGTTTGCTTATATCCCTGAACTGCGCAAGCACTTGTTACAGGCACTTGAGATGACGGAGAAAGATTGCATTGTGCCCGAATACACGCAGTTTATTCCCGCTATCGGAACTGCCTTGCTGGCAAAAGGAGAACCGCTCACACACGCGCAGGTGCGTACCTTATTTTCTAATGACCATTGTAGCGTTGCTCCGCTCTCCGGCACTCTGCCACCGCTCTTTGCTGACGAAGCCGATTACCAAAACTGGCTTTCCGGCAAACAGAAGAAGTATGGGCATAACACGATAAACTCTCAACTAACCAACTTCACTCAACTTTCAACTCTAAACTCTCAACTATATTTGGGCGTCGATTCCGGTAGCACGACCACCAAACTTGTTCTGATTAACGAGCAAGGGCAGTTGGTTTTCACAGACTACAGCTACAATAACGGCAACTCGTTGCAGGCTTTTCATTCTGCGTTACAGCGGTTGCGAGACGCGCTCGGGCAGGACATCGAGATAGCCGGCAGTTGTTCGACAGGCTATGGCGAGCAGTTGCTCAAGACCGCTTTTCGTTTGGACCACGGCATCGTGGAAACCATGGCACATTTCATGGCGGCGAAGCACCTGCAACCGAATGTCTCTTTTGTGCTCGACATCGGCGGACAGGACATGAAAGCCATCTTTGTGGAGAACGGTTCTATCCAAAGGATAGAGATCAACGAAGCCTGCTCGTCCGGTTGTGGCAGTTTTATCATGACTTTTGCGCGGCAGTTGGGCTACGAAGTGAGTGATTTTGCGCACATGGCGACGCTGGCGCAACACCCATACGACCTCGGTACACGCTGCACAGTATTCATGAACAGCAAGGTCAAACAAGCGATGCGCGAAGGAGCACAAGTGGACGACATCGCCGCCGGATTCAGTTATTCGGTCATCAAAAACTGCCTGTACAAAGTGCTCAAACTGCAATCATTTGACCAATTAGGCGAACATATCATGGTTCAAGGCGGCACATTCCGCAATCATTCGGTCGTTCGCGCTTTGGAGATCCTCACCGGCAAAGAGGTCGGTTTTGGTCCGATTCCCGAACTCATGGGCGCGTACGGATGTGCCTTGTATGCGCTGGGGCGCGTTAAATAGTTAAATTGTTAAAACGTTAAATTGTTAATCTTATGCAATTAGACGAAATATTAAAGGCGAACCATTTCGAGGAGAAAGAAGAGATCTGTCCGGGCTGTCAGAACCATTGCCAGGTGCGCGTCTATTCGTTTGCGAACGGACGCCAATACGTCTCCGGCAATAACTGCGAGCGCGTCTATTCGAATGAAGGCGAGGGCGCGCACAAAGGCATCAATATGTTCGAGGAAAAGTACCACTTACTTTTCAATCGTACATCGTCAATCGTCAAATCGTCAATCACTGTGGGTCTTCCCCGTGGTCTCGGCATCTACGAGAACTACCCGTTCTGGCAGACCCTTTTCGCTTGTTGCGGAATGCGTGTGCGGCTGAGCGGCATGAGTACGAACAGGCTTTTCGACAAAGGTGTGCGGACCATCGTGGCGGACAATATTTGCTACCCCGCCAAACTGATGCACGGGCATGTGATGGACCTTATTGAGAAACAAGTGGACCGCATTTTCTATCCGTGGGTGGTGTTCGAGCGCAAGGAGGACGAGCAATCCAAGAATAGTTTCAACTGCCCCGTCGTCAGCGGTTATTCGGACGTGATCAAGAGTGCCATCAACCCCGAGAAGAACTACGGCATTCCTTTGGACGCGCCGACCATCTCATTCAAGGACGAGGAACTCTTGCGGGCTTCTTTAGTAGAATACCTCGCTACGCTCAACATCAACGAATCCACCGCACAAGCGGCTATTACTCAGGCGATTACAGCGCAGCAGAACTATCTCGACGCATTGGAAAAACGCAATATGCAAGTCTTCAACGAAGCGCGTGCAGCAGGTCGTATGGTTATTCTCTTGGCTGCGCGACCTTACCATATCGACCCGCTTATTCAGCATAAGATAGCCGACGCGGTTGCGGCGATGGGTATTGATGTGATCACGGAGAATGTGGCTGCGCACGAGGGGCAAGCCGTCTATGACGAACTGAACGCGATGGCGCAATGGGCGTACCCGAATCGCATTTTCAAGGCGGCACATTGGGTCGGAAACAACCCGTACAACAACCTGCACATGGTCGAACTGACCTCTTTCGGTTGCGGTCCCGACGCGTTCATCTTGGACGAAGTGCGGGCAATCCTGTCCCGTTATGGCAAGAACCTCACCGTCCTCAAAATCGACGATGTGAACAACATCGGTTCGCTCCGTCTCCGCGTCCGTTCCCTCGTCGAAAGTGTCAATGCCACCCCTCGAAATCCCGAAATGTCGAAATCTCAAGATCTCGAAAACAAAGCGCCATTTACCACCAAGCCCTTCGAACCCTCCGACCGCGACCGCGTCATCCTAACCCCCTATTTCGCAGAAGGTTACAACGAGTTCCTGCCCACCATCTTTGCCTTGGCGGGATACCGCATAGAGTCGCTACCGATGGCAACACAGGAGGATGCCGAAGAAGGGCTGCACGTGGCGAACAACGACATCTGCTATCCGGCAACTATCGTGGTGGGTTCGATCATGCGGGCTTTGAAATCCGGCAAGTACGACCTCTCGAAAACCGCCGTGGCAATCACGCAGACAGGCGGGCAATGCCGTGCGTCGAACTACTACGCGCTCATCAAAAACGCCCTTGTGGCGGCAGGCATGAGCCAAGTGCCGGTGATAGCTGTTGCCATCGGTCCAAGCCTCAAAAACAGCCAGCCGGGCTTTGAAATCAACTGGTTACACCTCATCCGTCCGACGCTGGAAGCACTCTATTTCGCGGACGCGCTTGCCAAACTCTATTATCCTGCCGCGCCGCGCGAACGTATCCCCGGCGTGGCGCGCAAGCTCTACGACCATTACCTCAATGCCGCGCAACCGCTCTTGGCGAAGCGTGACTACCGGGCTATCCGCCAACTCATGCGGGATGCCGCGAGCGCGTTCACGGACATTTCGGACACCACCAAACAAGTGCCGGTGGTCGGTGTAGTCGGCGAGATATACGTCAAGTACAACTCGTTCTCTAACCACGGCGTCGTCCGCTGGCTCATGGAGCACGGCGTGGAAGTAGTGCCGCCGGCGATCACGGGCTTCTTCTCCACCTCTATCCCCAATGCGTTCATCAACCGCGAGCAGCATATCCGCAAGGATGGTCTGAGCCCCTGGCAGGCAAAGCTCGTCAACCGCCTTTTGCTCCACTATGCACATGTCTATGACCGTCTCTGCGGCGACTTCCCGTTCTACCGGCCGTTCACGGATATCATGGACATTTGGCGCAAAAGCCGCCGCGTCATCAACTCCGCCGCAGACTTCGGCGAGGGATGGTTCCTGCCCGGCGAGATATGCGACTTGGCGGATCACGGCATCCACAAAGTGGTCTCGCTGCAACCTTTCGGCTGCATAGCCAACCACATCATCAGCAAAGGTATCGAGCGCCGTTACAAGGATCTCTACCCGCATCTGTCGTTGCTTTTCCTCGACTTCGATGCCGGCACATCCGACGCCAATATCACCAACCGTTTGCACTTTTTGCTGCAATAATTTGCACATGTCCGAAAAAAGTTGTACCTTTGTACCCAAAATAAATGTGAAAAATGAATAAAAGTGAAAATGACAATATGGAACTGCGGATTCGTGAGGTGGCGCAACAGCTCTTTTTTGAGCAAGGCTATGCCGCTACATCGACCACGCAGATAGCAAAAGAGGTCGGCTGCACGCAGGCACTCGTACATTATTATTACCGCACGAAAGAAAACCTCTTCCGGCAGATTTTTCTGGAGCAAGTTTTGGCGGCGTTGAATGTCATCGGGCGCTCTTTGGCAAACGAAGAATCGTTTGACCGCTTCATCGAGCAGGCTATCTCTATGTATTTTGATGCGCTGTCGAGCAATCCGCGTTTGCCGTACTTTGTGTTGGAAGAGTTGGTCAACAACCCCGAGCGACGTAAGTACATGCGGGAGAAATTTGTCAAGAATCCCACTTATGCGATGCTCTACATGCAGTTTGACGCACGTCTCAAGCAGGAGCAGCGAGCCGGGCATATTGCCAAAATCGACCCCTTCGATCTGATGATCACTATCGCTTCGTTGACGGTCTTTACGTTCGTCTCTCTGCCGATGTTCCAAGACCTGCTTTCGCAAACGGACGACCAAGTGCGAGAGTATATAGCCCACCGCAAATCCGAAGTCATCCGCATGGTCAAAAAGATTCTTAAACCATAGAAACAATCTCTCAAATATGCAAAATTGGTATATATTCGAGCGATTTGTGTTTGCGTATCTGCAAAAAATGTTGTAACTTTGCAGCGAATTTCAGATAAGAAAGAAAATATGAAAAAGTTTTTAACCCTTATGCTCGCGGTAATTACTTTTGCTGCTTGCACAAATACAAATGAGAAAATGAGTAAATGCGTAAATGACACATGGGACAAAGTGTTCCCGCTAAGTGAGAAAGTAAACCACAAAAAGGTATCCTTCAAAACCCAATACGGCTTCACGTTAGTTGGCGATCTCTACACGCCGAAGGCAAATGACAAATCACAAATCACAAATCACAAATACGCCGCTTTAGCGGTGTCGGGTCCTTTCGGTGCAACGAAAGAGCAGAGTTCGGGTCTGTATGCGATGAAGATGGCGGAGCGCGGGTTTATTGCGCTGGCTTTTGACCCTTCCTTCACAGGTGAGAGTTCGGGCGAACCGAGACGCACGGCGTCGCCGGATATCAATACGGAAGATTTCATGGCAGCGGTGGATTTCCTTTCCAAACTGCCCGAAGTGGACGCAGAGCGTATCGGTATCATCGGTATATGCGGATGGGGCGGTATCGCCCTCAATGCGGCGGCAGCGGATACGCGTATCAAAGCGACGGTGGCTTCTACAATGTACGACATGACCCGCGTCAGCGGTAACGGTTATTTCGATTCCGCTGACACCGAAGAGGCGCGTCACGAAGCGCGTGTGGCACTCGCCGCACAACGTCTTGCAGACCCTGCTGCTATGGCAGGAGGCGTGATAGACCCACTGCCGGACGATGCACCGCAGTTCGTCAAGGACTACCACGATTACTACAAGACTTCGCGTGGCTACCATGCGCGTAGCGGTAACTCGAATGACGGTTGGCGCGTCATCGGCACGCAGGCTTATGCCAACAGCCGTTTCCTATACTACATCAACGAGATCCGTTCTGCGGTTCTGATCATGCACGGCGAAAACGCGCATAGCCGTTATTTCGGCGAAGCGGCGTACCATTACATGGTGGACGGCAAGGCGGACGGCTACAAGACGGTAGTAGCTCCAAATCCGTGTCCTGAAAACAAAGAGCTCCTCATCATTCCGGATGCCTCACATTGCGATCTCTATGACGGCGGCTATACCGAACCGGCAGGCAAAGGCGAGCCCAAGAACCTCATCCCGTGGGACAAATTGGCTGAGTTCTTCAATAAGAATCTAAAGTAGACGCGAACAACTGAGAAGGACAAAATCTTAAAAATCGAATATTTAATCACGGTATCTCGTCGGTCTCTCGTGATCTATCGTCCCGTATGTCTCCCGTAAGCGAGTCGTAAAAGACCGCTCACGGAAAAGGGGGATTCGATTTCTCCGCAATTATTGATTAGCATTGCAATAATCTAAATACACAAAAAATAGAGGTTTTGAATGCCTCTATTTTCTTTTTTGCGGAGAAAGGGGGATTCGAACCCCCGGTACCCTTACGAGTACGACAGTTTAGCAAACTGTTGGTTTCAGCCACTCACCCATCTCTCC
>OCVV010937767.1_pt1 | contig 11378 bp, 10 predicted proteins | sample 1539721 | NCBI WGS metagenome assembly OCVV01 (sample SAMN02144230, study PRJEB22623) | gut metagenome | biome: sheep rumen | host: Ovis aries | place: New Zealand | reverse complement strand
GTGAGCCGCAGCCGAATGCGAAGTATTCGTGTGCGGCGAGCGTCGCGATAGCGAGATAAAACTCGCGCAGCGTGTTTTATCTCGTTTTTTCTATTTCCTTTTTTCGGATTGTTCTTCGATTATTCACCATATACTCTTTCAAAGCACGGCCGGGGCATCGTATGACCACCTGCGCAAGAGACAGAAAAAGTTTTCAAAACTTCAGAACAATACACCCGGAGACAATGCATCCCCGGGTGTGTCTGACATATAAAATTTATTGCATCTCAGAATAAATCTTATTCGCACTTACCAGCTTCACACAGAGAGTGAAAAGCTTCGCCGCCGTCTTCAGATCATCAATCGGCGGATAGGTCGGAGCGATACGGATATTGGAATCGTGCGGATCCTTTCCATAAGGCCATGTAGCTCCGGCGCCAGTCATCTGAACTCCCGCCTTCTTGCACTTTCCTACGATTTCCTTCGCGCAGCCGTCCAGAGCGTCAAAGCTGATGAAATAACCACCCCTCGGCATCGTCCATGTACCGATCTCCAGTCCGGAAAGCTCCTCATCCAGAATCTGCTCAACCGCCTCGAACTTCGGACGGATGATATCCGCCTGCTTTCTCATATGCTCCACCATGCCGTGAATATCCTTGAAGAAACGAACGTGACGAAGCTGATTGACCTTATCATGGCCGATTGTCTGATGCTTCATGGTCTCCAGAATGTCCTTCATGTTGTTCGGCGATGTAGCCATTGCCGCGATTCCGCTGCCCGGGAAGGTGATCTTGGAGGTAGACGCGAACTTGTATACGAGATCCGGATTGCCGGCGCGCTTGCACTCGGCCAGAATCTCAATCAGGTAATCCTGTTTGTCGTCATAGAGGTGATGAATTCCGTAGGCATTGTCCCAGAAAATCCGGAAGTCCTTTGCCGCGGGCTTCAGTCTGGCGAAGCGGCGCACCGTGTCGTCAGAATAGGAGTATCCCTGCGGATTCGAGTACTTCGGAACACACCAGATTCCCTTGATGGAATCATCGTTTGCGACAAGATTCTCGATCATATCCATATCCGGACCGGTCGGTGACATCGGCACCGGTATCATCTCAAAGCCGAAATATTCCGTAATTCCGAAATGACGGTCATATCCCGGGACCGGACAGAGCCATTTCACCTTGTCCAGCTTGCACCACGGCGTATTCCCCATGATTCCGTGGGAATACGCACGTGAAATTGTATCATACATAACATTCAGAGAGGAGTTTCCATAGATAATGATATCATCCGGATTGTTCTCCATCATATCTCCGATCAGAACCTTAGCCTCATGGATTCCGGTCAGAACTCCATAGTTTCTGCAGTCCGTCCCGTCCTCACAGGTAAGATCCGCATCTGATGTAAGAGCGTCCATCAGCCCCATCGAGAGATCCAGCTGCTCCTGACAGGGCTTTCCGCGTGCCATATTCAGGTTTAATTCCATCCCCTGGTACTTCTTGTACTGTTTTCTGAGTAATTCGATCTCCGACGCAAGCTCTTCCTTGCTCATTTCCTTGTAAGGCTTCATATCCTGTACTCCTTCCGATGCGGTTTATCTGATCCTGTCTGATACAAAATAGAGGATCCATTCGTATTTTTCAGACCATCGAGTGCTATTATAACACCGATATGCAAGTATTTCATCAGTATCTTGCAAAATTGTTGATTATTGACAGGCAAAACCCCACAGAAAAGAATTTTTTGTTCATTTAATATTCATCTTTACTTCAGCATCAGAAATGCTCCGAGATTACCCCGCATCCCGTGGCTGGCCCTGTGAGAAAAAAGTACCTTCGGATTGCAGCAGGTGCACACCCCCGTTACAGAGATCTGCTCCGCCGGCACACCGGCATCCTCAAGGACGATCCGGTTTGTCTCCCAGAGATCCAGCTGATAGTGCCCGTTATGCCTGTCCTCCAGAATCTCACTCTCATGTCCGTGAAATTCATCCGCCATACGCTGTGCCACGTCGTCGCTTACCTCATAACAGTCCCGGCAGACAGAAGGCCCGATCGCACAGATCAGGTCCTCCGGATTGGTTCCGTAATTTTCCCGCATTCTCTGCACGACAGCCGCTCCGATTCTTGCCGCAGTTCCGCGCCAGCCGGAATGCGCCATGCCGATTGCGCGGTGTACCGGATCCACGAACGCCACCGGAACACAGTCCGCAACGAAAATACTCAGCACCAGACGGCGCTCATCCGTCACCAGAGCATCCACATCATTCTGATCCTGAGGTCTGGTCAGTCCTCTCCCCGCATCCGCCTCCGTCACGGTCCGTACATTTGATGTGTGCGTCTGCGCGGAGAAAACAAACCGGTTCGTTTCAACTCCGAATTCCTGAGCAACTCTGCGGAAATTTTCCCGCACGTTCTCCTCCCGGTCGCCTCTGGAAAAACTCAGATTCAGGGAGCGAAGGTGCTCCATTCCGGGCTCCATTCCGCTCACACCGCCTATCCTCGTAGTAAATCCATGCTCCACAATCCCTGTCCCGTCCAGAGAGGGAAATTTCAGAAGCGGAATCCGCTCACCCGCCAGAACAGGCAGATTCGTATTCTCCTTCCTGTTCAGTGCTATTTTGATTTTCTCAGCTGAAGAATATCCCATCTGTTCCTCCTGTAGCTTATACGGTTTTCGGCACCCGCTTACGGGCCATGGTGCTTTACTTTCTGCTCTTATCCGTGATCCAGTCGATCAGCTCCCCGTCAACCACCTCGTGATCCAGTTCATTCAGAATTTCATGCCGGTCCCCGGGATATATCCTGCATTTCACATCGCGCACTCCGCATTTCCGGAAATTCTCCGCTACCTTCGCGGGGCCCTTTCCGAAATTTCCTACCGGGTCATCTCCGCCGCTCACAATCAAAACCGGGAGCTCCTTTGGTATTCTGCTGATATTTTCTTCCTTCTCTGCAATCTCAATTCCGGTAAAGAGATTATAATATGCGTTCAAGGTAAACATAAAATTGTTCCAGGGGTTCGCGCAGTATGCATCGACGATTTTTGTATCCCGGGTGAGCCAGTCATTGGCTGTCCGCGCAGGCTCAAATTTTTTGTTGTAGGAGCCCAGTGCCATATTATTGACAAACGGACTCCGATACCTCCACCCCTTAAAAGCGGCAATCGCTTTGCAGATCGCCTTTCCTGTCCTGAGTGTACCTGCGCTCTGATATCCGGTTCCCGAGATCACCGCCCCGGAAAGTCCTTCCCCGTACTCCTCGATATACTGCGCGGTCAGGAAGGAGCCCATGCTGTGTCCCAGGATAAAATAAGGTACGCCGGGATACTTTTTCTCTGTCATCTCACGCAGAGTCTGAATGTCTCCGATCACACACCTGTTTCCGTCTTTTTCCGCAAAATAGCCGTAATCCTCTTCGCTGACGACAGACGCTCCGTGTCCCAGATGGTCGTTCCCCACGACATAAATTCCCTTTGTGTTCAGAAGATTCGCGATTCTGTCGTATCGGTCAATAAATTCTACCATCCCGTGAACCACCTGAACGACTGCACTTACCTCACCATCCGGAATCCACTCGATCCCGTGAATCGATGTTCTCCCATCCCTTGAAGGATATCTGAAATCCCTTTTCATGTAAAAACCTCCCTTGTCTCCAGTTTCCCTGATCTCCAGTTCAACCGTTATATGGAATTTCTTCCCCTAACCCCAAATGACCTTCCTATAAAACTACAATTCCTTTCATAAACTCGATGACACTTCTCATAAGCTCATTGACGCTCCTCCAACCCTCAATTATTTACTGTACCCGGAACAGTGAACACGGAAGATTTCAGGCGCCCAAAATAATGGACACATGGCTCTCTGCTAAAATCCAATGACTTATCTCTAAATGCAATCATCTGGAACGCTGCCGAACCGTCCAGGGGCCGTACATAGATACCCGCCCTCAGAATAGCCCCTCAGCCATCACTCCTCATAGGAATCCCGGGCGCTCAGATAAACCGTCTCAAAGGCCGCCCCCGTTTCCGCGGCTGCCCTGGCAACACTTTCATATTCCGGATACACCTTCTTCCTGCTGCCGATGCTCACCGTTTTGACCTCAATCCCTCCATACGGAGTCATCACCTTCTCGGACTTTCTGGGAAGTGTATCTCTCTCCATCCGGATTCTGCGGATTCCGATCGTCGTCGTCTCCTCAAAGATAATCCGCTCCAGATCCGGAATCTCCTGCTCGTCGCAGAGCACCGTGAGAAGCCACCCCGGCCGGTTCTTCTTCATATAAACCGGTGTGTAATGAACATCTCTCGCCCCTTTCTTCAGAAGCCGTTCCAGCGTGTAGCCGAGAATCTCCCCGCTGCAGTCATCGATATTGGTTTCCAGCTTCCATATACTGTCGCCGACCGTAAAGCCGTCGGAAAAGCTCCTGTTCTCTGCCCCCTCCGCTTCTGCTCCGATTATAATCCTGCTCCCGGCGGAACACGGCCCTGCGGCTCCGCCGCAAGGGCTTTCCAATTCCGGAACCTCCACGGGTTCAATCAGCATAGCTCTCAGGATTCCCGGAACCTCCTGTTCCCGCTTCCCCGCTCCCAGTCCTGTAGAAAGGATCCGGAATCTTCCGGGAAGATGGTCGGAGGTGATGACCGCGGCAGCAAACGCTGCTCCTGTAGGAGTCACATACTCCCCCTGCCTGTCACACATCTCCAGATTCAATCCGCCAGCCTGCGCGATATTCACGACCGCCGGAACCGGAACCGGAAGAAGTCCATGCTGCGTGCGTACCATTCCCCTTCCCTCGCAGAGCCGCGGAATGATTACCCCGTCTGTCTCAAGGCTGTCCATACATACTGAGACCGCCACAATGTCCACGATGGAATCAATGGCTCCGACCTCATGAAAATGGACCTGATCCGTCGGAACTCCGTGTGCTTTAGCTTCCGCCTCCGCCAGGATTTCAAAAATTCTGCCGGCAAGCTCCAGCGCGTGATCTGACATATCGACATCCGCCAGGATATTTTCAATCTCCTCCAGCGTCCGGTGCGCGTGACGTGCTTTATGTGCCCGCGACTCATCTGCCGATCGCCCCGCCATTTCCCGGCTGCCGTAAAGATAAGCCGTGTCATGGTCGTGATTCTCATGATCATGATCCAGAATCACCCGAAAGTCACAGCAGTCTATGGCCGATTTCCTCACTCTTCCGATTTCCACGCGGAACCCCTCCGCGTGAATGCTTCCAAGCGCCCGGTCCAGAGCCCTGCGGTCCGCACCCAGATCCAGAAGCGCCGCAACCGCCATATCCCCGCTGATTCCGGACGCACAGTCCAGATACAGATATTTTTCCCCCTGATTACTCATCCCCATTCTGTTCTTCCTTTCCGGTACTACTTCGTTCCGGCGTGGCCGCCAGACGAAAAATCTCCGAATGCCCTACCGGGCATCTGTTTCCGTTTCCGTAACACTGCCCCCGACAGCAAGACGGTTGATCTGCGTAGCCATATAGCCGGCGCCGTACCCGTTGTCGATATTCACGACCGCTATCCCGTTCGCGCAGGAATTGATCATTGTCAGGAGGGCCGAGAGACCATGCAGGCTGGCTCCATAACCAACTGACGTCGGAACCGCAATCACCGGATTCCGGACGAGACCTCCGAGAACACTCGCCAGAGCCCCCTCCATTCCCGCAACCGCGACGACACAGTTTGCCGCCTGAATTTCCTCCATATGCGCGAACAGCCGGTGTATCCCACTGACGCCCACATCATAGATCCTGTCCACTGCAGACCCGAAAAATTCAGCCGTCTGCGCCGCTTCCTCCGCAACGGAAATATCCGCTGTCCCCGCGGTGCAGACGGCGATTCTGCCGATTCTCACCTTATCCCTTTTTTCCACCTTGAGGATACGAGAAACCGGATCATAGACCACTTCCGGGATCACATCTCTGATCATCCGATACTGGTGATCACTCGCACGGGTACCGAACACCTCTCCATATTGTTTGAGCATCTTCCTGTAGATACTGATCAGGAAATCGTCCGTCTTTCTCTCACAGTAGATAACCTCCGGAAAACCGGTCCGCGCATCCCTGTTCATATCCAGCTTGGCGTACCCCATCTCCTCGATACCGCCTCTTTCAAGAAGCTTCTCCGCCTGTGCGACACCAATCTCACCGTTCTTCACTTTTTCCAGTATTTCCCGTGTATCCGACATTCTTACACCCTTCCGCCTGTACCGTCCGGAAAGCACTGCAGCGCATCTTTCCAGTGCGCTGTAATTCTCACGCCCTTATGCATGTACATCTGAAATTATCCGTGTCAGGCCCCGGTTCCGTGTTCCTTCTGCTCCCGGGTGAGCGTCTCGTTCATGCTGCCGGAACGGTATCCCTGAAGATCCAGCGTCACATATGCAAACCCCAAATTCTTGAAGCTCATCACAATCGTCCTGCGGATTTCGTCCCGCATCAGCCTTGGAAACTCCTCCGGCAGAACCTCGATCCTGGCGATTGTCCCGCCGTGGATTCTCACCCGCACCTGATGAAATCCAAGATCCAGCAGAAGCTGCTCGGCCTGATCCACCATGTGAAGCCTCTCCCTTGTGATCTCCTCTCCGTATACAAATCTCGACGAAAGACAGGCAAAGGACTGCTTGTTCCAGGTCGGAAGATTCATGGCCTTCGAGAGCCTTCGGATCTCCGCTTTATCAAGACCCGCATCCCGCAGAGGACTCTTTACACCGAGCTCGGCTACCGCCGTAAGTCCGGGACGATAATCGCCGTTATCATCCATATTCGATCCCTCCGCAACGAAAGCAATCCCGTTGTCTTTTGCGATGCCAAGGATTTTCTCAAAAAGCTCATGCTTGCACCGGTAACAGCGGTTCTTCGGATTATGCCGGAATCCCTCGATCTCCAGCTCCTCCGAAAGCACCACCGTATGACGAATTCCTTCCTTCTCGCAGAATTCCTCCGCTTCCCGGAGTTCCCTCTCCGGAAAGGATTCCGACCTCGCGGTTACGGCAATCATCCTGTCCCCCAGTACATCATGCGCAGTCTTCACCAGAAAAGTAGAATCCACGCCGCCCGAAAAGGCGACCGCAAGGCTTCCGAAGTCCTCGATCTCCCTTCGCAGGTTGTGAAACTTTCGTTCCAGGTCCTGATCAATTTCCTTCACCGGTACACTGAACGCCGTCATCATCCATCCTCCTCTGTGCCGACAGCCGCAGGCATTTCCGTAAAAAAGCAGCCCGCATCTATGATGTCCATATAGGAACATTATATATGCGGGCAGATTGATTTGCAACAGACCGTCTCTGCCCCAGGAGCTGCAAAACACACAACACAAAACACTGGACGTAAAGCCCTGGACACAAATCACAGAACACAGATCGCTGAACGTTAATGGCAGAACGCAAAAAACGCAGAAGCGCTCTGCTCCTGCGTTTTTAAAGATATTATATTCGATACCGTTATGAACCCGATCCGTCCGGAAGAAGCCGTCTCACCGTTACGATATTGTCGTAATCCGCGTTGGTGTAGGTAATTCCCTGTGATTCATTCGCCGCATTGATGATCTGGCCGTCACCGGCATAGATGCCTACGTGTCCATCATAACAGATCACATCTCCTACCTGTACATCAGAATAGGAAACTTCTGTTCCGTCGTTCTCAATATCCCACGATGTTCTGGAAGTATTGATACCGAAATGATTGTATACCTGCTGAACAAATCCGGAGCAGTCTACTCCGTTTGTCAGACTGTTTCCGCCATAGACGTACGGATTTCCCAGGAACTGCTGTGCATATGCCAGAAGCGCGGAACCGGATGCTGTAGAGGTGCTCCCGGTCGCCTGATATGCCTGCTGTGCTGCCTGTCTGGCAGTGGAGACATCTGTTCCCGTGCTCGCCGCGATCTGCTGTGCTGCCTGCTCAATTGCAGCAGAAGCCTGCGCACTGTTGCCGGATGAGCTTCCGCCTGTAGAAGCACTTCCGTCCGATGATCCGCCCGCAGCAGAAGCCGTATAGGTATACGTATCTGCGGAGCCGCTGTCAGACGCAGCTCCATTATTCGATGATGCAGCTGTGCTGTTTCCGGATGAACTTTCGCTGTCAGATCCGGAAGCTCCGTTTCCGGAACTCTGAAGAGCTACCACCTGACTGATATAGCCGTTCTGCTCATCCACCAGCTGCTGATATTCCTGTGCCTTCTGATACGCATCCGCGATTCTCTGATCCGCGTCACTGTACTGTGCCTTAACCTGTGAGATAAGATCTTCCAGACGAGCCTTATCCGTTGTCAGCGTATCCTTGTTCTTCTGAAGTTCAGCTTCCTCATTGTTCTGCTGCTGCTGAAGATCCGTTACCTTTGTCACAGAATCCGCATATGCCTGAAGCTGCTTGCGGTCGTAATCATACAAGGTTCCGGTATAGTTCTTCGAATTCAGCCATGCATTCAGATCACCATCCTCAAGGAACACCTTGATCCAGCCGGCGTCGCCGCCCTTCTCATAGATATACTGAATACGGAGCTTCATTGCCTCGTGCTGCGTATCTCTGTCTGCGATCGCTGCCGCAAGATCCGTCTTCGTCTTCTCCATATCAGTCTCAAGAGTCGTAAGTTTGCTGTTCACAGAATTGATCTCGGCAACCGTTGTGACAAGCTGTGCTTCCAGATCATCAATCTGACCGAGAAGCGCCTGCTTCTGACTCTCAAGCTCATCAATCGAGTTGTTAAGCGAGCTCTCCGTCACCGCAGCCCCCGTATCATCCGCGCTGACCGGTACTGCCGGCGCAGCCGTGAGAGCAATTATAAGTCCGATCACTGCAAGTTTATTTCTCTTCATTAATAAATCTCCAAAAAGTTAAATACTATTTCTCTGTGGAAACTTTATACATATTGTGATGCTCGCTGCGGGGCATCGCCGTTCTCTGTTCCATATTTCAGCCCCATAGAAAAGGAAGCATTAATAAAAATGAAACATTTCATTAATCTTTCTCATAATAGCATAACTTTTCAGGTGTTACAAGAGCGAACGAAATGAAATCGACGCATTCTTTTAATTTTTTTAATATCTTTTACCCAAAAAAGACACTGTTTCTTTACAAAGCCTGAATCGACATCCGTGCTGACGCCGCTCATATTCTCAATCAGCCCGGACTCGCGAGCAGAATTACCATCTCCGCCGTCTCCACAATCTTTGTTCCGGAATCCATAGCGCATTTCTGCAGATACCGGTGGGCCTCTGGTTCCGTCATATGGTTCCTTGCCATAAGGATTTCCTTCGCCTGATCAATCTTTTTCTGATCCTCCTCATTTCTGGGAGCCGGCCTGTCCTTTTTTCTCCTCTGCGGAACCTCTCCCAACATAGGAGAAAGTGTCTGGAGAAGCTCATGCACCTTTAAGGGTGTCGGCAGATAGACCGTGTTGGCGGGGAGAACCTCGTCATCGACATTTCGCGGAGAGGTTACCAGAAGGATCTGAAAACTGTCCGGAATGCCCTCAGCAAGATCGAGATATATGCCGTCGGCAAGGCGGTAACCGCAGATCACAACCCCGCCGTACAGAGTTCCTGCCAGCGAGATCGCCCGATCTACCGTTGTGCATACACCATTGACATTTAGACCATGACGAACCAGAATTGCCCGTATTTTCTTAGCGTCTTCCAGCTTGGAATAAGCAACAATAATACTTCGCAATCACATATCCTCAAATCATCCAAAAATACACTGCCGAAGAGTCAGTATCTGCCAAGATAGGTCTGAAGCTCCCAGTTTGTGATAACCGAACGGAAGTCTCTCCACTCGCAAAGCTTCTTCTCCTTAAAGCCGTCATAGATAAAATCACCCAGAACTTCACGGATCATGGGATCCTTATCCGAATATTCCATTGCCTCTCCCAGTGTCTCCGGCAGAGTATCAAGATGCATGTTCTTCAGTTCCCATCTTGATTTTCCGGACAGGCGGACATCCGCCTTCTCCGGCGCCTTCATCCTGTTCCGGATACCGTCCAGGCCGGATGCCAGGATAACCGCAAAGGCCAGATATGGATTGCAGACTCCATCAGGACTTCTGTACTCAATGCGGGCATTATTTCCCCTGCGATGGGGCACATTGATCACTGCCGAGCGGTTCGCCAGATTATCAGACCATGCGATCTGTGTCGGCGCGTCGAAGCCTGGAATCAGTCTCTTATAGGAGTTCACAATCGGATTTGTGAACAGCGTGATCGATTTGCTGTGTCTCAGAAGACCAGCCACGAACTGCTGACCGGTTTCCGAAAGGTCTCCATTTCCTGTTTCATCAGCAAAGAGATTCTTGCCAAGCGGATCCCGGCAGATAATATTGATGTGCATACCGGATCCGTTGACTCCTTCCGTCGGTTTCGGAAGGAAGGTTGCATAGAGGCCATGCTTTTTTGCTATGGTCTTCACCACCATGCGGAATGTCACAACGTCGTCAGCAATCCGGTCCGCGCGTCCCTCCGCGAAATCAATCTCATGCTGGGCCGGTGAAATCTCGTGATGAGAGCCGAGCACCTCGAAGTCCATTTCTTCCAGTGTGAGGATGATATCTCTGCGCACATTTTCCGCCAGATCGAGCGGAGCTACATCGTAAAACCCGGCGATCTCATGTGTTGTCGTTGTCGGATGCCCTTCGTCATCGGTATGAAAAAGGAAAAATTCCTGTTCCGGACGGATCTCGAACCTCAGCCCCATGTCAGCCGCTTCCTTCAGAACTCTTTTGAGCACCTGACGGCAGTCTCCTGCAAAAGGTTTTCCTTCTTCTGTGTAGATGTCGCAGTACATCCGGGCAACTTTTCCCGTCTGAGGTCTCCAGGGATAGATTTCAAACGTATCAAGGTCCGGGTACAGATACAGTTCCTCCGCCCCGTCCCGGATTCCTCCGATGGCAGATGCCTCGAAGGTGCATCCGTTGTTGAGTGCCTGCTCCAGATGACTTGCGGTGATCGCCAGATTTTTCGGCATGCCGAAGATATCGGTGAACTGAAGACGGATAAACTCTACATCCTCTTCTTCTACGATCCTGAAAATATCCTGCTTCGTATACTTGCCCATATATATCCTTTCCCGGAATCTGTCCGTTCCATACAGTTTATCTGCGATTAACAGTATGCATCATAGCTTTCCGCCGTGCGCTTTCAAATACTTAATTTATATCATATCTGTTCTGATTTTGCATTACAAACTGTAATAATGAGGAATATTCAAAAAATCCTTGAAGTGCTGTCCTCTCTCTGCTAAAATAGTGATATTGCACAGTGGGTATCGGTCCGCATCTTTTCAGCGGCCTTCCCGCAGATCAAATACGGAGATGTACTCAAGTGGCCGAAGAGGTCGCACTCGAAATGCGATAGGTCGGGTAACCGGCGCAAGGGTTCAACTCCCTTCATCT
>OCVV011291377.1_pt1 | contig 11379 bp, 8 predicted proteins | sample 1539721 | NCBI WGS metagenome assembly OCVV01 (sample SAMN02144230, study PRJEB22623) | gut metagenome | biome: sheep rumen | host: Ovis aries | place: New Zealand | reverse complement strand
GATACCTGGGTTTATTATTGATAACTCGACTTCGATTATAGGACAATTAGTCAGACATTCGTTCGAGATAAATAAAGAGCAGTCTGAGGCATGGAAAAACCAGATAAATGAATTACAAAAAAGACTTGAAGAGTGTGAGATGGAGGGTGATATCATTTTTGAGTATGATATCGTTCGATTAGGAAAAAGAATTGATGTTATTCTTCTCATTCGCCATATGGTGTTCTCTCTAGAATTTAAGAATGGGAAAAATGTCTTTACTGCACAAGATGCTAGACAAGCAGAGGATTATGCAATAGACATTAAAAATTTCCATAAAGAATCAGAGGACCTCTATGTATGCCCGATTCTGATTGCAACGGATGCACCAGAATATCAAAAGGAACAATCGCTTGAATCATATCCTGATAAGCAAGTGCATTTACAGAGAGAGAATATCGAGACGGTTATTCCCAAGATTCGAAATTATATTATGTTTCGTAGAGATCTTAAAGAATGCAGAGTAGAAGAGTTCTATGATGACGGTTTTTCAGGTGCAAACTTTGCCCGCCCGGGATTCGAGAAATTAATGGCGAAGATCCGGAAAGAGGAAATCAACCTTGTCATTGTTAAGGACTTCTCCAGGTTTGGAAGAGATTATATTGAACTGGGAGATTATCTGGAAAGAATTTTTCCATATCTGGGTGTACGCTTCATTTCAATTAATGACGGATATGACAGCGTTGAATATGGAGGCACTACCGCAGGACTCGATGTGGCACTCAAGAATGTGGTCTATGACTATTACAGCAGAGAATTGTCCGAAAAGGTTAAGAGTGCAAAGCTGGCGAAAATGAAACGAGGGGAATACAGTGGAGGGAGAGTCCCTTTCGGAATGATGAAAGACCCTGACAGGAAAGGCCATTTACTTGTTGATCCGGATGCAGGGAGAGTAGTCAGAGAGAGCTTTGATCTTGCGATTGCCGGTGATTCGGTAGCTGATATTGCCAGAAAACTGAATTCTGACGGGGAGATGACACCTGCTGTGTATTTCAGATCAAAGGATCCGAAGGAGCATATGTACGAGAAAACAACGAGGCATATTTCCTGGACTCATACGAATGTCCGAAGGATTCTGCAGAGTGAAACCTATTATGGCGCTAATGTCGCACATAAGAGGGAAATTACCAAGAGAGGAACGACAAAGTCGGCCGGAATTGAGAAGGAAGATCAAATCATTGTAGAAGATGTCCATGAAGCAATCGTTACAAAGACAGAGTTCTCTGAAGCACAGAAGGCAATTAAGGAAATTCGCAATAAAAAACGCCCACCAAACACGTCGGCTTTGTTTCAGGGAATTCTTCGGTGCGCATCCTGCAAACGTGTCCTTCAGTGTTACCCAAGGGTAAAGAGAGTATATTACAAATGCAGTAATAGCCTGGTCGAACTCGAAGGCGATTGTAATGATGGAAAGGTATATGAAGACATCCTCAAGAAGCAGGTACTGATTGCCTACAGGAATTTGTTTGACCTCGCGGATCTGATGGAACAAGTGTTAGAAGAACAGAAAGCACAGAGAAGGTTTACAGAAAAGAATTTAGCCGCCAAAGCTGATGAACTCCGAAAGAAGCTTGAACAGTTGGAGAGTAGGAAATTATTAAATGTTGAGAAATGGATGTCCGGAATCATGGGAAAGGATATCTATCTGAAAAAGAGAGAACAGCTGGACATCGAGATCGCTGACACGCAATCTGAACTTCAGAAACTGGAGTCTCGACTCCAGCAGGATGAAACGGCAGCGGATCGTGTGATCAACGGAACGGTAAAGAGTATTCAGCATTTTGCAAAGGAGTCAATCGTAAGCAGAGAAATGCTGGTGACTTTCTTTGAAGCAATCTATGTCACTGACCCGGAGCATATCGAATTACAGTGGAAATTCTCTGATGAATTCAAGGAATTCCTGCTGGAGGTAGAGAGAAGAGCAGACAGTGCTCAGGAACACACAACACAAGAGAAAAATGCATAGATATGAAATGGCACGATTGAGTAACAACTTGATCGTGCTATTTCTTTATGAATGTCATTAATTTCCCGCATGATAAAGCGTGGATGGTATAATCAGATTATATTGCAAAATTAATATAGAAAATTTTTGTCCATGTCTTGCCATACTCTGACGAGGTGCATCATGCGGCTGCGGCCAGTTATCAAAAGGTGATGAACTATTTTAAACCGGATTTCTGGCTTGGCATGACAGCTACGCCGGATCGGACGGATACGGGCAATATATACGAATTGTTTGACCACAATATTGTCTATGAGATACGTTTGCAGCAGGCGTTGGAAAACGACCTTCTCTGCCCGTTTCATTATTTCGGGATCCGCGATATTGCTTTTGACGCGGATGCGGACGCCGACGATCTGTTAAGGCGTGCGGATCAGGGAGATTTTCGCCTTTTTAACATGCTGACAAGTGATGAGCGTGTGGATTATGTCAGAGAACAGGCGGATTATTACGGGTATTCAGGAGATCGGGTAAAGGGACTGATCTTTTGTGCTTCTGTCAGGGAGGCAGAGAAACTTTCGGAAAAATTCAATGAGAGGGGACTCCGGACACTTGCGCTTTCCGGAAAAGATTCAGAGGCCGACAGGCAGGAAGCTATGGACCGGCTGGTCAGTGATACGAGGGAAGATGTACTGGACTATATTTTGACCGTCAATATTTTTAATGAAGGCGTGGACCTTCCGGACATCAATCAGGTCATTATGCTCCGGCCTACTGAGAGCGCGATCATTTTTATCCAGCAGCTGGGAAGAGGACTTCGAAAAAAGGAGGATAAAGAGTTCGTAGTTATCCTGGATTTTATAGGCAATTACGCAAATAATTTTTTGATCCCGATCGCACTGTCGGGAGATCGCACCTATAACAAGGACAACATGCGAAAGTATCTTATGGAGGGGTCAAGCGTCATTCCCGGATGCTCAACGATCCATTTCGATGAGATATCTAAAAAGACGATTTTTTCGGCGATCGACAGGTCCACAACGCCGTTGCGGTTCCTGAAGGAGAAGTATTTTAATCTGCGTGACAGGCTGGGCAGAATGCCCACGGCGGATGAATTTTACCGCCACGGAGAGATCGATCCGATCCTGTTTATAAATTATAGAAAAGAGTCATATTACCGGTTTGTCAGATCGATCGACAGGGACTGCGGCCTGGAGGAATTCACGGAGAAACAGGAGCAGACGCTTGATTTTATCTACACACAGATCGTAAACGGAAAACGTCCGCATGAGCTTATCATGATGCAGGAGCTTTTAGAAGAAGGCAGGGTGGATCCGGAGCGGATCAGATCCAGGCTGCAGGCTTATTCGGTGGCGTTCCGGGATGAGGATTATCGATCTGCGCTTGGGATGCTGGATAAAACATTTTTAAACACGATGGCCGATAAAAGGAAATATGCTAAGGTTTCGGTGTTTGACGGATTTGAAGAGGTTGAAGATTTTGATGACACCAGAGAATTCCGCCGGCGGCAGGTGCGCCGGTGTGCCGCCTATCTGCAAAAGAGCAGCAATATGGACCGCCGGGCATCACAGTTCAGGGATGCGGCTGCTGACCTGATCAGATATGGGCTCTCCAGATATGCAGACAACTTTTCCGACGCGGATGAAGATAACCTTGTTTTGTACCAGAAGTATTCCAGAAGAGATGTCTGCCGCATCTTAAACTGGGAAAAGGACGACAGCTCTACAGTTTACGGTTACCGCATCAAATATGGCACCTGTCCGATTTTTGTCACATATGAGAAAAAAGATGACATTTCAGAAACGACAAAATACGAAGATCAGTTTATAGATCAGCAGGTGTTCAGCTGGATGACGCGAAGCCGTGTCAGCCGGGAAAGCACGGAGAGCCAGGAGATCATTAATTATAAAGAAAACGGACTCAGGATCTATCTGTTTATCAAAAAGAGCGACGGCGAGGGTACGGATTTTTATTACATGGGACGGGCTGTGCCGGTCAGACATGAGGAGACGACCATTGCAGACAAAAACGGACGTCTGCTGCCGATCATGAATTTCCGCCTGCGCCTGATGCATGCCGTCCGAAGCGATATCTACGATTATCTGACAAAGTAACGGTATGCACGTAATGGTACACGGTCCCGGGAATAGGAGAGGATAAAGATTGAAACTGACAATGCTTGGCACAGGGAATGCGCTTGTTACAGAGTGCTACAACACCTGCTTTTTGATAGAAGATAGGGGACAGATATTTATGGTGGACGGAGGGGGCGGCAACGCCATTCTCCATCAGATAAAGCATGCCGGTTATGACTGGATGGATCTCCGCCATATATTTGTTACTCACAAACATGTAGATCATCTGATGGGAATCATCTGGATGGTCAGAATGATCTGTCAGTTTATGGATCACGGAGAGTATGAGGGCGAGGCTTATATCTATTCTCATGAGGAAGTGCTGAATCTGGTCAGGGATATGGCGGATAAGCTTCTTCAGAAAAAAGAATCTGCCTTTATTGATGACAGACTTCATCTGGTGGAAGTGTCCGACGGAGAGACTTTGGACATTATCGGTCATAAGTTCACGTTCTTTGATATTCAGTCCACAAAGGCAAAGCAATTCGGATTTTGCATGAAAATTGACGATGAAAAGATGCTTACCTGCTGCGGGGATGAGCCGCTGACTTCAGCCGTTGAAAAATACGCTGAGGGAAGTGAATGGATGCTGCATGAGGCGTTCTGCCTGTGTTCCCAGGCGGATATCTTCGATCCTTATGAAAAGCACCATTCTACGGTAAAGGATGCTTGTGAACTGGCAGAGAGGCTGGGGATTAAGAATCTGCTCTTATATCATACGGAAGACAAAAACCTTGCAAACCGAAAAGAGGTGTATGCAGAGGAAGGCAAAAAGTATTATCGCGGGAACTTGTGGATCCCGGATGATCTTGAGGTTTTAACAGTGTAGAATGAGAAGACAGAAGATACACAATGTCACATGGGGAGAGATTTTATGATTGGGCTGGGGACTGTGATCAATACTGCAGCCATTGTTTTTGGCGGAGTGGTTGGTCATTTTACAGCGAAATTGTTCCAAAAGGAGCAGCAGGAGGCGATAAGTAAAGCCTGTGGCATCAGCGTATTGTTTATAGCTATTGCGGGAGCGATGCAGGGCATGATGACTGTTGACGGCAGCGCCGTTGTCAGCGGAAAATCTATGCTGGTCGTTCTTTGCCTTGCGGCGGGGACGATCGTTGGTGAGCTGATCGGAATTGAAAAAGGTTTTGAGAAGTTTGGAGAATGGCTGAAAGAGAAAACGGGGAACAGCGGCGATAAAGAATTTGTGAACGCTTTTGTTACTGCGTCGCTGACGGTTTGCATCGGAGCGATGGCAATTGTCGGTGCTATTCAGGATGGGATCATGGGTGATTATTCCACTTTGGCTGTGAAGGCGGTCCTGGTATTGACATGATGTCAGAACGCGAGTATAATGCAAAATGACACGAAGTCAGAATGGATAAACGGAGAGTGGAGACATCCATGCGATCCGTTTTTTTGGAAAGGGAGATGAAGTAAAATGGCAAAGAAAGTACTGGTGGCTGTTTTTTCTGCAAGCGGCGTGACAAAGCGGGTAGGAGAAGAAATCTCAAGGATCAGCGGCGGCGACTTTTTTGAGATCGTTCCGAAGGATATATATACATCAGATGATCTGAACTGGATGAATAAGAGAAGCCGCAGCAGTGTGGAGATGAATGATCCGTCTGCAAGGCCTGAGATAGCGAATAATGTGTCTGATATGGATTCTTATGATGTGGTGATCGTCGGTTTCCCGATCTGGTGGGGAGTGGCGCCCAGGATCATAGAGACGTTTCTGGAGAGCTATGACTTTTCGGGAAAGACAATCATTCCGTTCTGCACTTCCGGCGGCAGCGGCGTTGGCAGAAGCGATACAGCGCTTCATAAGAATGCTGCAGGCGATGTGAAGTGGGGCAAAGGCGTGCAGATCAACCGCCCGGATGAGACAAAGATTAAGAAATGGCTTGAAAAAATACTGTAAAGGAGCGTGACTGTATGCAATATACAAAGCTTGGCAATTCGGATCTGAATGTATCTCGCATCTGTATGGGCTGTATGGGTTTTGGCGACTCCGGGAGAGGACAGCACAGCTGGACGATCGATGAGGAGCATACCAGAGAGATCATCCGGCGGGGACTTGATCTGGGAGTGAATTTTTATGATACGGCAATCGCTTATCAGAGCGGAACCAGCGAGCAGTATGTGGGCCGCGCGCTTCGGGATTTTGCAAAGCGCGAGGACGTGGTCGTTGCCACAAAATTTCTTCCGAGAACTGCAGAAGAAATTGAAAGCGGCGTCACTGGGCAGCAGCACATTGAGAGAATGATCGATACAAGCCTTAAAAATCTGGGCATGGATCATGTAGATCTTTATATTTATCATATGTGGGACTGGAAAACGCCGCTTTATGATATCCTTGACGGACTGAACCGCATCGTAAAAGCCGGAAAGGCAAGATATATCGGCATTTCCAACTGCTTCGCATGGCAGATCGCGAAGGCAAACGCCCTGGCAGAGAGGGAAGGCTTTGCGAAGTTTGTTTCCATACAGGGACATTACAACCTGATCTTCCGTGAGGAAGAAAGGGAAATGGTTCCTTACTGCGAGGAAGAGAATATAGCGCTTACTCCGTACAGCGCCCTGGCAAGCGGAAGACTTTCCAGAAGACCCGGAGAAGGAACTACGAAGCGTGCCGCAGAAGATAGCTATGCGAAGTTTAAATATGACGCTACGGCAGAACAGGATAATGTGATCATCAGCCGCGTGGCAGACCTTGCGGAAAAACATGGAGTGACTATGACGGAGATCTCGCTTGCATGGCTGCTTACGAAGGTGACGTCCCCTGTGGTCGGAGCTACAAAGCTGCATCACATTGAAGGCGCGGCTAAAGCGGTGGATCTGAAGCTTACAGATGAAGAGATCCGTTATCTGGAAGAGCAGTATGTTCCCCATCCTCTTTCGGGCGTAATGGCGCAGAACAGAAGAAGCGACGCAGAGAAAAAACATGTGTGGTCAGTAGGAGATCAGCTGATAAAACACTGACGGGACGCGGCGGAGTCGGCAGTGATATGGAGGTGGCCTAAGTGAAAATAGTAATTCTTATGGGCAGTCCAAACCGGAACGGCTCTACGGGCATTCTGGTTTCCGAGTTTAAAAGGGGCGCCGAGGAAAGCGGACATATCTGTGAGGTGATCGATGTTTGTCATGCGGATATTCATCCTTGCACCGGATGCGTGGCATGCGGATACGAGGGTCCCTGCGTTCAGAAAGATGACGTAGAGATGATCAGGCATAGTCTCCTCGGGGCGGATATGGTGGTGTTTGCCACGCCGCTATACTATTATGGCATGAGCGCGCAGCTGAAAATGACAGTGGATAGGTTCTGCGCGTATAACAGCAGTCTGAACGGCAGGCATCTCAAGTCAGCGCTTCTGACGGTTGCCTGGAATGCGGATGACTGGACGTTTGATGCGCTGGAAGCACATTACAGGACACTGGTCCGCTATATTAATTTTGAAGACATGGGAATGATCCTTGGATACGGCTGCGGTACGCCGGCGATGACGAAGAGAAGCAGATATCCCGGAAAGGCGTATCAATTGGGAAGAAGCCTTTGAGAACAAAAAAACAACAAGTCGGTTGGAGTGATCTGACCGGCTTCTTTTTTTGTTCGGGGAAATATATGAAAGAGACAGCAAAAGATTACTCCGCTGCCCGAATTCGAATGGTACAATATACTGGTAAATTGTAATGGTACACGGTACCTTTACGGCGATTTTAAGAAAAGGTTAAGGATATGTAATGGTACACGGTACCTTTAAGAAAGTATCATAAATATAATATTTTTGTAATGGTACGCGGTCCCGGACAGAGGAGCATGAGCGATGGAGAAAAGAAAGAAAAGCATTCGTGTGGTGGCGGCGGTCATCCGAAAAGGTGACAAGGTTTTTGCGACGCAGCGCGGATATGGAAATTATAAGGATTGGTGGGAATTTCCCGGCGGAAAGGTCGAGGAGGGAGAGACTCCCGGGCAGGCGCTGGTGAGGGAGATCCGCGAGGAACTAACAGCGGATATTTCTGTTGGCGAGTATCTCACGACGGTGGAGTATGATTATCCGGAGTTTCATTTGTCGATGGCGTGCTACTGGTGCAGTGTCAATGACGGGCATCTGGTACTTCTGGAACATGAAGCAGCAGCCTGGCTGCCGCTTAATGATCTGCGCCAGGTAAAATGGCTGCCGGCGGATGTTCTGGTCATAGAGGAAATAGAAAAGCTTTGCTCCGGAGATCAGGCCGCCGGGGACAAAACAGCCGGAACGCTCCGGTATTATGAGGACCATGCGGATTCTTTTATCGACAGTACGATCGACGTCAATATGGAAGAACTTCGGTCCCGGTTTCTGAGTGTGCTTCCTGCGGGAGCGCGCATTCTGGATCTGGGCTGCGGATCAGGAAGGGACGCAAAGGCGTTTCTGGAGCAGGGGCTTTGGGTGGACGCCGCGGACGGATCGAAAGAATTATGCGCGAAGGCTTCAGCCCTGACTGGGATACCTGTGAAAAACATGCTTTTTCACGAGCTGGACGCTGAGGGGATATATGACGGAATCTGGGCCTGCGCGTCGATTTTGCATTTGTCCAAACCGGAATTATCTGAAGTCCTGACAAAGATCAGCACAGCATTAAAACCGAATGGCGTATTATACGCTTCCTTTAAGTACGGCACACATGAGGGCGTCCGAAATGGAAGGTATTTTACTGATTTTACGGAAGAAACACTGCAGGAGTTCTGGAAAATGATCCCTCATCTGGAGATCTTTGAGACGTGGATCACGCAGGATATGAGGCCTGACAGGAAGGAGGAACGATGGATCAACCTTTTGGCCAGACGGGTCCGGTAATTGACGCGGCTTATTACAACGCTCTCGATATCCGTAAGCTTTACGAAGGATGATGGAGGGACAACCTGCATTCCATCTGGGCAGGACAGGAATTGTACCGGCCGGGTAATTCGAAAGAGGCATTTAAAGCAATATTGCAGAAAAACATGCAGCCAATCTATGATTCTGCCATGCGACAGGGTTATGAAGTGTGGATCTTCTCACACTGAGATAAAACAGTAAAATAATGAGGAGGGATATTATGAGTAAGAATGATTTGGTAAAAAAAGGAAAAAAGACAGTTGCCATGATGAGTGTCGCTATGATGCTGGCTGCCGGAAGAACTTGACAAAAGAACTAAAGTTGAAATGAAAAACTAAATAGAACTAAAGAAAACTAAATTCAAAAAAGAAAGCCAAAGAGAACTAAAGATCAAACAAAGAACTTATATATATCCGTCTGTAAAGGATGTCATTTGGTATTTTTGCTCAAATGACATCCTTTTTGTACGGGTCATGTATTATTTTATACAGCGGAAGCAGCCGATGCCTTCTACGTTTGCCGCCTTTGCTTTGCGGTACATACCGTTAAGCCGGGCGAGCAGGCTCTCCTTTGTTTCATAAGGTGGTGTAAAGAATCCTTTTGGCTGATAAAGGTGTTTAATAAACCAGTCTGTACGGCTGCAGCAGCCTTTGATATAGAAACAGCCGCAGAATACGCCGCCTTTTTTTAATACACGGTAAGTTTCCCTGTAAGCCGCTTCTTTATCAGGAAAAGCATGGAAGCCGTTAAGGGAGAGGACGATGTCAAATGTTTCGTCCTCAAAGGGAAGCGCGCCGACGTCACCCTGCAGGAAGCTGATATTATTTATGTCCAGCAAAGCAGCCCGTTTTTTCGCCGCTGACATCATGTTTTCCGAATAATCGAGGCAGGTAATGTCCGCGTTGGGAAGATCCCGGTAGACGGGCATCGTCAGGACGCCGGTTCCGACAGGTACCTCCAGCAGCTTTCCGGAAAAATCCTCCGGTACGCCCGAGAGCGCCCGGGTCAGATAGAGGAGATTCTTCTCAGCGTTCATGTTCCAGACTGCGCGGCAGATGGCTTTGCCCGCAATAGTGGAATATGTCATCATGCCATCATAAAAATTTGCGTGTCCGCCGGTGAGTTTATAGGCGTTTCTGATCTGTTGCTTTCTATTCAGATGAGACGGTTCGGAAACGGCTTTTTTTGCAGCGTGTACAGATGGGAGAAGTGAGGCTCTCGCCTTTTCTTCTGTATCGCCGCTCTCATCATAGCCGTCATAGGGCGCCGACGGATCGTGGGGTTTTTGCTTTTTCATACCGTTACACACCTGGTCTCTGTGAGCAAAGACAAAATCCAGATCGTCGGACCAGCCGGTATGGCCTGTGATCACTTTTGGGGAGAGACCACGCGAGCGAAGCAGTTTTTCAAGCGAGGCGAGTGACTGTACGGCCAGTTTATTGTCTTCTGCAAGACCATTGATAAAACTGTATCCGCCATCCGGGCCGAACCAGATAGTGTCACCGGTAAAGAGGCAGGCGTCATCCACGAGGTAAACCATATGTCCCCATGTGTGGCCGGGGACGAGGATCGCCTCCACTTTGATATCGCCGAACCGGAGGATATCTCCATCTTTAAGAAGGACTTTTTTATTGTCTGTTTTTACCATCGGGAGTTTATAGAATCCGAAACTGACTTTACGCCGTACTTCTCCGGTCATATAACGGTTTTCAATTTCACTCAGGTATAGAGTCGCCTTTGAAAACAGTCCGTCGGAATCGCGCTCTACAGCGCCTACATGATCTGTATCCTGATGGGTGATCAGGATATGTTCGATCGAAGAGGGATCGATATCCAGCCATTTCATTTTTTCGGCCAGTCTGTCATAGCTGTAACCGGCGTCGATCATGATGGTCGTGCCGTTCTTACTGTAAAAGAAAATATTGGCGATCCATTCCCGGACACAGGCGGTATGTTCATCTATCCAGCCGGTATTCAGCGGCTTGAAGATCTCTTTCCCGCGATAACCAAGGCTCATGATTCTTTTTTGAAAATTCGATGCTTTTCTGGACATTTCATCATCTCCTGATATGATTATTAGAAGTTTAATAGGCGTTAGTCATATCTAATAATATAGCACAGAGTGCTGTTTTTATAAAGATGACGGTCATAAAACTGTTGATAATTCAGGGTTTTAGATGTATATTACTAGTAGTTAGCGAATTCTAACTACCTTCATTGTACTTTTTTCAGAGCAGGATTCGATTGGTTTCGGACCTGCTCTATTTTTCCGATGTTATCGGGGGATAGGATACACACGCCGCACAGAGGAAGGCAGCTGCGCTGCCGTGCGGCGGCGCGCAAAGTCCGGTTCGCTCCCCTCAAGATTGAGGGGCTGGGGAGT
>OCVV011117082.1_pt1 | contig 11381 bp, 10 predicted proteins | sample 1539721 | NCBI WGS metagenome assembly OCVV01 (sample SAMN02144230, study PRJEB22623) | gut metagenome | biome: sheep rumen | host: Ovis aries | place: New Zealand | reverse complement strand
CCTATATTCTGCTAAAAGTTTATTATTTGTGTTCATTTTCATAAATGGAGGATTACCAGTTATTAAATCATATCTATCAATAAAATCATGTAATAAGTAATCATCACAAATATAATTTATAGTTACATTCTCAGGTATATCTATTATTTTTAATAATTGTTTTAAAACTCCAATTGAATAATTATTAATATCAACTACATCAATTATTAATTCTTCTGCATAATTATATTTAGAAATTATATATGGTATAAAGTTTCCAACTCCAACCGATGGTTCTAAAACTCTTATTTGCTTTTTATTGATATTAGGTAATTCTTTATAAATATAATTTAATAATTTTTTATTTGTATAAAATGCTTCTTCATTATTTCTTTCTGCATTAGATAATTCTGCAATTTTAGATAATGTTGTAAATGATAAAATATCTTTGTTATTCTTAATAAATTCATTAAGATTTCCATTGTCTAACAAATTATTATCCTTAATTAGCTTATTTATTTCTCTTATAGAATAATTTTGTCTATTTAAATTATCTTTAATATTTATAGCAATTTGATGAAATATTTCTGTCGGAACAGCTTCACCAATAGATTGTCTTATATTAACTTCTTCTTTTTTAAGAAATTTACGTTTTTCTTCAACTGAAAGCCTATTTAATTCTTTCTCATCAATTTCAGTCCATTTAAATGTTTTCGGAATTGTCATAATATTCATTAATTCTCTAATACTAAAAACTCTATCATCAGATGGATGAACTGTATTTTGACTTGCTAATTGATCATTTCTTGTGTGAATACATGGTGCAACTTTATCCCAAAACTGTCTTTTATACTTGTCACCGGTTTTATTAACATTTATTTTAATTTTTCCGTCTACAATCGTATGTGGTTTTTTATTGTCGTCTTCTTGATCAAATGCAGATTCACCCTCTTTTAAATCGTGAATCCAAGAACGCATATGTTCAGGATATGTTCTAAAAAAATGGTAAATATCATTATCACTTATTTCACCAAATACATTCAAAGGCTTTAATTTACCTATTACTTGTTTTAATGTTTTTTCTTTTCTTCTCTTAGGAAATAAATCAATTGGTGAAATATAATCCTCAAAGTCTAATCTAACTCCAATTACTAAAGTTCTTGTTCTACTTGAATTTGATCCATAGTCTTTAAAGTTAACAACTCTGCTCATAATAACATAATCTTTATCCAAATTATTATTTATAGCATCTTCAATCGATTTAACTTTTTCATCTATATCTATACATGCAGTTTTTAAAAAAGCAGCAACATTTTCAAATATGAAAATTTTAGGTTTAATATCTTTTATAATTTTAATTGATTCTATAACTAATGAATTTCTATTTATTTCATTATTCTTTTTTAAATTTGCAACTGACATTCCCTGGCAAGGCGGTGTAGCAATTACTACATCAATATTGTCTATATTTTCTTTTTTGTTCCATAATTTTATTTCATCAAATAGTGCATTTTTTGTTTCATCAAGTGTTATATCACCACAAATGTATCCTGATTCATATTTACATTTATGGTTAAATTTTTGTACATTTAATCTTCTCTCTATAAGTTCATTGGTAGCAACACATTCAAAGTCTTCCATTTTAAATCCATAACATCCAACACCTGCACTACTAAATAAACTAATATATGTATACTTCTTGTCTTTCATGTGTTCTACCTCCTTAATACATTATAACATTTTTATTTTAGCTTGAGAAGGATTTTGATTTATTTTTTCAACATTTTAAAATCTTTTTATTTATATTAGAAATTTTAAAAAAATGGTATAATATAGATAATTTAGATATCTTTAAACTTAAGATATCTTTTTCTTTAGAGGGAGGTATTATAATGTCAAATAGAGATGCAGTGGATACTATACGTGGATATTTTTATCAGTTTAATAAATCTATTTTTGAAATATTACGTCAAACTGATGAAAACACACAAATTACAATCGAAGGAATAGAAGATATAGATTTAAAAAATGGAAATAACGAAACTTTTATACAATGTAAATATTATTCTGGTCAAGAATACAATCATTCAGTTATAAAAAATGCAATTGAGTTATTCTTCGAACATTTTATGAAAAATAAAAGTAATAACATCATTTACAATTTATATGCTAATTTTAAAAGTGGACAACATAAACTTCCAAGTGAATTAGAAATAGAATTTGTAAAAAAGAATTTTCTTACTCGTAAAGTTGATGGTGTTGTTCATTATATATATATTGAAAAAGAAGCTGATGATTTAGATATCGAAAAATTTATAGCACATCTAAAAATAAATATAAGCACTCCAAGCTACGAACAATTGGAATCTGATATTATGAATATCCTAAAAAAAACAACAAATTTAGATATAAAATTATCAGAGTTCTATTTACTTAAATCACAATCAATTATAAAGCAATTAGCTACATCAAAAAATTTTGATGATAGAAAGATAACAAAAAAGGATTTTATTAATAAATTATTAGATATAAATGGTAAGCTTGACGAATGGGTTATAGATAAAACAAGTTACTCAAAATACTATTCAATATTGAGAAAAAAATATTTTACTGTGCAAAACATTTCACCATTTGATAGATTTTTTATTATAGATTGCTCGACTTTCAAAAATATTAATTCTTTAAGAATAATTGTACAAGAAATATCTAAAAAATGGTCAAAAAATTCACCACGTAATACTCAGTCATTTTGTCCATATATTGTTTTTTATAATATTGAAGAAAAAGACTTATTAGAATTAAAAATAGAATTATTTAATGAGGGATTTAATTTTATCGACGGTTATTGTTTCAAAAATTCACCATTTAGTGTAGAGGCATTATTTGAAGATGTAACATATTATAATAAAATAAAAGTAAAATTTGTTGAAATGGATAATTTAGATATAGTTTTAGAATATTCTAAAAAAACAAAATGCATATATCAATTTTATTTAAATAATATTACATTTGTTAATAATAAATACGATATTGTCAATGTTAAACTTGAGAAAATAGAAGATATATTATTAGTTATTTAGGAGGATAAAAATGAAAGAACAAAATTTAAATATTAATGCAGAAGTAATTGGAGTATACCCGGATAGAGTAAAAATTGCGGTTGACAAACTTGAAGACTTTCAGATTGCAGAAGAAAAATTAAAAATTGGCTCATATCTTGAAATTAGCGATAATGACAATTGCAAATTAATTGCAATAATAGAAAATTTTTCCATAGAAGTAAATGATAAAGATTTTAAAAGTAGAAAACATATTTTAGAAGCAGTTCCTTTAGGAATTATAAACAATGGAATATTTGAAAGAGGTGGAGATAATATTTCCATTCCACCTCAAAATGTTAAACCAGCAACTGACGAAGACATTGAAAATATATATTTATCTGGAATTACAGATAAAGACAAATTTACCTTTGCAAATCTATCAACAAACAAAAAAATTCAAGTTCCTGTCAACGGAAATAAATTCTTTAATAAGCATATTTCTATTGTAGGTTCAACCGGTTCTGGAAAATCGAATTCTATTGCACATATTATTCAAAAAGCAATTTCAACTAAAGATGGTACATATACGGGGCTAAATAATTCACATGTTATAATTTTTGATATTCATTCAGAATATCGAACTGCATTTCCTGATTCAAATTATATTGATATAAACAATTTAGTATTACCTTATTGGTTATTGAATAGTGAAGAATTAGAAGAACTTCTTATTGATACAGATTCAAATGATTATAATCAAAGAAGCATCCTAAAAGAAGCAATTGTAAAAAACAAAAAATTTCATAACAAAGATATAGAAGAGAAAATTCATTATGATATGCCAGTTTTTTTTGATATAAATGAAGTGCTTATATACATAAGCAATAGAAATAATGAAAAAAATAATAAAGATATAAATAAGGTTGAGTGGATTGATGATGATGGTTCTACTATCCATCTTGAAAGTGAAAATGAATATTTACTCTTTAACAAAATATTAAAAACATCTAATGGAGTTACTACTAATACACAAAATGGCAGATTTATAAATTTTTTGAACAGATTAGAAAATAAAATACATGACAAAAGATATGAATTTTTATTAGGTCAAAAATCAAAAGAAATATCATTCAAAGAAACATTGCAAAGTCTTTTGGGATATTCAAAAAACAAAAGTAATGTTGTGATATTTGATTTAAGTGGTGTTCCCTTTGAGGTATTAAGTATTACAGTCTCCTTAATATCAAGAATTATATTTGAATATGGGTATTACTATAAAAGAATTATTGATTCTTCTGGAAATAATAAAAGATTTGATGTTCCTTTATTACTTGTCTATGAAGAAGCACATAAATATGTACCTAAAAGTGAACTAACAAAATACAGGGCATCTAGAAACTCTATAGAAAGAATTGCAAAAGAAGGTAGAAAATATGGAATCACTCTTATGTTAGCAAGCCAAAGGCCATCTGAAATATCAGAAACTATTTTTTCACAATGTAATAATTTTATTGCAATGAGATTAACAAACCCAAATGACCAAAATTATGTAAAAAAATTATTACCTGATACATTTGGTAATCTAATAAATAAAATTCCATCATTAAAAGTAGGAGAAGCATTATTAATTGGAGATGCAACAATAATGCCATCAATTGTCCAAATAGAGGAATGTGAGCATAAACCATCTTCCAATGATATTCCATATTTTGACTTATGGAAAGAAGAATGGAAAGATTTAGATTTTGAACAAATAATTAATGAATGGAAAAAATAATCGAAAAAATTGTACTCCCAATTTTTATATTATTGATATATTAAAAATATCCTGTTATAATGGAACTGCTAATGAAGTTTTACTTCATCTTAATTTTAGGAGTATGTTGTCTTTATAAGTCACATACGTGCCATTATGATTTTTAGTCGAACTTAAATAGTTCGATTTTTATTTATTAAAGACACTAACTAATTGTTAGTGTCTTTAATTATATTATCTGGAAACAAAAGTAAATCATCAGGAACAAATATAAGTATTGCTTTAGTTTTATTTATATTTTTTGACTTAATGCCAACACAAGAACAATAATCATATTTAAAATGAACTCCACTATTATTAATTCTTATTTTGAAAGTATCAACCTTATCTACTATAGCATGATATGCAATATATTCATGACGTCTAACTATTCTTAATTTATACAATGCATTAGTTATATAATATGCAAATATTGGTATCCAGAATGCAGCAAGAAATACTGAACCAAAGAAGAAATAACCTTCTGCTCTTGTCGCTCTTACATGCATTACTGCATAAACTAAATTACCAGGAGTTCCAGCACCTTCATAAGCAGCATTAAATAAGGCTATTATTATAAAAAACATTATAAATAGAACAATAGCCAATATGTTTAATAATTGTTCTTTAAGAACTGCAAAATATAATTTTTTTTCAAAAGGAACAGGTACATGCATCATATAAAAACCAGTTGCTCTTTTATAATTAAAAATATTTCCTTTATTATAAAACATAGATTTCCAATTTTTCATATCATTTAAAGCATATAATACAATATTTGGAGTAGTTGATATACCTATAATTAAAAATATTATAACTGAAAATAACAAATATATATTTTCGTTTTCTTCGGAATAAAAAGAAAATAATACCGTCGCAATTGTCATCCAGACTGGTGTTAATGCAATCAAAATTTTATCAATATACCATTTTATATTTTTTTCTTTTTTATTTTTGTCATAATCACGAAGTAAGATCATAATAGTTATAAAAAATATTAATCCTACTATAAAACTAAAAACTAAAGCGATTAATGACTCATCCAAAAGATCATTATCAGGTGTAGTAATTCCCAAATAAAAAAATTTTATAAAGAATCCTAAAAAAATTCCTAAAAAAATTAAAGAAACACTAAAAAATAATGCTACTAATAATTTCTTACCTGTAGAAAGCTGTTTATTTTTATTTTTCATTTTTTTCACCTATTTGATTATAACACAATTTAATAGTATTGATACTCAAATACTATGAAAAAAAAGATGGGATTATATCTCATCTTAATGTATGTGAATATCTTTGTATTCCACTTATTTTATTTATTATTCGAACAGTATTCAAATAATTCTTCATGTGTATAATTTTTATTTTTTACAATATTGAACTTTTCATTACACTTAATTACATCATAAAATGGTGTGTCGTAATAAAGAAGTTCTTCATCTCCACCAAGATACGTAGAAGTTTCTCTAAACATAGGCGCAACATTATTTCTTTTAACATTAATATAATCTGTAAAAAATAATATACCTAATGTTCCTAAAAAAATTAATAATACTAATAACAATCTTTTCCACATCTTCATTTTATTAGTTAATTTTGAAATACCAATTACAAATATTAAAACTCCAAAAACCGAATAAATTGATCCCCAACTACTTTCACTTGGAAATATCATAATAGCTGACATTGATATAAATAATCCAAATATAACTAATAATAATCCTAGTATATTACTATATTTATTTATTTTTTTAGTTGAATAATCAATTGTATTAACAATATTTTCTTCAAACCTCTCTTGATATTTATCTTGACTTATTTTCTCACCACTCAATAAATCATTAATAGTTATTTCTAATACATCACACAGTGGCTTAAATAACGACAAATCAGGCATGTTTCTACCATTCTCCCAATTACCAATTGATTTATCTGTAACGCCTAATTTTTCTGCTAACTCTGATTGTGTCATTTTTTTATCTTTACGACACTTTGATATAAACTTTCCAATTTTTTCTTGATTCATAATTTTTCTCCCTTCACACTAAAATCATATAACCATAACAATTAATTTAACAGGAAATGATTCTAGGGTTATCAAAATTAGTAAATAAGAAATTAAATTTCTACATATATTTTACCATAGAAAAAGTAGATTCTCACATCTACTTTGCTATTTTGAAACTTCTTAATTTTACGATTGTTTAATTTTTTATCATTTCATTTATATATACATTATTTTAAGTAACATCTAATCCATCTGATGAATAAGAATATATTTTCATATTTTTTATCTAATGCCATAGATTCCAAGCTTGATAATCCATACACCTAATGCAGCAAGTCCCACATCAGCGGCTAAAAACAACAAAGCATTACAGATGATTATTATACACATAATAAGCTTGATAATAATGTTACAATTCATACTCAAAGTCTCTCTTAATACTTCAAATAGACCTATGCGCACCTTCCTTGGATACTTACGACTCACCATAATATTGTAGGTTTTGGAAGCATCAATAAACGATGTACTAACCGGACAAAACGTAGTTTTAGAATCTGTTGTATGGGTTACTCCACCATCATCATAAGTAAAGCAAAGATGATCAATCCTATGTTCTCTATATCTTTGTTTCCTTCGATCACCACTTTGTTTGTGGCGTTTCATGTCTCGTTGTTTTGCTAAATTAATTTCATACCTATCTGTGTATCTTTGACCATCTATCCAAATGTAGACTTTCGATTTTTTTTCGGCAACAACAGCTCTTACTTTTTTTGAGTAAAATATTCCACCAAAAATCTGTTTGCTACCAATCAACGCTATAATAATAAATCCAGCTCCAAAAATGACCTCAAATACTTCTACTAAATCCATATTATTATCACCAATATCAATTATACCACACAAAAATAAATTTTCATTCATTCTTAATTTTACTATTTTCTGAATCCTATACACTTTGATTTTTAGTTTAACTAATAATAATAGTTCAAACTTTTTATGCACATATAACAAATAAAAAAAGTGGTGAATTACACCACTTTATAAATTCTCTTTAGTATCTTATTATAAAATATTCAATATTAATACAATTTTTTTAATTGTTTAAATTTATTCTTACCATAAACAAACTTTTTATCATTTGTTTTTTCCGGCAACTCAATTACTTCTAAAATGTAATCATGAATATTTACAAGTAATTTTAATCCATTTTTTTTGATTAAATAATATGGTGTCATATCATCTAAAGCGTCTAACGTTTCCATTGGCCCAGCACCTACAATCCAATCACTTACTATCCATGCAAGTTTACTATGATTTTTACTTCTTAATAATTCATAAACTTCCCATGGTTCTGCATAATTATCTTTAATTATTTGTACATATCCTTTTTGATTCATTTCATATTTATCTTTATCCAATTCTTTTTTCATTGATAAAGCAGGTAGTGAATTATCATTATCTAATAAATAATCAACTGTAAGATTAAATACTTTAGATAATTCTCGTAAATTGCTTACATCTGGTAATCCTTCATCACTTTCCCACTTAGTTATTGCTTGCCTTGAAACATTCATTATTTCAGCAAGACTTTCTTGCGATAGACCAAATCTTTTTCTTATTTCTTTTAATTTTTGACCTAATGTCATAATATCTCCCTCTTTCTGACTATAATTTTACTAGAACGTTTCATTCATTAACAGCAACATTACTTTACATTTATGCTACTTATCGTAGCAATATGTATTTCTATATACTATTTTACCTCAAAAAACAAACTATTATATCTAATTTTCTATTTTTTTATTCTTCAATCTTTCTAAATCCAAATATACCTAATATACCATTAAATATAACTACACTATATGTACTAAATCTTTCAAATACACCAAATACTTCCTTTGGTACATTTTGACTACCAACTGCTCCCACAAACATTAAAACTAATGAAATAATTGCTAAAGTTCCTAATAATCTATATTTACTTTTATATGCTCCAATTGCAATTAATACAAGTGATATTATTGATAACAATACTACTAAAAATGTTAAAACATAAACATGTATAAATGATTGAACTGAGCCATCATATCCTGCAGTCGATAATGGAAACAAAGCATATCCAATTGAAGATATAAATCCCATTATTGTATATAAATATATACCTATTCTTAAAGATTTTCTTTCATTTTTTGATAAAATACATACTAATACTAAAGCTAAACAATGTAATATTTTATAAACTGTGACAAATCCACTTGCTACTACAAATGATGGTGCATCAGTAGCTGTTAAATCACTTACAGCACTACTCATCCAATTATATTCAGGATAATTCATAGCTCCAACTACATCATGTAATAAATAAAAAATAATACTTACAACACTACATAAACATAAACAATTAATTAATTTTTTCTTTTTCATAATTACCCCTTACTATATTGTTCACAAAACCATTTAATATATTTTTGTATATTATTTTCATCATAAGATTGGTTACTTTTTTTACAATCTAATTCATAATCTATTAAAGAATGGATTGTCATTGAAAATGTAATAGAAATTATTTCTATATCATCAACAAATAATTTATTATTTTCTTTTAAAAATTTAAATAATTCTTTAGTAGCATTTATCATTTTATTTGTTTCTTCAATTACAATTTGAGTTGCCTCATTATTAGTTGTTCTTTCTGAATATATAACACTATAAAATTTAAACATTTCTTCACTTAAAACTATTTTCTTATAATTCATAACAGAATCATACAGAATATTATAAGTACTTTTTTTTGAAATATTTTCTAATGAAATATTTGGAATATCTTGTTTTGATTTGTTTCTGATATATTCATACATTTCTTTTATTAATTCTTCTTTAGAATTAAAATGGTTATATAATGATGGTTTTTTTATACCAACACTATCTGCAATTTGCGACATTGATAAACTTTTTAAACCATATTTAGATGCTAAGGCTAAAGTGGATATAATTATTTCTTCTTTTTTTGACATATACATTCTCCAATCAAATATTATTATACTACCAATCGGTAGTATAAATCAAGTATATAAAAAGTAGATTATTACATCTACCTTGTATTAACATAATATTAAATAAATAGTATTTTCCTTTTATCATGAGTACTTTTTATTAACTCTTTTTCAGAGCTAGTTTTAAGATAATCTAAATAAAGAGCTTCTGTTGAATATCTATCATCACTTTGTGCACAAAATTCTGCCTCATTTAATAAACCTATTATAAGTTTTAATTCCTTATTATTTAATAAGCTAATTTCTTGTTCTATACTTACTTTAGGAACATCAGATGTTTTATAACTAAATACAATGTCCTTAGCCTTCTTTAATCTTTCTACAAATTCTTTATTATTTCCACTAAAACCTGAAAAATATAATATTAAATCAAATATTTCTAAACTATAATGATTAAATTTATTAAAAAAATTTTCTATTTCGTTATCATCAAATTTTAAGCACTCAAATTCTGTTATATAATTATACATTTTATTTTACTCCTTTTTTAAAATTAAGTTTAAGCTTTTTTATTGCTTCTTTTTCGTTTTCAAAATTATCTTTTAAAATTTCATCGTAACTTACAACCTCAATACCACATTTTTCTAATAATCTTTTTGAACATGTTGCTTCAAGTGAATCTCTATATTCTGCATATACTACTTTTTTAATTTTAAAAGAAGCAATTGTTTTAGCACATTGCGTGCAAGGAAACAAAGTAACATATATTGTTCCATCTTTTAATTCATTTAAATTATTACATTTAGATATTGCATCTAATTCAGCATGAATAATATAAGGATATTTAGTATTTTCTTCCCCTATTTTATTTACATCATTTCTCCATGGAAAACTATCAACACTCCATTCAATCGGATTGTGATTAAATCCTGTTGAGATTATTCTTTCATCACTACTTACAATACATGCACCAACTTGTGTTGATGGATCCTTACTTTCCTTTGATACAAGAAAAGCTATTTCCATAGCAACTAACTCCTGTCTTAAAGTATCTTTTCTATACTCCCCCAAATATTCTTCATTTATTTCTGATTTCATTTTTCCTCCTATAAAATGAAACAGCGCCATTTCAATAATAATTTAGTACTAACAAGTACATTATAATACAGTGTCACTATATTTAAAAGTGATAAAAAAGAATAATAGATATTCCCTGCAGGAATATCTATTTAATTTTTATATTTAAGTTTTCTTCTATAAATCTAGCTGGTGCCTTAGTTAAAAACTTTTTATTATATATAACAACAATATCTTCTTCATGAAGTTTTTCTTTTATATCTATAATTTTAAAATCATCGTTATTTTTCACAATATCAGATATTATATATCCAACTCCCAAACCATTTTTTACACCAGTTAATATTCCTTCACTTGTATGTATATTTATACTTCTATATATATTAACATTATTTTTTATTATTACTTCATCTAAATGCTTTCTGTGATTAGTTCCAGGCACTGGTAAAACAAGTGGTATTTTTTCCAAATCCTTTATACTTTTAATA
>OCVV011093025.1_pt1 | contig 11384 bp, 7 predicted proteins | sample 1539721 | NCBI WGS metagenome assembly OCVV01 (sample SAMN02144230, study PRJEB22623) | gut metagenome | biome: sheep rumen | host: Ovis aries | place: New Zealand | reverse complement strand
AATGGGGACACCCTTAAAAATTACACACATCGGATGTAATTAATCCGATGTGTGTAATTTTTAAGGGTGTCCCCATTTTTACGTAATTTTCAAGGGTGTCCCCATTTTTACAATTTAATGCATAAAATTTCCTAAATTTGGCGAAAATATTTAAAAAAGAAAATTACAAGAGGTGGCAAATTTGGGTGATTATAAAATATTGAATGTAAAAGGAGTTTTGCTAGATAAGAATCAGTTAGAAAATTATTTGGCAAAGTTGGCTTCAGATAATATTCTTAAGAATAAATCAGATAGAAATACGTATCCAATTCCAAGATTAGAAGATAATTTTGAATATATTACAAATGTTTATAATGTTTTAACGGAACATTTGAAACTTGGAATTCCAATTCATCCTGCTGGTGAGTGGATTTTAGATAATTATTATATTATTGAAAAAACTGTTAAAACAATAATAAAGGATATGCCATTAAAGAAATATACAAGCTTTGTTGGGTTAGAGTCTGGTAATTATAAGGGGTTTGCAAGAGTGTATGTGCTTGCAAGTGAGATAGTTGCTTATACGGATGCTATAATTGATAGAAACAATTTAAGTAATTTGCTGCAGGCGTATCAATCTAAGAAAAATTTGAGTATGGAAGAAATTTGGAATATTGGAGTTTTCTTGCAGATTGCTTTAATAGAAAACATTCGTGGAATTTGTGAGAAAATTTATTCTTCACAAATTCAAAAGTATAAAGTTGAAAACATTATTGAAAGGTTAGTTGAAAATAAAGATAACTTGAAGTTTAAAAATGTTCCAGCAACCAGAAATTACAAGCATGGAGAAATGAAATATCCTTTTATAGAGTATATGTCTTATCGTTTGAAGCAATATGGAAGACAGGCGTATGCTTTTTTAAATATTTTAGAAGAACAAGTTGATAAAATGGGGCTTAGTATAACTGAAGTTATTCAAAAAGAGCATTTTGATATTGCGGTCAAAAAAGTATCGATGGGAAATTCCATAACTAGCATAAATACTATAATTAGGGTTAATTTCTTAGAAATTTTTGAACAAATAAATGGTGTTGAAGAGATTTTAAAAAAAGATCCTGCTGATGTTTATAGTAAAATGGATTATAAAACTAGGGCATATTATAGACAGGAGATTGAAAAGATTTCTAAAAAAACTAAAGTTTCTGAAATGTATATTGCCAAAAAATGTTTGGAATTGGCTGAAAGAGGAAAGAGCGGCAAACCATCTCATATCGGTTATTATTTAATTTCAAAAGGGAAAAGTAATTTGCTATCAGAATTGTTAAACAAAAAAGTTAAATATATCAAAAATCAAACTAAAAAAAGAATTTATATTCTCAGCGTATGCATTCTATCCTTTCTAATTAGTCTATTATGTGGATTTTATGTGTATAACGTTACAGAAAATATTTTATTATCAGTACTTATTTTTGCAAGTACAATAATACCAAGTCAAACTATTATTGTACAACTGATTCAATATATCTTAAGTAAGATGATTAAGCCCAAAATGCTGCCAAAGTTAGATTTTAAATCGGGGATTCCAGAAAATTATGCTACTATGGTTATCATTCCAACAATCGTTAAAAGCAAAGAAAAAGTTCAAGAGTTATTTTCAAAATTAGAGGTTTATTATATTGCAAATAAAAGTGATAATTTATATTTCACATTATTAGGTGATTGCTCAAGTGGAAAAAATGAAAAGGAAAGTTTTGATAATGAAATAATAGAAGCTGGAATTTCGGAAATAAATAAATTAAATAAAAAATACCCGGACTCGAAATTTAATAAATTTAATTTCATATATAGAAAAAGAACATGGAATGATGGTGAAAATTGCTTTTTGGGATGGGAAAGAAAAAGAGGAGCTATTAATCAATTTAATGAGTATATGCTAGGAAATATTAAAAATCCTTTCTTGTATAATAGTTTTGAAGACGTTGAAACTGGAGTTAAAATTCCAAAAGTAAAATATATTATAACTTTGGATAGTGATACAGATTTGGTTTTAAATTCAGGACTAGAATTAATTGGAGCAATGGCGCATATTTTAAACAAACCTGTATTAGATCAAAATAAAAATGTTGTTGTTGATGGACACGCATTATTACAGCCTAGAGTTGGAATTGGTTTGTTAGAGGTTAGACGTAGTTTATTTACAAAAATATTTTCTGGGTTAGGTGGAACTGATTCGTATGTAAATGCAATTTTTGATGTATATCAAGATAACTTTGATGAGGGGATTTTTACAGGAAAAGGAATATATGATTTAAACATTTTTTCAAAAGTTTTGAAAAATGAAATTCCGGAAAATACAGTGTTAAGTCATGATTTGTTAGAAGGTTCATATTTAAGATGTGGAATGGTATCAGATGTAATGCTAATGGATGGGTATCCAACTAATTATTTGGCCTTCAAAAAGAGGTTGCATAGATGGATTAGGGGAGATTACCAAATTTTGAAATGGATTGCAAATAGAAAGCTTAATATATTATCAAAATATAAAATTGTAGATAATATATTAAGAAGCAAATTGGAAACAAGTATTTTAATTTCATTAGTATTAATTGTTATTACAGCAATAATTTATCGAATTAATACATGGCCTGTTATTCTTTTTTTATTTGTTTCTCTTACTATTCCATATATTTTGGAAATGATTAACAAAGTTATATTTAAAAGAGAAGGGGAAACAAAACAAAAAACGTTTGAAAAAAATTATACGACATTTAAGAATAGTTTAATTAAAATATTTCTTTCTATTGCAACATTACCAGATAAAGCTTACATGGCATGGAATGCAGAATTTACAAGCTTATATAGAATGTGCATAAGTAAAAAACATTTATTAGAATGGGTTACTGCGGAAGAAGCTGAAAAGAATTCTCAAAATAATTTAAAAAGTTATTTTTTTAATATGACTGCTAATTTAGTTTGTGGAGTAATAGGAGTAGGAATTGCATTATTAACAAATTTAGAAAATGCACAAAAACTATGTATTCTTCTTGTATCTATATTGTGGATAATTGCGCCTATTTTGATGTTTATAATTAGTAAGCCAATAAAAGAAATTGAAAAAATAAAATTATTAAATAAAAATGAACAAGATTACATGCTTGAAATAGCAAAAAAGACATGGCTATTTTTTAAGGATTATATTAATGAAAAAACGAATTATTTACCTCCGGATAATTATCAAGAAGATAGGAAACCTAAAATAGTTTTACGAACGTCATCTACTAATATCGGACTAGGAATGCTTGCAGTTATATCAAGTTATGACTTGAAATTTGAAAGTTTAGAAGATAGCATTGATTTACTTGAAAAAATATTAAATACAATATGTGGCTTACAGAAATGGAATGGGCATTTATATAATTGGTATAATTTAAATAATTTAGAACCACTAACACCACGATTTATTTCATCAGTTGATAGTGGAAATTTTGTGGGTTATCTATATGTTGTTTTACAATTTTTAGAAGAGATTCAGACTGACGACAACAATTTAAAAGACAAAATACAAGCAATGATTGTAGAGACAAATGAATTAATAAAAAACACTGATTTTACAAAATTGTTTGATTATAAAAACAATCTATTTTCTGTTGGATTTGATGTTGAAGAAAATAAATTGGTTGACTCATATTATGATTTATTAGCATCAGAGGCCAGACAGGCAAGTCTAGTTGCAATTGCTAAAAAAGACGTTGATGTAAAAAATTGGTATAATCTTAGCAGAACTTTAACTGTGCTTAATAAATATAAAGGACTAATATCTTGGTCTGGAACAGCGTTTGAGTATTTAATGCCAAATATTAATATTCCTAAATATCCGGGAAGTTTACTAGATGAGTCATGTAAATTTATGATAATGAGCCAAAAAACTTATTCTAAAAAATTAGGAATCCCATGGGGAATTTCAGAATCGGCATTTAATCTGAAAGACCTGAATAATAATTACCAATATAAGGCTTTTGGAATTCCTTGGTTAGGCTTAAAAAGAGGTTTAGCAGATGAAATGGTAATTTCATCATACGGTTCAATATTAGCAATTACAGAGGATCCAAAAGCTGTTATAGAAAACTTAAAAATACTTGAAAAATATGGAATGTATAATAAATATGGATTTTATGAATCAATAGATTTTACTCCAAATAGATTAGATAAAAATAAAAAATATGAGAATGTAAAAACGTATATGGCACATCATCAGGGATTAATTTTACTTGCCATAAACAATTTATTTAATAATAATATTTTCCAAAAGAGATTTATGAAAAATCCTGAAATGCAGTCTATTAATATTTTATTAGAAGAGAGAATGCCGGAAAATGTAATTATTACTAAGGAAAAGAAAGAAAAAGTTGAGAAGATAAAATACGATAATTATGATTTTTATTCTGAAAAAACTTTTAGCAAAATAAATAATGATGGTGAAAAATATAATTTGATAGCAAATACAGATTATTCGATAATAACAGATGAAAAAGGAAACGGATATAGCAAATATAAAAATATTTTAGTTAATAGATATAAACCAACTTCAGATATAGAGCAAGGAATTTATTTTTATATAAAAAACATTAAAAATAAAAAAGTATGGACAAATGGATATAATTATGAATATGAAAAACCAGACAAATACAATGTTACTTTTTCGCCAGATAGAACCAAGATAGTAAGAACTGATGGAAATATAGAAACAAGTACTAAGATTACTGTTAGTCCAAATGATTCTGTGGAAATAAGAAGGCTAGAAATTAAAAATTTAGGAAATACAGATGAAACCTTAGAAATAAGTTCTTTCTTAGAGCCTGTACTTTCAAATAAAGAACAAGATTATGCTCATCCAGCTTTTAATAATTTATTTTTAAGTTACGAATATATATCAGAAATTAATACAATTTTAGTAAAAAGAAAAAAACGTTCTCAAAATCAGAGTGAAATATATATGGCAGTAAATTTGTATTCGGAAGATAAAACTTTTGGAGATTTAGAATATGAAATAAGCAAGGAAAAATTTATAGGAAGAAATAATTATGGAATTCCCAAATTGGTGGAAAATTCAAAACCTTTTAGCAAAAGAATTGAACTTACAACTGATTCAATAATTGCAATGAGAAAAACAATTAATGTTAAGCCGAAAGAGAATGCGAAATTAGACTTGATAATTTGTGTTTCTGAAGATAGGGAATATGTTTTATCTACAATAAAAAAATATATGAATTTAGAAAGTAATAAAAGGTCTTTTGAATTGTCAAGAGCAAGAATAGAAGCGGAAAATAGATATTTGGAATTAACAGGAAAAGATATATCTGATTATCAAAGATTATTAACTTTTATCTTAGGAAATAATGTGTATTCTTTTGGGAGTATAGAAGATAAACAGCTTCCAATTACAGAATTGTGGAAGTATGGAATATCAGGAGATTTGCCAATTATTTTTGTGAAAATAAAAAATATAAACGATATAGATATTATTCGAGAATTAGTTAAGGCATACGAGTATTTTAAAACAAAGAATTTGGAATTAGATTTAGTTATATTAAATGAAGAAAAAGAAAATTATGATAGTTATGTAAAAGATGCAATTTTAGAAAGTGTTTTAAATAGAAATATATCATATATGTTAAATACAAAAGGCGGAATTTATATTTTAAATAATATAAAAGATGAAGACAAAGAATTAATTTCAATGTATTCAAAACTTGTAATTGACGCAAAAAATGGAAATTTAAATTTACAGTTAAATGATTTGGAGGAAGAGATTCCAAATGTTAATAAAATTGAATTTAATGAGAAAGAAGAATTTGTCGAAGAGGAAAAGAGGGAGAATCAATTAATAAAAAATAATTTGAAATATTACAATGAATATGGTGGATTTTCTCAAGATGGAAAAGAGTATTTAATAAAAGTAAATAAAAATGAAAGTGTTCCAATGCCGTGGAGTCATGTTATGGCAAATGAAAAATTTGGAACTATTGTTACAGAAGGTTATGGCGGATATACTTGGTATCAAAATAGTAGATTAAACAGAATAACATCGTGGTCAAATAATCCAATTTTAGATGTACCGTCAGAAGTTATATATTTAAAAGATGACGACTCAAAAAAATCGTGGTCAATTGGGTTAAATCCAAAACCAGATAATAGTGATTATTATATAACGTACGGTTTTGGATACGCTAAATACAATCATCAAAATTTGCGGAATTAATCAGGAGATGGAGGTATTTGTTCCTAAAGAAGATAGTGCAAAAATTCAGATAATAAGGCTAAAGAATCAGACACCGAGAAAAAGAAAATTAAAGTTGGTTTATTATTTGAAACCTGTAATAGGTGAAGATGAAACTAAAACTAATGAATTTTTAAATTTTAGGTTTAATAGAAACTCAAACATGATAATTGCTAAAAATATGACAAATACTGACTATAGAAATATTGTATTTGTTTCTTGTAGTGAAAAAATAAAATCATATACCGGAATAAAAAAAGAATTCTTAGGAAGTGGTGGAATAAGCAATCCGGATGGATTGAAACTAGATAATTTTAGTAATAAATTTACCAATAAAGTAAGTAACATTATTGCCTTTGAAATTGAGGTTGATTTGGAAGCACTAGAAAACAAAGAAATCTCAATAGTTTTAGGAGCCAGCGATAATGTAATTAGTTGTCAAGATTTAGCTTATAAATATAGTAATATAAATAATTGTCTACAAGAAAATGAAAATGTAAGAAGGTACTGGAGTGATTTACTAAGCACAATTCAAGTAAATACCCCTGATGAATCTATGAATTTTATTTTAAATGGATGGGCAATGTATCAAACGTTAGCGAGCAGAATGTGGGGAAGAACAGGATTTTATCAATCAGGAGGTGCATTTGGATTTAGGGATCAACTTCAAGATAGTTTGAGTACTAAATATTTAAGGAGTGACATTACGCGTAATCAAATTATAAAGCATAGTAAACATCAGTTTACAGAAGGAGACGTTGAACACTGGTGGCATGAGGAAACCAAAAGAGGAATACGAACTAGATTTTCGGATGATCTTCTGTGGCTACCTTATGTGGTCGCTGACTATATTGATTTTACAGGAGATTATAGCATTTTGGATATACAAACTAGTTATTTAAAAGGAGCAGTTTTAGAACATGGTGTAGATGAAAGATATGATTTGTATGAGGAATCAAATGAAATTGGTAGTATTTATGAACATTGTATAAGAGCAATAGAAAAATCATTAAATTTTGGTGAACATGGATTACCTAAGATTGGTTCAGGTGATTGGAATGATGGATTTAGTACTGTCGGAAATAAAGGAAAGGGCGAGAGCGTATGGTTAGCATTTTTCTTAGGAAACGTGTTAGATAAATTTTCAAAAATATGTGAGCATAAAGGAAATATTGAAAAATCTGAGAAGTATAAAGGCCTAATTGAGCAACTGCGTAAGGCTATAAATGCAAGTGCATGGGATGGACGTTGGTTTAATAGAGCTTTTATGGATGATGGAAAGGTGCTTGGAAGCTTACAAAATGAGGAATGCAAAATAGATAGCATAGCGCAGAGCTGGTCTGTAATTTCCAATATGGGAGATAACGATAAGAAGTATATTTCAATGGAAAGTTTGGAAAACCATTTAGTAGATGCTGAAAATGGATTAATAAAATTATTGGATCCTCCATTTGAAAATGGTAGCTTGGAGCCTGGATATATAAAGGCGTATTTACCAGGAACTAGAGAAAATGGCGGGCAATACACACATGCTGCCATTTGGGTTGTAATTGCTGAAGCTATGCTTGGATTTGGTGAAAAAGCTGTTAAATATTTTAGGATGATTAATCCAATAGAACACGGTAAAACAAAAGATGGAGTAACGAAATATAAAGTAGAGCCTTATGTTATTCCAGCTGATATTTACGGTCAAGGAAATTTGGCTGGACGTGGTGGTTGGACATGGTATACCGGCTCTAGTAGTTGGATGTATATTGCAGGCATTAAGTATATTTTAGGATTTGATGTTAAACAGGGATGTATTACTTTTAATCCGTCTATTCCAGGTGATTGGAAGGAGTATTTTATTAAATATAAATTTGGTGAAAGTATTTATAATATTAGAGTTGTAAATAAAAATGGAAAAAGTTGCGGTGTGGAGAGAGTATTATTTAATGGGAAAGAAGTTGAAGATAAGAGAGTTAAATTGATGGGGAATAATGGGATTAATGATATTGAGGTTGAGATTTAAGTTTTATTTTGGCTGGGATAGGTTCGCCAAAAGCAAAATTTTAAAAATTTTAAAAAATCTGTTGTTAAATTTTTTTAAAAGTGTTATAAATTAGATGTACTGTAAGAAGAGTCAAACAGTAATAATTTACGATAAAGGAGAAATTGGAATGGAAGTTAATGAACAAAAAAGACAAAAATTTATGGAAAACGCAAGTAAAAGGGTAAATAATGTAATGCATAACATTCAAATTTTGGAACCTATGGCTAGAAGTAACACTTACGATTTTACAAAGGCTGATGTTGAGGAAATGTTTGCTGCTATGCAAGAAACTTTAGATAATACTAAAGCCGAATTTATTAGAAAACTTGAAGGTAGTGCTAGAGCTGAGAAAAAAGCTTTTGTCTTTGGACAATTTAAAAATGCAGCTAATACTATTGCTGAAGCTGTTGAAAATAATTCTAGTAATGCTGTTGAAGTTACTGGGATTGATTCTGCTGAAGGTATAGGAGAGGTAGCTGTTGAGGGAGAAATAAATAATTCTAATGAATAATTTATTTTTATATTATATAAATAAAAAGTATTTATTTTAGTCGGATTATGTCGTACGAAAATGCTTGATAAATACTGAAAAATGTGGTTAAATAAGATTATAAAATTTTAAGGATTTCTTATAAAAATTTTATAATCTTATTTTTTATAATAAAATATATTAATCTAAAATTATATCTTAATAATTAAAATCTATGTAAATTTTCAAAAAATAATATTGACAAAACGTAATACAAAGTAATACAATTGATATTAGAAAGGAGCTGATTTATATGACTATTTCAGTTAGATTAAGCGATGAAGATACTAACTTAATTAAAGCTTATGCGGAATTAAATAAAATTACAGTATCAGAATTAGTACGAAATGCTATTATGGAAAAAATTGAAGATGAATATGATTTAGATTGTTATGAAAAAGCTATGAAAGAATATAAGAAAAATCCAAAAACATATACATTAGAAAATGTAAAAGAGGAGTTGAGATTATAGTGACATGTAAAATTATATTTTCTGAAAGAGCTAAAAAGCAATTACTAAAATTAGATAAAAGTATTGCCTTATTAATACTTGGATGGATTGAAAAAAAATTAAAAGATTGTAGTGATCCGCGAATTCATGGAAAAGCTTTAAAATCTAACAGGTCCGGTCAGTGGAAATATAGAATTGGAGATTATAGATTGATTTGTGAGATTCAAGATGAAAAGATAACTATATTAGTTTTAGAGGTAGGACACAGAAGGGTAATTTATGATTAAAAATAAAGGATTATTATAAAATAACCCTAAATTTACCTGCGTCTATTTTATTACCTAAATATAAATTCAAATTTTTATTTAGTATTAAATTTTCTTTATTTAATTTATTCAAATGTTTTATATGATATTCTAATTTAGAAGCTAGTGATTTGTTTTCACTTTCCCATGCAATTTCTAATTTAACAGCAGTGTGAGAATGGGTATATTTTGCAGCAACATCTAATTTTTGAAAATGTTCATTCATTCGTCTATTTAAATCTGTCGTTATTCCAGTGTATATTGAATTATCTTTGCAACGTAGCATGTATGTATAGTACATTATTTTATTCCTCCAGGACAAATAATATTTTGAAATTTTTTTATATTATATCACATAAATATTTTAAATGGAAAATATTTACTGCTGTTTTATGTTTAATAAAACATTGTAATTTTGTAAGGTTTTTTATATAATTGTCTTAGAATAAATAGAATAGGAAATGTGATTATATGAAAGAACAAACTTTGATACTAAAAAGTGTAGAATCATTTAATTTACAGCACATTTTTGAATGTGGTCAATGCTTCAGATGGAATGAAAATCAAGATGGAAGTTATACAGGTGTTGTTAAAGAAAATGTTATAAATATAAAAATGATAAACAATGATGTTTATGTAAAAAGTTTTGGAAAAGATGATCTAAAAGAATTATTCCACTATTATTTTGATATTGATAGAGATTATGAAAGAATCAAAAAATCTTTAAGAAAAATAGATGAAAATATGGAGCAAAGTATTTTATACGGTAATGGAATTAGATTATTAAATCAAGACTTGTGGGAAACAATAATATCATTTATCATATCAGCTAATAATAATATTCCGAGAATAAAAGGAATTATTGAAAGAATTTCAAAAAGATATGGAAACAAAATAGAATGGAATGCCGGGGAATACTATACCTTCCCAACCCCTGAGCAATTAGGAAAAGCGAGCGTGGAGGATTTAAGAAATTTGGGATTAGGATTTAGAGATGTAAGAGTATATGAAACTACCCAAAAGGTTTTAAATAGAGAAATAGATTTTGATAAATTACATAAAGAAAAAAATACTGAAGTTGTAAGAGATGAACTATTAAAACTTCCAGGTGTAGGACCAAAAGTAGCAGATTGTATTTTATTATTTTCAACATTAAAAAGATTGGACGTTTTCCCTGTTGATGTATGGGTTAGAAGAGTTATGAATGATTTATATATTCATAATGAAGATGAAAATAAGGTCGATAAGAAGCTTGTTTTAAGTATGGCAAGCGAAAAGTTTGGCGATTTAAGAGGTATTGCACAGCAATATTTGTTTTATTGGAAACGTGGATGATGTTTTTGGTAAGTGACCCAAAAAACAAGTGACCCCAAAAACACCAAGAAAGGAAGAAAATAAATGTCATTAAGATTAATATATGGAAAGTCAGGCTCTGGAAAGAGTGAATTTATTTTTGATGAAATAAAAAAGTTAATCAATTGTGGAAAAAAGATTTATGTTATTACTCCAGAACAGTTTTCTTTTACTGCTGAAAAAAAATTACTTGAAGTTTTAGGAAATACAGCAGTTTTAAATGCAGAAGTATTAACATTTAATAGAATGGCATACAGGGTGGCTGGAGAAGTTGGAGGAACTGCAAAGGTTAGCATAACTAATTCAGGTAAAGCTATGCTTATTTATAATATTTTGTGTGGAAAAAAAAGTAAATTAAAATTCTTAGGTAAATCTGATGAAAATATAGAATTAATTATTGATCAAATAACAGAGTTTAAGAAACATGGTGTTTTGGTTGACGACTTAAATAAAATGAT
>OCVV011347455.1_pt1 | contig 11385 bp, 8 predicted proteins | sample 1539721 | NCBI WGS metagenome assembly OCVV01 (sample SAMN02144230, study PRJEB22623) | gut metagenome | biome: sheep rumen | host: Ovis aries | place: New Zealand | reverse complement strand
GGCCGCCCGCGAGGTCGTTGATCGAAAGCCGGCGCTGGCCGATCGCGAAACCGGAGAGCTCGGCGAAGCCTGAATCGTCCGGTCCGCGGTGGACCATGAGATCGCACATGGCGCGGACCTTCTCCGCGCCGCCTTTTCCGAAAAATCCTGCAATGCCGCACATGGCGGAGTCCCTACTTTTTGGTTTTGCGCCCGCCCTTCGGCTTCGGCGGGGCCGCGATGCGCTGGAGCCGGCGTTTCAACGCGGGATCCGAAACGAGCGGCGCCTCGCGCGCGGCGAGGGCGCGGGAAGCCGGCGTGCCCTCCAGCAGGAGGAGCCGGGCGTATTCGGTGTGGTTGTCGGGGTTCCAGAACTCGCGTTCCAGGACGCCGCGCCAGAATTCGAGGGCCTGGGAAACGCGGCCCGTCTGCGCGAGCGCCTCGGCCCAGGCGTAGCGGGCCTGCGAATCGTACGGGTTGAGCGACACCGCCTCCCGCGCGCACCAGTAGGCGGCGGACGACGCGGCGTCGAACGCCTCCTCGGTCCCGGCCACGCGCGTTTCGTCGAGCGCGAGCAGCGCGGCCCACGCCGGCATGTAGTAGTTCCAGGGATAGAGCGCCATCGCCCGGCGCGAAAGTTCGAACGCTTCGCGAGCCGACTCGATCCGCGGCGTTTCCAGGGCGGTCCCCCGGAAAAACCCGTACTTGCCCCGCAGGTACAGCCACTGCGCGCGGGTCGCCCCGAACGCGTGGAAAAAGCCGCAGACGCCGGCGGCGAGAAGGGCGCTGCCGGCGGCGAGGCGGAATCGGTGCCTCCAGGTGGCTTCGGAACGGCTCGACATGCTCGGGAAGCCGGTCGGACCGGCCTAGAACCGGCTCTCCCGGGCCTCGATGACGTCGTCCGGCAAAAGCACCGGATTCTCTTCCTTGCCGTCCTTGATCCGGTCGAGATCGTACGCGCGCGAAACCCCGCCGCGCGTGACGATGACGGTTCCGCTGGCGTAGGCGTTGAGACCGCCGGCCTCGATGATCGTCTCCTGCAGCTTCATGCCGTCGCGGTACCCGATCGGCCCGATCTTGCGCACGGATCCGTTCACGAACACGCGCTGCGCCTGGATCATGCCGGGGCAGATGACCTGCACGTTCACGTCCTGGAAGATTCCTCCGTCCACGTACGCGGAACGGATCGCGGCCTCGGCCTCGGACGTCGTGAGGCGGTCGATGCGGAGGTCTCCGATGTACGGAAGCGTGATGATGCCGAGTGCGTCGATCGTGTCGGACGCGGTGAATCCGTGCGCCTGGGAAGGAGGCTGGACGGAAACTTCGACGCGGTCGTCCGGACGGAGCGGACGGTTGCCGGTCGTGGTCATCGGCCCGACGGACGCCGGCATGGGCGGAACCCAGGCGAGCGGATTCGGATTGGACGGAGGGGAGACCAGATCGACAACCGACTGGCAGCCGCAGAGAACGGCGGCTGCGCAGGCGGCGATCAGAGGTGCGTAAAACTTTGGCATTGTCGTTTCGACCTTGGTAAATGACGTTTCCGGGGTTTCGGCGACGGTTCCGCGCAAGGCGCGCGGAGCGCTACTTCGAACCCTCGCCGGGTTTTCCGCCGGACTCCTTCGGCTGAGATTCGGCTTCGGTCCGCTCTTCTCCGACGACCGGAGCGGCGTATCCTCCGACGACCGGAGAGCCGTATCCGCCCACGGTCGGCGAACGGTAGCCGCCGGAACGGTGGCGGTGGTGGCTGGAACGGCGGCGGGTGGTCCCCGACGCGCCGCTCGTGTAGTAGTAGTAGTACTGGTTCTCGTAGTAGTAGCTCGAACCACCGTGCGCCGCGTTGACGTTGTTGAGGATCACGCCGATGAAATTGCCGCCCATCGAGGAGATGCGGTCCTTGGCCCGGCGGCACAGGGCGCGGGGATACTTGCGGTGCTGGATGACCTGCAGGACGCCGTCGCCGAGGCGGACGAGCTGCGCCGTGTCCGAAACGCCGACCATCGGCGGGGAGTCCACGATCACGCGGTCGTAGCGCTCGCGGAGCGTGTGGAAGAGCGACGCCATTTCCTCGGTGTCCATGAGGCCGAAGACCGACGAACCGGCGATCCGGCCCGCCGGGAGGAAATCGAGATTGGGCTGGGCGGTCTTGACGATCGCGGTGTCGAGCGACGCTTCGCCGACGACGACGTTCGAAATGCCCGGCTCGACCGCGACGTCGAGGATCTTGTGGAGACGGGGATGGTACAGGTCGCAGTCCACGAGGAGCACGCGCTCGCCGCTTTCCGCGCACACCCACGCGGTGTTGAAGGAGTTGATCGACTTGCCTTCGCCGGCGGACGCCGACGTGAAGACGATGACCTTGCCCTCGCCGAGCGCCTTGTTGTTCTTGAGGTTCATGCGCAGGACGCGGTAGACCTCGTAGTGGCTGAACCGGGCGTTGGGGTCGTTGAGCGCGCGGATCTTCTGCGGGACGATGCCCACGACCGGGGCCTGCAGGTAGCGCTCCACGTCGTCGGCCGTCTTCACCGTAGTGTCGAGGTATTCGACGAAGAACGCGAGCACGACGCCGAAGAAAAGGCCGGCGACGACCGAAAGCGTGACGTTGAGCGCGAAATTCGGGGAGATCGGCAGCGGCATCTCCGGCACTTTCGCCAGTTCGATGATTTCGACGGCCGTCTTCGGGATGTTGAGGCCGATGCGCTCGTCGTCCATGCGGCGGTCGAGATCCGCGCGGCGGGACTTGAGCGCCGTGAGATCCTGGTTGAGACGCTCGAGTTCGATCGCGACGCCCGCGGAAACCTCTCGCTCCGCGTCGGACGTCTTCTTGAGGCGCTCGGCGTAGAGGTCGGCCTCGGTCTGCGTCTGCTCCCAGGCGATCTTCAGCCCGGTCTTCACGCCGTCGACGCGTTCCTTGAGCTTGGCGTCGAGCTCCGCGAGCAGGACCTGAGCCTTCTGCACCTCGGGGTGGTTCGGACCCGCGCCAGCCTGCTTCAGCGCGGCCAGCTGCATCTGGAGGTTCTGGCGGTCGGTGATGAACTGCGAAAGCGAATTGTCGCCGATCACGGCCGGGAGGGCTTCGGCCGCTTCCTGCGGGGAGAGCTCGACGATGCGGTCGTAGCGGAGCTTCTTCACCGTGGCCTCCATCTGGAGCGCCTCGGCCTTCTCCGTGTACTGCGCGACCTGGCGGTGCACCATGTCCGCGCCGTAGTCGGCGCGGGAAAGGAGGGCGACGCCGTTCTTTTCGCGGAAGACGCGGATTTCCTCCTCCTTGGCCGCGATCTGGTCTTCGAGGTTCTTCACCTCGTCCGTGAGCTTTTCGAGGGAGCGTTCGATCGTGGAACGGCTCTTCGTGCGCATGTATTCGCGGAAGACCTTCGCGATCGTGTTCGCGACGCGGGCCGCGACGCGGGCCGCCTCGCCGTCGGGCTTGTCGGGCTTGTCGAGCTTGACGGTGATGGCGATGAGGTCGGTGTCGCGGAAGACGGAAAGGGACGTCTTGCTCTTCACGAGCGCGACCGTGCGCTCGAAATTGTTCTGCGCCGAACTCGTGTTCTTCCAGCCGTACGCCATGCCGAGATCGTCGGCAAGGTTGCTTTCGCGCACCACCTGCTCGACGACCGGGTCGGACTTCATGATCTCGAACTGGGTGCGGAGGAAGACCGGATCGTACCGGAAGACCGACGCGCCGAAGAGATCCTTGTTCGGAGCCTCGCGCTGCACCTCGATCACGCTCCGCGCGGCGTAGACCTTCGGCATGCGCCGCGTCACGACGATGCCGACGAGGATGAGCAGGATGGAAACCGCGATGACGATTTCCTTGCGGCTGTAGAGAATCTGCCAATAGTCGAGGAAGTGGACCGCGTCGAGCGGGGAGGACGGCGATTGCGCGCCGGTCGCCTGGGGCTCGGTCCCGCCTGGGATTTCCGATTCGTTGCTCATCTCGTTTTTCGCGAAAAGTCCCGCCGGACGTGGAAAGCCAGCGGGACCGGATGTCGTTTGCGCACGCCGCGCCCGCGCGCGGCGCCGGTGGGGAACGGATTAGAAGAACTTGACGTTCCCGTTGATGCCGAACACGTTTTCCTTGTAGTCCGTGCCGACTTCCGCGTCCACGTCGTGGTACGTGTAATTGACGTTCGCGGAGAACCACTTGGTGAAGCGGTAGTTGAGCGCGGCCTGGACGTAGAGCGTGTCGCGGTCGTATTCGTCCTTGCCGCCGGTCTGCTCGAGCAGACGCTCGCGGTAGCCTTCCTTTTTGGCCTGTTCGGACATGTCGTCCTTCAGGCGGTAGGTGCGGCGGCGGAGCTCGACCGTCGCGCTCGCGGAGAGCCTGCGGTCCTTGCCGAGGTACTGCTTCACGCAGGCGTAGCCGGCAATGTCCTCCTGCGAAGAGAAGGGATAGGTCTCGGAAGAGACGTGGCCGTAGCGGCCGCCGAAGAACAGCTGCGTGTCGTGCTGCTGGAAGAGCCGGAGTTCGAGCTTCGACTCGCCCCAGAAGTCGCGGTCGTCGGTGTCCTCGTCCTCGTACCAGAAGTGCGCCCAGCCGGTGGAACCGTAGAGGAGGTTGTTCTTGTGGCCGGAGAAGTCGTACTCGCCCTGGACGCCGAGTTCGAGGTAGCGGGCGCCGAGGTCGAGATTCGGCGCGTATTCGCCGCTCGACTGGCCGATCTGGACGAGCTGCTTCTCGGTGAGTTCCGAGCGGCGGTCCCAGTCGGTGTACTGCAGGAGCAGGCCGAGCGAGAGACGGCGGGAGAACTCGTGCATGTAGTCGAGGCGGACCTTCCACTCGTCCTCGTCGGAGTACCGGGCCTTCTCGTCGTCGTCATAGCGCTTCACGCTGTAGCGGCCGGAGAGCTTCACCCAGTCTTCGTTGCCCAGATAGCGGCGGAGACCCGCGCGGGCGACGTTCACGAAATAGTCGTCGTTCGAGAGGTTGTTCTCGTTTTCGGGATCCCAGACGTGATCCTCGCTGTAGTAGATGTCGCGCTGGCCGGACCACCAGAAGTTGTCGCCGAACTCGATTTCGGTGCGCGGGGAGAGTTCGTAGAAGAGGCGGGCGTCGAGCTTGTGGTTCACGCGGAACTCGTCGCTGCCGTCCTTCACTTCGTCCCACCACGTGAAAACGGGCGAGTAGGAAAGGCGGAAGTCCATGCGGCCGAGAACTTCCTTCTCCATCGTGAGCTGGGGACCCACGTGGAACGCGGTCTGGTGGACCTTGGAGCGCGGCGGCGCCGGGTTGCGGACGCCGGCGGCGACCTTCTCCTCGTACGCGCGGCGTTCGGTCGACTCGTTGATGCGATCGCGGTTGTCCGTGAACGTCACGCCCAGGTTCACCGAACCGGAAACGATCAGGTCTTCGGGACCGACGAACTCTTCGACGAGCGTGGACGGGCCTTCTTCCGCGCGCGAAAGCGCGACGAAGGCGACGCCGAAAGCAAGCGCCGGCGCCATGGTCTTGTTGAGGAAGGAAAAGCTCATGACAGATCTTTTTGCGGGGTAGGGGTACACCGCCCCCGGTTGTTCAGGAACGGCATCGGTCCTGCATGATAGCCGCAACAAAATCCAAAGTCAAGGAAAAATTCGCCGCCGCCCGGATTTTGTTCTTGCCTGAACGACGGAATTCTGGTAGGATGTTGCGCGTTTCAACGCACCCACAGCGAGAAGAGTCTACCATGAGCCAGCACAGCAGCCTGAAAGGTTCCAGCCAGATTGCGGTCCGCCGCAACGTCCTCAAGCGCCACGAGCGCATCGATCTCCTGATGAAGCGCGGTCAGTGGAAGAAAGGCGACCGCGGTTTCGGTCTTCCCAAGACGAAGCCGGAGGAGTAGCCGCTTCGGCCGCCGGCGCGCCCGGAGCGCGCGGACCGCGAATGCCGCGCCCTTCCGGGGGCGCGGCTCGTTTTTCCGGATGCCACGAAACCCGACGGCGATGAAACTGTTCGTCAAGAAACTCCGCCCCGAAGCCCGGCTGCCCGCGTTCGCGCACGCCGACGATTCGGGCATGGATCTTTGCGCGTGCGAGGACCGCACGCTGGAGCCCGGCCAGCGGGCGGCGATCCCGCTCGGGGTGGCGTTCGCGCCGCCGCCGGGCACGGAAATCCAGCTTCGCGCCCGAAGCGGACTCGCGTTGCGGAACGGGATCGCGATGGTGAACGCGCCCGGCACCGTGGACGAAGGGTACCGCGGCGAAGTGTGCGCGATCCTCGTGAATCTCGGTTCCGAACCGTTCCGCGTCGAAAAGGGCATGCGCGTCGCGCAGGCGGTGCTCTGCCCGGTGCTCCGGCCGGAGATCGTCGAAGAAACCGGCGAGCTGCCGGCCACCGCGCGCGCGGCCGGCGGCTTCGGCTCGACGGGGGTCTGAGCGCCGGAAGGTCACGCGGCCCGAAAATCGGAAACGGCGAAAATACGGAAGGAATCGAACGGCCATGCCAGCGAATTGGATCGTACCGGCGCTTTCGTTCTCCGCGCTCGTTCCGGCGTTGCTCCTGCACGAGGTGGCGCACGGATGGGCGGCGCTGCTGTGCGGAGACCGGACCGCGAAGGAGGCGGGCCGTCTTTCCCTGAATCCGCTCCGCCACGTCGATCCGTTCATGAGCGTCGTGTTGCCGGCGATCCTCGCGCTGTCCGGTTCGCGCGTCCTTTTCGGCGGCGCGAAACCGGTGCCGATCGACCTGTGGCGCTGCCGCAACCCGCGGCGCGCGTACTGGATGATCGCCGCCGCCGGCCCCCTCTGCAATTTCGCGCAGGCGCTCGTCGGCGCCGGACTCCTCCACGCCCTGGCGGCCGGCGTCGCCGCCGCGGCCGGGGGCGCCGGAGGCCTTTTCCGGGTTTTCGGAACGGCGTTCACGGTACGGGATCCGTTTTTCGGCGACTTCGCCGTGAACTTCTCCGAGGCGGCGTGGGTGCAATGGGCCGAACTCTGGCTCCTGTGCTATTGCTCGACGAACGTCGCGCTCATGGTCTTCAACCTTCTTCCCGTACCGCCGCTCGACGGCTCCCGCATCGTGACCTCGCTCCTCCGCGGCAGGGTGCAGCGGGCCTACGCCGGGCTCGAACGCCACGGGCTCCTGCTCGTCTTCGCCCTGCTCTACTTTCCCCAGACCGGCCGGTTCCTGAGCCGGGCCGTCTCCGCCGTCCTCTCGCTTCTCGGCATCGGCTTCGACTGAGGCCGGAGAAGACTACGTCCAGAGCGTGCGGTCGAGTTCGCGCCAGGAGACGGCGCTCTGGATGTCGCAGGCGGCGATGTTTTCGCGGCCGGCGATGTCGGCGACGGTGCGGGCGACCTTGAGGATGCGGTCGTGCGAACGCGGGCTGAACCCGAGGCGGGTGAGGGCGAAATTCATCACCTGGAGGCACTCGTCGTCCATGTGGCAGAATTCCTCGATGTCCCGGCGCTCCATGGCGGCGTTCGTGCGCACGCCGGGACGCCCGGCGAAACGCCGCTCCTGCGCCGCGCGGGCGCGCAGGACGCGCTCCCGGAGCTCCGCGGACGAACGGCCGCGCGGCATCGACTGGAGATCCTGCGCGCGCAGCGCCGGAACGGCGATGTGCAAATCGATGCGGTCGAGGAGAGGGCCGGAAATGCGCGAGCGATAGCGCTGCACCTGCGTGCGCGAACAGCGGCAGGGACGGTTGGGATCGCCGTAATAACCGCAAGGGCAGGGATTCATGGCCGCGACGAGCATGAAACGCGCCGGGAAGCGCGCCGTCCCCGCGGCGCGGGAAACGACGACGAATCCGTCTTCGAGCGGCTGCCGCATCACTTCGAGGGCGTTGCGGCCGAATTCGGGCAGTTCGTCGAGGAAGAGGACGCCGCCGTGCGCGAGCGTCACTTCGCCGGGCGAGGGATGCGCCCCGCCGCCCACGAGCGCGACGTCCGACACCGTGTGGTGCGGCGCGCGGAAGGGCCGCTCGCGCAGAAGCGACGATCCGGGCGGCACGAGTCCCGCGATCGAATGGATTTTCGTGCATTCGATCGCCTCGTCCAGCGACATCGGCGGAAGGATCGACGGAATGCGCCGCGCGATCATCGACTTGCCCGTGCCGGGCGGACCGACCATGAGGATGTTGTGCCCGCCGGCGACCGCGACCGCGATGGCGTCCTTCGCCATCTCCTGACCCTTGACGTCCGCAAAATCCGGCAGACCGGAAACGTCGGACGCGAACGCGAATTCCGTCGAGGCGCGCAAGGGGCGCGTACGCCCGCCGTCCGCTCCCGTCACGAGGTCGAACGCCTGCCGGAGCGAACGGACGGGATACACGTCCAGTCCGCTCACGACGACCGCTTCCGCCGCGTTTTCGGCGGGGACGACGAACGCGCGCACGCCGGCGGCCTTGAGCCCCGCCGCCAGCGGGAGGATGCCCTTCACGGGACAGACCCGCCCTTCGAGCGAAAGCTCGCCGGCGAAAGCCGTGGTGGAGGGGCTGAGGCCGTCCCGGACGGCGTCCGGAGCGCCGGAAACGGACGGACCGGCACCGGGCCCCGCGGCGCGTTCGCGAAGCGCGTCTTCGCGGTCGTCCCGGTTCGTCGCGAGAAGAAGCGCAACGGCGATGGGAAGGTCGAAAAGGGAACCGTCCTTGCGGACGTCGGCCGGGGCGAGGTTGACCGTGGTGTGCCCCCTGAGGTCGCCGTAGCCGGAATTCGCGATGGCGGTCCAGACGCGGTGCTGGCTCTCCTTCACGGCCGCGTCGGGAAGCCCGACGATGACGGTCTGCGGGTCGCCCCGGCGCGACACGTCCGCCTCGATGCGGACCGGTATCGCGTCGATCCCGGAAAGGGCGCCGGAGCGGAGTTTCGCGAAACCCATCGGAAAAAAGAAAAAGGGCGCCCGGACCGGGCGCCCTCGTTCGCCGTGTTTTCAGAACTCGCCGTCGCTCGGGGCCGAGGCTCCGAGGAGGCCGGTGCCGTCGGACGCCTTCACGTCGCGGCCCGCGGGGTCGACCAGACGGGCGGTCACGAAGATGAGGAGGTTCTTCTTGTCGCTCTGGTCGTACTTGTAGCGGAAGAGGTGGCCGATGACCGGGATGTCGCCGAGGATCGGGATCTTGTCCTCTTCGGTGTAGCGCTCTTCGCGGATCATGCCGCCCATGACGACCGTGGAGCCGTTGTAGATCTCGACGGACGTCGCGAGCGAGCGGACCGGGAAGAAGGGCTGCTCCATCGTGAGGTGGAAGCCGTTCTCGATGGAACCGTCGGAACCGGGATAGGTGTAGCCGTAGTCCTTCCACGTCGGGTCGGAGACGACGGTCGGCGTGAGGTCGAGGGCGATGCGGGAGCCGTCGGGCGAAACGCGCGGCGTGGTCCGGAGGATGACGCCGACTTCGCGCGTCTGGAAGTCCTGCGGCTCGACCGCGGGGAGCACGAAACCGACCGCGCCGCCGTCGCCGGCGTCGATGTCCGGATACGTGACTTCGTATTCGGTCGGGTAGATGTACTCGGTCACGGTCTTGATCGTGGCCTCGTTGCCGGCCTGGACGACGACCTTCGGCGCGGAGAGGAGGTCCGAGTTCGAGCGGTTCGCGAGCGCGTGGAGGACGAGCGAGAGCTCGGGGTTCGTGAGAACCGAGGTGAAGGACGCGATGTTGTCCGCGATCGCTTCGCCGCTGTTGACGCCGAGACGGGAGTTCGAACTGAGGTAGTTGAAGCCGCGGTTGACGTTGCCGCTGTTCATGACGATGCGGCGGCGAGAGCGGGGATCGAGGGCGGAGTCCTTCTTGTTTTCGAGCATCTCCCAGTCGTCGTTGAGCACCCATTCGAGGCCGAGGGAGTTGATGTCGGACTGCGCGACTTCGACGAAGCGGACTTCGATCTCGACCTGGTACGGCGTCACGTTGAGTTCGGCGAGGACCTGTTCGAGCGTGGCGAGGTTGGCCGCGGTGTTCTTGACGATGAGCTTGTTGATGCCGGGCATGTAGTTGACCGTCGATTCGTCGGGCCAGTTGACGCCGAGCTTGGAGAAGAACTCCTTCCAGTCGGTGACGCCCTGGACGGAGCCGGCGTCCATGCTGAACGGATCGGAAGCGTCGCCGGAGCCCTGGCCACGGCCCGAGCCGATCTGCGCCACGCGGTCGTCGATGGACGGAAGCACGTTGTACATGCGCAGGATGAGGTCGGAGGAGGCCTTGTTCTTGGGCATGACCATGACGATGTTGCCCTTCACCTGCGACTTGAGGCCCGCCATGTCGGTGATGAGGTCGAGAATGTTGCTGAGCTTCTGGTTGTAGGCCTTGATGGTGAGCGGAGGAACGCCGCCGTCGGAAGCGGCGGGCACTTCGGCCGCGGCGCCCCAGGGATCGTCCGAGGCCGCCGCGGAGGAACTCTCGGAAGCGGCGCTGCCGAGGTCGAGCACGAAGTTGACGCCGCGCTCTTCGACGGGCACGTCGTCCGGATCGTTCTCGCGGGACGCGTCGCCGAGCCATCCGATCACGTCGACGATGTTGGCCTGGCGGAACTCGATTTCCGGGATCGTGATGCGGTCCATCTTCTCGCGGATGCGGATCTCGTTGCTGACGTCGCGGATCGTGGTGCCCTCGCCGTCGGCGCTGCCGGCCCCGCCGCCGCCCACGTCGGAGCCGCCGGCCGTGTAGCCGACGCCGTACGTCTTGGCGCTCCAGGCGCCCGTCACGTCGGAGATCATCTTTTCGCGGGAGGTGAGGCGCTCGCGGTCGGAGAAGCGGTGTTCCTCGACTTCGAGCCGGCGCAGCAGGGTCATCGCCTCGTTGCACCACGGATAGTCGTGCAGGACGAGTTCGACCATGCGGCGGCATTCGCCGAGTTCGCCGGTGCCGTAGTATTCGCGCGCCGTGCGGAGACGGGAGGAGATGTCGGCCTGGGCCTTCTTGTAGTCGTCCTGGTTCCAGCGGGCCTGGCGGTCCGGGGCGGGCGGTTCCGGAGGATTGCTCTGGGCGTCGCGGACTTTCTTGGCGAGCTCGGCGGCCTTGGGGTGCCCGTGCTGGACGGCGACGCGACTGCGGTTCTCCGCCGCATCCCAGTCGCGGCGGTCGAAAGCGTCCTGGGCGAGGCGGTAGTTGGCTTCGCCGATGCCGGCTTCGGCCGCGAGGCGCATGTCGTGCGTGTTCTCCTTGTCGGGAAGGAAGCGGAGCGCCTCTTCGAAGTGGTCGATCGCGCGCTCCCAGTTGCCGACGGCGAGCGCGTCCTGGCCCTGGTTGAATTTATCTTCCCCGTGGCGGACGATCACCTTGCGGCGGGCGCGTTCCATCGCGGCGATTTCCGCGATGTCCTTCGCCGTCTCGTCGACCGGGACTTCCTCCGCGACGGCTTCTTCGGCGGGCTCGTCGATCACGACGGGGGAGGGAGCTTCGGTCGCGGGAACGGCCTCCGGAGCTTCGACCGCTTCGACGACGGGGACGGGAGCGGATTCCGGCGCTTCGGCGACGGCGGGCGATTCCT
>OCVV011342684.1_pt1 | contig 11388 bp, 8 predicted proteins | sample 1539721 | NCBI WGS metagenome assembly OCVV01 (sample SAMN02144230, study PRJEB22623) | gut metagenome | biome: sheep rumen | host: Ovis aries | place: New Zealand | reverse complement strand
GTTTTCATTTCTTCGAAATGGTTGTGCTTTAAAGATACTAATTTGAAAGCAAGCTTTCATTAGCATCTTTCAATCACAAGCCTTACGGCATAAACCTTTTCAGAGATAAACCACGGCACTTCGTGCCTGTAAAAACCCTAACTCAACATTCATAATCAAATCAAAACTTGTAATTAGCGAACAGTTGGTTAGCCCTTCCCTTTTGGGGTTTCTGTCCCCCGGGAACGGGGGAAGTGAAGGGGGTGTAAAGACTATTGAGGATGGGAGAGGCTCTGTTTTTCTTCGATACAAAGCTCCATTGGTGCAAAGAAAAAGATCAACAAAATATGGTATAATCATCTCGAAACCATCTCGAAGGCATCTAAGAGGCATCTCGAAGGAATGTAAACGTATTAGAGTTAAGAAAATATATAACAAAGAAAAGCCACCAACATCATAGTTGGCGGCTTTTTGCTTAAACGAGAGAGATTTATACGATATGTATTGTTATCAGCAAATCATTTTATTCAATAACTTTTAGTTCTTCGGTATCGATATCTCCTATTCCTGACTGATGCTTCTTCACACGACGCACATCACCCTTGAGTTCTATATTTCCTGTCCCACCAAGAGTTGCCGAAACAGTACCACAATTGTGCAAGGTAACATCAATATTACCTGTGCCCGTTAGCGAACAGTCAACACGGCGCGCATTAAAAATTGTTGCCTCACAATTGCCAGTGCCCTTAACCTGCATATCGGCACGCTGGGTTGTAATATTATCAACATCAATATTGCCAGTACCCTCAACTTCCATTTGTACATTGTCACAAATAACATCGTGCAGAAAAATCTCGCCAGTACCCTTAACAAGAAGTTTGAAATTGTCGGTATCTATAAGACTGTCGGCATAAAATTCACTACAGCCAAGAGTTGTAACTTCGATAATATCGGGAGATGTTATATACAGTTCAGGAGATTTCGTTTCTGAATTAAACGATAATTCCATGATATTCACAACTATATTGCGATCATTATCTGTACCGATACTAAGCGTTTCACCATCGCTGGTTATCTTGGCGCGTTCAATCTGTTTTTGAGTTCCACTTATCTTCACCGAGCAAGATTTCCCTTGAGTATAGTGAACAACAGCATCGCCCGAAATATGAATTTTTTCAAAAGGATTGGTCTTTACCACAGACGTAACCACAGCAACATTCTCATTATCACCGTCAACACTCACACGACATGAAGAAAACATCAGCACCGCTGCTGCAAAAACCGCCAAATGGGAAAAATTAAGTTTCATACGCTTTGTTTTTAAATTTCTGCCCGTTTGACGAAGAGTAGAAAGAAAAAGTTGCAAAGAACAAAAAAAAATGCTATCTTTGTACTCGTAAATATTGATACAACAAAATGAGCAACGACAATGCAGCCCTCACACTAACACAAACGATAGAAAAACTATCGTCCGCCGATTCATTAAAAGGGCTCTTTCATCAGCACAGAGATGGTAATCCAATCCCTTCGGGAGCTGCTCTTGAGGAGATTATACAGTTGTTACGTGCCATCCTTTTTCCGGGCTACTACGGAAAATCATCAATAAATACAAAAACCCTCACCTACCACATTGGTGTTTCTGTGGAGCGACTACATAAGTTGCTTGCAGGACAGATTCTCGCAGGATTGTGTTTCAATCTATGCGAAGACTGCACGGAAGAAGACAATATCTCTGAGCTTTCACGACTGAGTTTAAAAGCCAACGAGCTATCATCAGAGATTATACGTCGATTGCCACAGATAAGAAGTGTGCTGGCTACGGATGTTACAGCAGCCTTTAACGGCGACCCAGCTGCCGACAGCTATGCTGAGATAATATCGTGCTACCCTGTTATCAAAGCTCTTACCAACTATCGTGTGGCCCACGAGCTATATGAACTTGGCGTGCCACTCATTCCACGAATGATGACTGAGATGGCACACTCTGAAACGGGCATCGACATTCACCCTGGAGCAACTATCGGTGAATATTTCACCATAGACCACGGCACAGGTGTGGTTATAGGTGCAACATGTATCATTGGCAAGAATGTGAAACTTTACCAGGGTGTGACACTCGGCGCCAAGAGCTTCCCTCTCGACGACAACGGCAACCCTATAAAGGGCATTCCTCGCCACCCTATACTTGAAGACAACGTTATAGTGTACTCAAATGCCACCATACTGGGAAGAATACGCATTGGCAAGAGTTGCATCGTTGGCGCCAACGTGTGGGTGACCAAAGACATGAAACCCAAGACAAAGAAATACAAAAAAGAAAAAATAGATAAATTAGATATTGAATTCAATAATGGAACAGGAATTTGAACTCATCGCCAAAACCTTTATGGGATTAGAGCAGGTTTTGGCTCAGGAGCTCACCCAACTGGGTGCAAACAATGTACAGATAGGCCGACGCATGGTCTCTTTCACAGGTAACAAGGAACTTATGTATCGTGCCAATTTCCAATTGCACACCGCAATCAGAATCCTCAAACCTATCGCACACTTCAAGGCATCATCGGCTGATGATATGTATGAAGAAGTAAAGAAACTCGACTGGGATAAATATATTGAGAAAGGAAAGACATTCTCGGTTGACTCGGTTGTTTATTCTGAGGAATTCCGCAACTCACGCTTTGTTACATACAAAGTGAAAGACGCTATCGTTGACTGGTTCCGCGAGAAAACAGGCGAGCGTCCAAACATTTCAGTTACCAATCCAGACATCCGTTTGAATATTCATATTGCAGAGGACAACGCAACCCTGAGTCTTGACTCAAGTGGTGAGAGCTTGCACCGCAGAGGCTATCGTCAGGAAACTGTTGAAGCGCCACTCAACGAGGTGCTGGCAGCTGGTATGATTCTTATGTCTGGATGGAAAGGCGATTGCGACTTCATCGACCCAATGTGTGGATCAGGAACTCTGGCTGTAGAAGCTGCACTCATTGCACGCAACATCAACCCTGGCGTATTCCGCAAGGAGTTCGCCTTTGAGAAATGGCCTGACTTTGATCAGGAGCTCTTTGACGAGATATACAACGATGACTCACAGGAGCGCGAGTTCACACACCACATCTACGGATACGATGTTGACATAAAGGCAGTGAACACAGCAACCATGAATGTGAAGGCTGCCGGTCTCACAAAGGATGTAACCATTGCTCAGGCAGACTTTAAAGACTTCAAGCAGCCAACAGAAAAGAGCATCATCATCACCAACCCTCCTTATGGTGAGCGTATCTCTACTCCAAACCTTCTGAACACCTACAAAATGATAGGTGAACGCTTCAAGAATGCTTTCAAAGGTAACGAAGCTTGGGTGCTCTCATATCGTGAAGAGTGCTTCCAGGCTATTGGTTTGAAGCCATCAATCAAAATCCCAGTATATAACGGCTCGCTCGAATGTGAGTTCCGCAAGTATGTGATGTTCGACGGTAAGATGAAAGATTTCCGTTCAGAAGGCGGCATCGTGAAAACCGAAGCCGAGAAGAAGGAAATGGCTAAGAAACACCGCTTCAAGAAGAACCGTGAGTTTAAGGAGCGTTTGGCACATGAAGAAGAAAACGAAGAGGGCGATATTCGCACATTTACTTTCCACAAGCCAAAGTTTGCCAACGATGAGCACCACGACGGACGACATTTCGACCGTTACAAAGGCAACCGCTTTGGCAAAGACGAAGACCGCTTCTCACGCGACGGAAAACGTTCCAACAAGGGTGGCAAGAAATTTGACAAGGGCAGTCGCCGCAGAACAAAATTCGCTAAAGGTGATTTCGACAATGAAGATTAAAAACTATTTTTTCACCCTTACAGCCATACTGGGATTATTCTGTCAGGTAAACATGCAAGAAGCTAACGCACAGCAGTTAAAGACTCTCACACTCGAAGACCTAAATTTCGGCGGAACAAACTATCACAACATGATAGCTAAGAACCGCTGGACCACATGGTGGGGCGACCAGCTTGTGCGTCAGGATGCCGAAGAGTGCTATCTTGTTGACCTGAAAACAGGTAAGGAAACTAAGCTTTTCAACATCACTCAACTGCGCAAGATAAAGGGTGTAGAAGGTGTTCATTCACTCTATCAAACTTCATTTCCTGAAGCAGGCAAGACAATTGTAAAGATTGGCAACCAGCTTATCAACTGGAAGAAGGGTACTGTGGAGAACGACAACACACCACAAGCCTACGTGCGAGACTATCAGCTTTACGTGAAAGATGCAAAGGGCGAGCACAAGCTAACAACCGACGGTAGTCGCAACATTGTCTATGGACAAAGTGTTCACCGTGACGAATTTGGCATCAGCGGAGGTATTTATTGGAATCCACAACACACTCTGCTGGCTTTCTACCGCATGGACCAGAGCATGGTAAGTGATTATCCACTTGTTGACATTCCTGAACTCGACTGGAAACCAGCAACAGGCGAAAGTCGTACTGCAAAGTTTGCACCCGAAAAATACCCTATGGCGGGCGAAACAAGCCATAAGGTTACAGTAGGTGTGTATGACGTGAAAACAGGAAACACTCTTTATTTGAAAGCCGGCGACCCAACCGATCGCTATTTCACCAATATCACATGGGATGCCGAGGGCAATACCATATATATGTTTGAGCTAAACCGCGACCAGAACGACTGCCGCCTCGTTAGCTACAACGCAGCTACAGGCGAAAAGATAGCAGAGCTATATCGCGAAACCGATGCCAAATATGTGGAGCCTCAACACCCTATCATGTTCTTGCCTTGGGACAGTAGCAAGTTCATTCTGCAAAGCCAGAAAGACGGCTACAACCACATCTACCTATTTAGCAAAGACGGCAAGGAACTGAAACAGATTACAAAAGGCAAGTGGGTGGTAATGGATATTCTTGGGTTCAACAAGAAGAAAAAGAGCATCATCATTGCATCTAACGAGCTTAGCCCAATACAAAGAAACCTTTTTAGCGTTGATGTGAACACAGGAAAGCGCACACTCGTTGACGATAACGGCAAGGGCTGGCACAACGGAAGCGTGAGCGAAAGCGGACAGTATATCTATGATAACTACCAAACTCCAATCGTTCCACGCAAGATAGCTATTATCAACACAGAGAACCTAAAGCACACAGCTTATTTCACTGCTGATGATCCATGGAAGGGCTACACAGTTCCTACATTTGAATGTGGAACAATAAAGGCAGCCGATGGTGTTACCGATCTGTACTACCGCATGGTGAAACCGCTGAACTTTGATGCAAATAAGAAATATCCAACCATAGTATATGTTTATGGTGGTCCACATGCACACAATGTTGATGCACGCTGGAACTATGGTTCACGCTCATGGGAAACATGGATGGCAGAAAACGGCTATCTGCTCTTCATCCTTGACAACCGAGGAAGCGAGAACCGCGGAAAAGAGTTTGAACAAGCTACATTCCGTCACCTTGGAGACGAGGAGATGAAAGACCAGATGGAAGGTGTGAAATTCCTAAAGAGTCTGCCTTATGTCGATGCCAACCGCATGGGGGTTCACGGATGGAGCTTCGGTGGATTCATGACAACAAACCTTATGACTACCTATCCTGATGTGTTTAAGGTTGGAGTTGCAGGCGGTCCAGTTATCGACTGGAAATGGTATGAGGTGATGTATGGCGAGCGCTATATGGACACTCCACAAAGCAATCCAGAAGGCTACGCAGGTTCATCACTACTTGCAAAAGCCAAGAACCTAAAGGGCAAATTGCAGATCATCATTGGTCTTAACGACCCTGTAGTGGTGCCACAGCACGCATTCAGTTTTCTGAAAGCTTGCATTGGTGCAGGCACTCAGCCCGATTTCTTTGTGTACCCAGGCGAACCACACAATATGCGCGGGCATCAGAGCACACACCTGCATGAGCGCATATCACAGTACTTCTTTGACTACCTCAAATAGAATTACAAATTTGGAATTACGAGTTACGAATTATTCTAATTACAAATTTTGAGTTACGACTTAAGAGGTACGAGTTATTCAATTTTTCAACGTTACTAAACAAGAAACTTCTCAAGCAACCTGTCCCCTCCCCTCTGGAGGGGAGGTTAGGGAGGGGCCTTTTTAAAAACCATAAGAAACTTATGAAGATATTATTATTGGGCAGTGGCGGAAGAGAGCACGCCATTGCATGGAAAATTTCTCAGAGCGAAAAATGTGACAAACTATTTATCGCACCAGGCAACGCCGGCACATCAAATGTTGGCGAGAACGTGAACATTGGTGTATGTGAATTTGACAAGCTAAAAGACTTTGCTGCAGAAAACGCTATTGACATGATTGTTGTTGGACCCGAGGTGCCACTTGTTGAAGGCATCTACGACGAGTTCAAAAACGATGCACGCACAGCCAACATCCCTGTTATTGGTCCAAGCAAAAAGGGTGCTGTTCTTGAAGGCTCAAAGGATTTTGCCAAAGACTTCATGAAACGTCACAACATACCTACTGCAGCCTACGGCACTTTCGACGGAACAACTATCGAGGAAGGCTTGAAGTTTCTTGAAACTCTCAAGGCACCTTACGTGCTGAAAGCCGATGGCTTGTGTGCAGGAAAAGGTGTGCTTATCGTTCCTACCCTTGAAGAGGCAAAGAAAGAATTCAAGGAAATGCTTGGAGGAATGTTTGGAAATGCCTCTGCAAAAGTTGTCATCGAAGAATTCCTCAGCGGTATAGAGTGCTCGGTATTCGTTATCACCGATGGTAAGAACTACAAGATTCTGCCAGAAGCAAAAGACTACAAGCGCATTGGCGAGCACGACACCGGTTTGAACACTGGCGGTATGGGTTCAGTAAGCCCAGTTCCTTTTGCTACAAAAGAATGGATGCAAAAGGTTGAAAACCGCATCATCCGTCCTACTGTTGACGGTTTGGCTGCCGACAACATAGACTACAAGGGATTCATCTTCTTTGGACTTATCAATGTTGATGGTGAACCAATGGTTATTGAATACAACTGCCGTATGGGCGACCCAGAGACAGAAACAGTAATGCTTCGATTGAAGAGCGATATCGTTGACCTCTTTGAAGGTGTTGCTGCTGGCGACCTCGACAAGAGAACAATAGAGTTTGACGAGCGTAGTGCAGTGTGCGTGATGCTTGTTAGCGGCGGATATCCTGAAGCTTACGTAAAAGGCTACCCTATCACCGGAATAAACAATGTTGAAGGCAGCATCGTTTTCCATGCCGGCACAGCTATTAAAAACGGTGAAGTGGTAACTGCAGGCGGTAGAGTTATCGCTGTAAGCAGTTATGGTGCCAACAAAGAAGAAGCTCTCAAAAAGAGCTTTGAGGAAGCACAGAAGATTGAATTTAAAGACAAATACTTCCGCTCAGACATCGGACAGGACCTTTAAAGAATGTAGAATGTGGACTTTTGAATGTGAAATTGATTGCGCAAAGCGCAATTAATAATGTGGAATTACGAATTGGTCGCACTTTGTGCAATCATGAGTTACAAATTTTAAATCAACGTTCAATGTTCAACGTTCAATAGCGAAGCGAAGCGCTTCTTTCTTTTATAAATGAAAAAAAGAATACAGAACAAAATAGCCGAGAGTAGATGGACCTTTCCCATTGCTCTCGGTTACGGCATATTAGTAGCCATGATACAAGGACTAATATGCAAGGAAACAATATTGCCTATAGCATGCGTTTTCCTTGCAACCTTGCTTATGGTCGAATTTAACAACCGTTTTGCCCTGATACGCATATACAGCCGCATGGTTTCAACATCATTTCTGTTAATGACAATGATGTCACCACAGTTGCTGTCATCACCAAAAGCATGTGTGGCACAAGTGGCTTTTATTGGTTTCTACATAATATTCTTCATGGGCTACCAGAACAGAAATGCCGCAGGTGTGATGTTTTATTCTTTCTTCATTGTAGGAATACTGAGTGTGCTGTGGGTGCAAGCACTGTATTTCATTCCACTTCTGTGGATAATGATGGCTAACAATAATATGGCAGGCAGCATAAGAAACATCATGGCAAGCATTCTTGGTGTAATGTCCCCCTACTGGTTTCTAACACCTTATTATATATATAAAGGTGATTTAGAACAGATGTGGAAGCATTTTGTGGCACTTGGAAAATTTGGTGCTGTAGCCAGTTTCAGTTCTTACACAACTGAACAATTATGCACTCTTTCAATAATAATAACACTCTTTGCTATTGGAACAGTGCACTTTGTTCGTTCGAGCTATCTTGACAAGATACGCATTCGCATGACCTACAACACGCTTATCATTGCGGCTGTGGCAGCAATTGTGTTCTTGATATTGCAGCCACAACACTATGACATGCTTATACGCATCATCCTTGTGTCAACAGCAGCTCTTATTGCACATTTCTTTACTCTCACACATACCCGGTTCACCAACATAAGCTTCATTGCTATAGTAACAGGTATTATTCTTATGACAGCATATAACCTCATCACAGCATAGCCTACATGGATGTAATAACAAACTTTCTTATAGACTGGGGCTATTGGGGAATGCTTGTGTCAGCTTTTCTTGCTGGTAGTTTCTTCCCCTTCAGCAGTGAAGCAATAATGCTTGCACTCATGGCAGCAGGTTTGCAGCCATGGCCTCTTGTAATATATGGCACAGCAGGCAATGTGTTAGGCTCTGTTTTCAACTACTGGGTAGGTAGGCTGGGAAAGCCAGAATGGATAGAACGCTATCTGCATGTAAAACAAGACGAGCTTGACAAGGCTGAACGGTTTATGCATGGGCGAGGAGCCTTGATGGGCTTTTTCTCTTTCCTACCCATCTTAGGTAGCGCAATAACTATTGTTCTTGGATTGATGAGATCTAACTTTTTTATTTCAATGTTCAGTATCACTATGGGAAAATTCATCAGATACATCGTACTTGTACTTTCGGTTGCTTCATTGTCATCGTGCACACCCTCAAAGAGTGAACACAATAACACTATTACTGTGACGATAGACCCGATAAGATATTTCACGGAAGAGATAGCCGGTGAAAAATACAAGGTTATAACAATGGTTCCACAAGGAAGTAACCCTGAAACATATGAGCCTACAGCTCAACAGATGATAGCACTTTCGCATAGCAACCTATATATAAAAGTGGGAAATCTGGGATTTGAACGCACTTGGATGAGCAAGCTAAAGGCTAATGCGCCAGAAATAACAATAATAGACTCATCAAAAGGCATTGTCACAGCAAAGAGCATCAATGGAATTGACGACCCTCACACGTGGATGAGCACAAAAAGTGCTATCATTATTGCGCAGAACATATATGAGGCACTGAAAGAAAAAGACAGTAAGGATAGTAGCTACTTCCGCAAGAACTTGAACAAGCTGGTTCTGAAAATAAAGAATACCGACCAACAAATACGCGCGAAGCTTGCAGGAAAGAAGAACGCATCGTTTCTTATATATCACCCTGCCCTAACATATTTTGCACGCGACTACTCGCTTCATCAGCTTCCTATTGAGGAAGAAGGACGCGAGCCAAGCGCACAGCAGATAAAAGACATCATAACTGCAGCACGTAAAGAAGGTGTAAAAACGATGTTCGTGCAGAAAGAGTTCAAGAACCGCAACACACAGATTGTTGTTCAGAGCACAGAGGCAGAGATAAAATCTATCAATCCGCTGTCGTATGACTGGGCAAACGAAATGATAAATATTGCCAACAAACTGAAATAGCCTATGGAGAATACTATTATCAGCGTGAAAGATATCACGGCACGCTATGAAAAAAAGACCGTACTCGAAAAGGTTTCCTTGGAAGTGAAAGACAAGGACTATCTTGGCATTATTGGTCCGAATGGTGGAGGTAAGACAACCCTTATACGCATCATCCTTGGAATGTTGCAGCCTGCAGAAGGAAAGGTTGAATACTTTTCTGAAGGCAATAAGGTGAACAGCATCACCATGGGGTATCTGCCTCAATACAATGATATTGACCACCACTTCCCTATCTCGGTTTATGACGTTGTGTTGTCGGGACTTGACAAGCAAAAGAAACTTTTTCATCGCTTTACCAAAGAACAGCATCAGCAAGTGGAGAAAACACTTGCCGACATGGAGATTCTCGACCTTAAAGACAGTTTCATAGGCACACTCAGTGGCGGACAGCTTCAGCGTGTGCTGCTTGCCAGAGCTATGGTTTCCAATCCACAGGTGCTTATTCTCGACGAACCAAACACCTATGTGGATAGAAAGTTTCAAAGACAGATGTATGCAATGCTCAAGAACCTTAATGATAAATGTGCCATCATAATGGTGAGCCACGACATCTCTGAGATTGTTCGCCAGGCAAAGCACATAGCCTGCGTTAATGGTAACGTGCATTACCATGCCACAGCCAACATGCCACAGGAAGACATAGAAGAACACTTCCTGAAAATGTTGAATAAAGACAGAAAAGATGCCGAGCCATATAAATCCTAATTTCGTATTAAAACTTTCTAATTTTATTCAATACGTCAAGAATAATCAATACTAAGAATGTAATTATCAAAAAGAAACATTATCTTTGCAATATTATTTCGAAATAAACACTTATTAAAATAATAAATGAAACAGTACAGACTCGTGGACAATATCGTGGGCTGGCTCGCATTTATGATTGCAGCCTTTGTGTATTGCTCCACCATTGAACCGACAGCCAGTTTTTGGGACTGTCCTGAATTTATCACAACCGGCTACAGACTTGAAATCGGTCACCCACCTGGGGCACCTTTCTTCATGCTCACAGCTAATCTTTTTTCACAATTCGTAAGCGATGCTTCACAGGTAGCGCGTATGGTGAACACCATGAGTGCCTTGCTCTCGGCTATTACCATCATGTTCCTGTTTTGGACCATCACACACCTCACACGTAAGCTTATTGTTAAGAACTGGGGCGAACTCAACCTTGCAAAGCTCATCATCATCGAGGCATCTGGTCTTGTGGGAGCACTCATTTACACCTTCAGCGACACCTTTTGGTTCTCGGCTGTTGAGGGTGAGGTATATGCTTATTCATCAGCCTTCACAGCTATTGTGTTCTGGCTTATCCTGAAATGGGAAGACCAAGCCGACGAGCCTCACAGCGACCGCTGGCTTGTTCTCATCACCTATATGACAGGTTTGAGTATCGGTGTTCACCTGCTCAACCTTCTCTGCATCCCAGCTATCGTACTGGTGTTCTGCTACCGCAAGTTCCCTAACATCGAGCTCAAGGGCTCTCTTATTGCCCTTTTTGTTTCCTTTGTTATCGTGGCAGCAGTGCTCTATGGCGTTGTTCCTGGTATCATCACCGTTGGTGGATGGTTTGAACTTTTCTTTGTTAACACTCTTGGATGCCCATTCAACACAGGCGAGATT
>OCVV011195115.1_pt1 | contig 11392 bp, 18 predicted proteins | sample 1539721 | NCBI WGS metagenome assembly OCVV01 (sample SAMN02144230, study PRJEB22623) | gut metagenome | biome: sheep rumen | host: Ovis aries | place: New Zealand | reverse complement strand
TATTTTCTATCCATTCATCATTGCGGGATTCCAAAGGGACAATGTCCCTTTGGCGAGGTTTGGAGCGGAGCTCCATGATCAATCATCGCGAAGCGATACATTATTCAGCGTGCCGGCGGCTTTTCGGCGCGGGGAAGGGACGTGCGCCTGTGTATTGCTCCGAATCGGCAGGACGTCCGGTCAGTGCTGCGGCGAGCGGCACAGCAAGACTGAATCCGAGCGCAGCCAGCAGGGAAGCGGGCGCAAGCGTGACGGTCGAGAACACCGTCTGCATGAACGGCATATGCAGCGCGGCAAAGGTGACGGCTGCGGAGGATAAAACCGCAAGAATCAGCTTGCCGTTTGAGAAATACGGCACCGAAAACAGCGTGCCGTCCTCGCGCTTGCATTCAAATACGTGCAGAAGCTGTGAGCAGATCAGCGTGACGAGCGCTGCGGTGCGCGCATGTGTGAGGTCGCCGGTCATGCGCAGAACGGTCGTGAATGAGCCAAGCGTCGAAAGCGCGATAAAAATGCCGCGGAAGATGATGCGCGAAAGCAGTCCGCCCGCGAAAAAGCTTTCGTCAGCACGGCGCGGCGGCCGGTGCATGATATCCGCTGCGGGCGGCTCCAGTCCGAGTGCGACCGCAGGCAGTCCGTCCGTCATCAGATTGACCAGCAAAATTTGTGTCGGCAGCAGCACAATCGGCAGTCCCATGAGGATTCCGGCAAGCATGGTCAGAACCTCCCCGATGTTGCAGGCGAGCAGATAACGCACGAATTTCCGGATATTTGCGTAGACTGTCCGCCCCTGCGCAACGGCGGCAGTCAGCGTATCGAAGCGGTCATCAAGCAGGATGATATCAGCGGCCTGCCGTGTGACATCCGTGCCGTTTTTGCCCATAGCAACGCCGATATCTGCCTCTTTGACTGCCGGGGCATCGTTGACGCCGTCGCCGGTCATCGCAGCGATATGCCCCTTTCTGCGGAATGCGCGGACGAGGCGCAGTTTGTGTGCGGGGGTCACGCGGGCGAACACCGCACAGCGCCCGATGCAGGCGTCAAGCTCTGCGTCACTCATGCGGTCGAGCTCTGCGCCGGTCACGGCATTTGCGGCATGGGGAATCCCGGCCTTTGCCGCGATCGCGGATGCAGTTTTGACATGGTCGCCGGTCAGCATGACCACACGGATGCCGGCGCGGGTGCAGTCCGCAATCGCTCGCTTTGCCTGTTCCCGGGGCGGGTCAAGCATCCCGCTCATGCCGAGAAAGACCATTGAGGACGGCTGTGCAGTGCCGCTGACATGCTCCTGTTCTGCAAAGGCCAGTACGCGGAGCGCCTCCTCCGCAAGGGCATCTGCCTGACAGTTCAGTTCGGCGCGCTTCTGCGGCGTCAGCGGGAGCGTGCGGCCGTTTTCGCGATAATACGTGCAATTCCGGAGGATGACATCGAGCGCCCCTTTTGAGAGTGCGCGTGTGCCTTGCTCCGTCTGACAGAACACCGTCATTGAGCGGGTGTCGCTGTCGAACGGGATCTCGCCGGTAATGCGGCAGCGCGAGAATGCATCGGCAGTGATGCGGCACTTTGCTGCGGCAACGAGCAGTGCGGCTTCAGTCGGGTCGCCGGTGACTGTCCATTCATCGCCGCTGCCGGAAACGGATGCGTGATTGCAGAGCACCGCGCAGCGAAGCAACGGCATCAGATCCGGATTGACGGAGGGGGAGCACGGGACGCCGTTTTGCAGGAGTGACCCCGATTTTGTCCACCCTGTTCCGCTCAGGCCGAAATCGGCGGAGGCGGTGCAAAGCCGCTGAACGGTCATCTTGTTTTCGGTGATCGTGCCGGTTTTGTCAGAGCAGATGACCGATACGCAGCCAAGCGTTTCAACCGCGTGAAGGCGATTGACAAGCGCGTTCCTTGCAAGCATCCGCCGCACGGCCAGCGCCAGTGCGATCGTGACAGTCGCAGGCAGTCCCTCCGGAATCGCGGCGATCGCAATGGTGATGCCGGTCATCAGCATCTCAAACACCGGTTCGCCGCGCAGTACGCCCGCGAGAAAGACCAGCACACAGACTGCCAGACAGATGACTGCAAGCACCTTTCCAAGCTCGGCTAACCGCTTTTGCAGGGGTGTTTCACTGTCGGTGATATCAGTCAGAAGCTGCGAGATCTGCCCCATTTGCGTGGATTTTCCGGTGTGTGTAACCTCTGCCTCGCCCGTGCCGCGTGTGACGGCTGTACCTGCATAGAGCATGTCGCTCCGGCCGATTCCGTTTGTGATCTCACCGTCCGCATCCGTATGCGGATGCTTGCTCACAGGCAGCGATTCGCCGGTCAGTACAGATTCCTCGGCCGAAAGCTGCGCACATGTCCGGATGACCGCATCGGCCGGGACGCGGTCGCCTGCTTCTATTATAATAGTATCGCCGGGGACAAGCTGCTCTGCGGGTACTGTCTGCTGTTCGCCGCCGCGAATGACTCTGGCGGTCGGGGCGGTCATGCTGCGGAGTGCAAGCAATGTCTGCTCTGTGCGGAATTCCTGCACAAAGCCCAGCACGGCGTTCAGTATGACGATCACACCGATCGTGACAGCATCGGCATATTCATGCACCAGCCACGAGATCAGCGCCGCAGCCATCAGGATCAGTACCGTAATATCGCGAAACTGCGAAAAAAAGATGCGGAACGGGTGCGCATGCTGCGGTGCGGCGAGTGCGTTCGGCCCGTACTCCCGCTGCCGTTCCTGCACCTGCTTCGCGGTCAGTCCTTGCATCATCAGGACACTCCTTTCTTTGCTCCGGGTTCAGTTCAGATTATGCCGAATGGCTTGTCCGGTATGTCTGTTGTGAATGTTACTAAAAAACAGGCGAAACATTTGCAGAAGTTCTACAAAGAAAAATGCGTCCGGCGCAGGAAAAGACTTGCAATTCTGCACAAAGTATGCTATAATAATGAGGCTGATGCACAAGATATGCTATGAAACACGAGGTTGCGGCTGTGCGCCGGGAATTCGTGCGGAGCATGTCCCGCTGGACGGGCGAATTGAGATACGGCACTGTGTGTGCGAAAAGCTGCGAAACCGCCGGATTTCGGTTGAAGGCGGCAGCAATGTCATCTTACGGGCAATGCTGTCAGGAAAACCGCTTTCGGAGGGTCGCCGGACTTTTTGCGTACAAAAACAGGTGAAACCTGTGAGATCTCATGAAGCTGCCCGATGCAAGGTGACTTGCAGTCGGGGTTTTTTATGGAGTGATCCATGAGAAACACGCGGGGGAGTTGTAAGAGCCTCCCGCCAAGCAGACCTCATGAAGCACACGGATCCGCTCACTTCATCCCCCCAAGGCAACAAAACTAAATCTTATAGGAGGGTAATCAAGTGGCAGGCAGCGAAAAACTGAGAATCAGAATCAAGGGCTATGAGCATGCGACCGTCGATGCGGCGGCTGCAAAGATCGTGGAGACTGCAAAGCGCGGCGGCGCACAGAAAGTCTCGGGTCCGATCCCGCTCCCGACTGACAAGGAGGTCATCACGATCCTCCGTGCGGTACACAAGTACAAGGACAGCCGTGAGCAGTTCGAGATGCGTACCCACAAGCGCTTGATCGACGTCATCCGTCCCACCAAGGCGACGATGGACGCTCTCACAAGACTCGAAATTCCCGCAGGCGTTGACATCAACATGGAGATGAAATAAGCTCCGCAAGCGGGAAGAGTAAGGCGGGGATTCTTCAACCCGCCGGTCAAGTTGGCGGAAACGTCAACCAATAACCACAAGGAGGAAACCAAACATGAAGAAAGCCATTCTTGGCAAGAAGATCGGCATGACGCAGATCTTCGACGAGTCCGGCAAGGTCGTGCCGGTCACGGTCGTGGAAGCAGGCCCCTGCTTCGTCGTTCAGAAGAAGACCGTGGAAAATGACGGCTACAACGCAATTCAGGTTGGCTTCGGCACTGCGAAAGCAAACAAGGTCAACAAGCCTCTGAAGGGTCACTTCGACAAGGCAAACACCGGTGCGCTCCGCACACTGCGTGAGTTCCGCCTTGAGGACTGCGATGCCTACAATGTCGGCGACGCGATCCAGCCCGATATCTTCGCGGCAGGCGACATCGTCGATGTGCAGGGCACCAGCAAGGGTAAGGGCTATGCCGGCCCGATCAAGCGCTTCAATCAGCACAGACTGAAGGAAACGCACGGTACCGGCCCTGTCCACCGTCAGGCCGGTTCTATGGGCGCTTGCTCGTCCCCGTCCCGTATCTACAAGGGCAAGGGTCTGGCAGGTCACCTCGGCGCAGAGACTGTGACTGTTCAGAATCTCCGCATCGTTTCCGTTGACGCTGAGAATCATCTCATTGCAGTCCGCGGCGCGATTCCGGGTCCGAAGGGCAGCCTCGTTACCATCACCAACAGCGTCAAAAAGGGTTAAGGAAGGAGGAAATCGAAAATGGCAAATGTTCCTGTTTATGATATGAACGGCAAGAAGGTTTCCGAAACCGAGCTCAATGATGCAGTGTTCGGCATTCAGCCGAATGAGGCTGTGATGCACGCAGTTGTCGTGAATTATCTGGCAAATCAGCGTCAGGGCACACAGTCCACGCTGACCCGCACAGAGGTCGCAGGCGGCGGCAGAAAGCCGTATCGCCAGAAGGGTACCGGTCATGCACGTCAGGGCTCCATCCGCGCTCCGCAGTGGTATCACGGCGGCGTCGCACTCGGCCCCAAGCCCAGAAGCTACCGCTACACCCTCAACAAGAAGGTTCGCCGTCTGGCAATGCTCTCTGCATTCTCCCAGAAGGTTCTGGACGAGAATCTGCTCGTGATCGACAACCTCGCAGTCGAAGGCTTCAAGACAAAGACCATCGTCAAGATGCTCGATGCTCTGAAGGTCGAGGGCAAGGCTCTGATCGTTACACAGGAGGCAGACAAGCACGTTTACAAGAGCGCCGCAAACATTCCGGGCGTCAAGACCGCTGCGGTCAATACCCTGAATGTCTATGACATCCTGAACTACGACAAGTTCATCGTCAGCAAGGGCGCTGTCGCAAAAATCGAGGAGGTGTATGCGAAATGAAAGCACCGCAGGATATCATTCTGAAGCCGGTCATCACCGAGCGCACCACCGATGTGCTGCCGACCGGAAAGTACACCTTTAAGGTCGCAACGGATGCGAACAAGATCGAAATTGCCGATGCAGTTGAAAAGCTCTTTAATGTCGAAGTCCTGAAGGTCAACACCGTCAGCGTGCGCGGCCGCTCCAAGAGAGTCGGCAGATACACCGGCAAGACTTCCGCATGGAAGAAGGCAATCGTGACCGTCAACCCGGAGCCGTCCGCCGATGCAAACGGCAAGAAGCGCAACGGCACCATCGAGTTCTTCGACGGCATGTTCTGATCAGACCCGCAAACGGTTTGATCTGCTGCTGACCCCGAACGGGCGGCAGCGATGTATGGGAGTCATGCTCCCGATAATAAAGCATTGATTTTAAGGAGTGAATAACTGAAATGGCAATTAAGGCTTATAAGCCGACTACGCCGGGCCGCCGCGGTATGACCGTGACTGACTACTCCGGACTGTCCAAGAACGGTCCTGAGAAGTCCCTCTGCGTCACACTGAAGAAGAAGTCCGGACGTAATAACTACGGCAGAATCACAGTCCGTCATCACGGCGGCGGTACGCGCCCGAAGTACAGAATCATCGACTTCAAGCGCAATAAGGACGGCATCAATGCAACAGTCCTGACTCTGGAGTACGACCCGAACCGCAGCGCGTTCATCGCACTGGTTCAGTATGAGGACGGCGAAAAGCGCTACATCCTCGCACCGAACGGCCTTGCAGTGGGCGATACCGTCCGCAGCGGCGCTGACTGCGACATCAAGCCGGGCAACGCACTTCCGCTGACCGCGATCCCGGTCGGTACCTTCATCCACAACATCGAGCTTTACCCGGGCAAGGGCGGACAGCTTGTGCGCTCCGCAGGCAACCAGGCACAGCTCATGGGCAAGGAGGGCGCTTACGCTCTGATCCGTCTGCCCAGCGGCGAGATGAGAAAGGTTCCGGTCATCGGCAAAGCAACGATCGGTCAGGTCTCCAATATTGACCACGAAAATGTCCACATCGGTAAAGCAGGCCGTACCCGTCACATGGGTATCCGCCCGACAGTCCGCGGTTCCGTTATGAACCCGAATGACCACCCGCACGGCGGTGGTGAGGGCAAGTCCCCGATCGGACGTCCGGGTCCTGTTACCCCGTGGGGTAAGCCGGCACTCGGATATAAGACCCGTAAGCATCACAAGCCTTCCGATAAGCTCATCGTGAAGCGCCGCAACGGTAAATAAGAAAGGAGGCTGACTCATGAGCAGAAGTGTTAAGAAGGGTCCTTATGTTCAGGAATCCCTTTACAAGCGCGTTGTCGCTATGAACGAGAACGGCGAAAAGAAGGTCGTAAAGACATGGAGCCGCTCCTCCACGATTTTCCCGGAGTTTGTCGGCCACACCTTCGCAGTTCACGACGGACGCAAGCACATCCCGGTTTTCGTTACTGAGGAAATGATCGGTCACAAGCTCGGCGAGTTTGCACCGACCAGAACCTTTAAGGGCCATGCCGGTTCCAAAACGTCGAACAACGGTAAGAAGTAATCGGAAGGAGGAAATTTCGCATGGCTAACATTGAAAACATCAACGAGCCGGAGGCAAAAGCAATCCTCCGCGGCGAGCGCATTTCTCCGAGAAAGGTGCAGATCGTCCTCGACCTGATCCGTAATCAGTCCGTCGAAAAGGCAGTCGCTGCTCTGGATCTCACCCCGAAGGCTGCTGCGCCGATCGTGAAGAAGCTGCTGAACTCCGCAATCGCGAACGCTGACAACAATCACTCGATGAACAAGGATCTGCTGTATGTCGCCGCCTGCTATGTCGGCCCGGGCCCGATCCTCAAGAGAATCCGTCCGCGCGCACAGGGCAGAGCGTTCCGCATCAACAAGCGCACATCCAATATCACCATCATTCTGAAGGAAAGGGAGGCATAAGATCCTATGGGACAGAAAGTGAATCCGCACGGCCTGAGAGTCGGCGTAATCAAAGACTGGGATTCCCGTTGGTTCGCTGATAAAAAGCACTTCGGCGATACCCTCGTTGAGGATTATAACCTCCGCGAGTTCATCAAGAAGTCTCTGTATGCTGCGGGCATCGCACGCATCGAGATCGAGCGCCTTCCTGAGAAGGTCCGCGTTCATATCCACTGCGCAAAGCCGGGTCTGATCATCGGCCGCGGCGGCACAGAGATCGACAAGCTCCGCGCTACGCTTGAGAAGCGCATCGGCAAGTCTGTTTCTATCAACATCATCGAGATCAAGAATATGGATCTCTCCGCACAGCTCGTTGCTGAGAAGATCGCTTCTGACCTTGAGAACCGTGTATCCTTCCGCCGCGCCATGAAGGGCAGCATCGGCAGAACGATGAAGTCCGGCGCGAAGGGCATCAAGATCAAGTGCGGCGGCCGTCTCGGCGGCGCTGAAATCGCTCGTTCTGAGTGCTATCATGAGGGTACCATTCCGCTCCAGACCATCCGTGCTGATATCGACTACGGCTTTGCAGAGGCAAACACCACCTACGGCCGTATCGGCATCAAAGTCTGGATCTATAAGGGCGAGATCCTGAAGGGCGACGCTGCAAAGGCTGCTGCCAATAAGGAGCGCTATGAGAGAAGAGACCGTCCGCGTGACAACAGACGCCGCAGAGACGATCGCAACGGCGGCGGCAATGACCGCAGACCGCGCCGCGATTTCAATAACAACGGCGATCGCAGACCGCGTTCGGATCGTCCGCAGGGTCAGAACAGAAGAGAAGGAGGTTCCGTAAATGCTGCTTCCAAAGAGAGTTAAGTATCGCCGCGTTCACAGAGGACGCCTCACCGGTAAGGCATACCGCGGCAACAAGGTCTGCTACGGCGATTTCGGCCTCGTTGCGCTGGAGCCGTCTTGGGTTACTTCCAACCAGATCGAGGCAGCCCGTATCGCGATGACACGTCGTATCAAGCGTGGCGGTAAGGTTTGGATCAAGATTTTCCCGGATAAGCCGATCACGGAGAAGCCGGCAGAGACCCGAATGGGTTCCGGTAAGGGCTCTCCTGAATACTGGGTCGCAGTTGTCAAGCCGGGCCGCGTCATGTTTGAGATCGGTGCTGACAAGGATAAGCCGATCTCCCAGGAGGACCTGAAGGACGCGCTTCGCCTTGCAATGCACAAGCTGCCCGTTAAGTGCAAGATCATTGCAAAAGAAGAGCAGGATGGAGGTGCACAGGCATGAAAGCTTCTGAGATCAGAGATATGAGCTATGAAGAAATGGCTGCGCAGCTCCAGAGCCTGAAGGAGGAGCTGTTCAACCTCCGCTTCCAGCTCGCTGCAAATCAGCTTGAAAATACCGCAAGACTCAAGGCGGTCAAGAAGGATATCGCCCGTGTCAAGACTTGCATGCGCGCCGCACAGCCTGCGGCGAAGGCATGAGGAAGGAGGACATTGTCATGAGTGAGGCAGTCGAGAGAAACCTCAGAAAGACCCGTACCGGTCTCGTCGTCAGCGATAAGATGGATAAGACCGTTGTCGTCGCAATCGCCGATAACGTCCAGCATCCGCTGTATAAGAAGATCGTCAAGCGTACCGTGAAGCTCAAGGTACATGATGAGCAGAACGAGTGCCGGATCGGTGACCGCGTTCTCATCATGGAGACACGTCCGCTTTCCAAGGATAAGAGATGGCGCGTTGTCGAGATCATCGAGAAGGCAAAATAAGCTACAACAATAATTCGCAGTCGCTGCGAATCCGGACGGCAAATCCCGTGCGGTGCAGCGAAATGTTCAGATAGGAGGAACCTGCTGTGATTCAAATGCAGTCTTACTTAAAGGTTGCAGACAACACCGGCGCGAAGGAGCTTATGTGCATCCGTGTGCTGGGCGGCACCCGCAGACGCTATGCGAACATCGGTGATGTTGTTGTCGCATCCGTTAAGAAAGCAACACCCGGCGGCGTTGTGAAGAAGGGCGATGTCGTTAAGGCAGTTATCGTCCGTTCCGCGAAGGGTCTCCGCAGAGATGACGGAACCTATATCCGCTTCGATGAGAACGCTGCTGTCATCATCAAGGAAGACAAGACCCCCCGTGGGACCCGTATTTTTGGACCGGTCGCAAGAGAGCTGAGAGAGCATGACTATGTCAAGATCCTCTCCCTCGCACCGGAAGTTCTTTGATCCGGAGGTGCCCGATGAGTACAGTTCATGTAAAGAAGGGCGACACCGTTCGCCTGCTGGTCGGTGACCCGGTTGATAAGTACACCGACATCGAAAAGAAGAAGATCAAGACCGGCAAGGTGCTTGAGGTCAGCCCCAAGGAGGGCAAGGTCATCGTTGAGGGCATCAACATGATCACCAAGCATGTCAAGCCTACCAGAGTCGGTCAGCAGGGCGGTATCGTCAAGGCTGAGTCCCCGATCTACGCCTGCAAGGTTCAGCTCATCTGCCCCAAGTGCGGCAAGCCCACCAGAGTCGGCCGCACTGTCGAGGAGAAGGGCGACAAGAAGCTGAAGCTGCGCGTTTGCAAGAAGTGCGGCGCTACATTTGAGTAAAGGAGAACGATGATGGCTAGACTGAAGGATTATTACGTCAGCACCGTCGCTCCGGCGCTGATGAGCAAATTCGGCTACAAGAATGTCATGCAGATCCCGCGCCTGAATAAGGTTGTCATCAACGTCGGCGCAGGTGAGGCAAAGGAAAATGCAAAGGCAATCGACGCGATCATGGGCGACCTCGGCCTCATTACCGGCCAGCGTCCGGTCGTCTGCCGCGCAAAGAAGTCCGTCGCGAACTTCAAGCTTCGTGAGGGCATGCCGATCGGCGTCAAGGTGACACTGAGAGGCGAAAAAATGTGGGATTTCGTTGACAAGCTGTTCAACATCGCTTTCCCGCGTGTCCGCGACTTCCGCGGCATCAACCCCAACTCCTTCGACGGCAAGGGCAACTATTCCACCGGTATCAAGGAACAGCTGATCTTCCCGGAGATCGAGTACGATAAGATCGACAAGGTCCGCGGCATGGATATCAACTTTATCACCACTGCGGATACCGACGAAGAGGCCAAAGAGCTGCTGACGCTGCTCGGTGCTCCGTTTGCGAAGTAAAGGGGAGGCATTTATGGCAAAGAAATCTATGATCCTGAAGCAGCAGAGAGCACCCAAGTACTCGACGCGTGCTTACAACAGATGCAAAATCTGCGGCAGACCCCATGCCTATCTCAGAAAGTTCGGTATTTGCCGAATTTGCTTCAGAGAGCTTGCACACGACGGTCAGATCCCCGGTGTCAAGAAGGCTAGCTGGTAAACCGGACGATAGAAAAGGAGGTCATTTGGTATGCAAATTTCCGATACCATTGCGGATCTGTTGACCAGAATCCGTAACGCTGCTACCGCAAAGCACGCGACCGTTGACGTTCCTGCTTCCAACGTGAAAAAGGCCATCACCCAGATCCTGACCGACGAGGGCTATGTCAAGAGCTTCCAGGTCATCGAGGATGGCAAGCAGGGCATCATCCGCATCACCCTGAAATATGACGAGAACAGAACTTCCGTGATCAGCGGCCTGCGCCGCATCTCCAAGCCGGGTCTGAGAATCTACAGCTCCTGCGCGGATATGCCGAAGGTCAGAAAGGGCCTGGGCATCGTCATTGTTTCGACATCCAAGGGCATTATGACCGACAAGAAGGCCAGAGAGCTGAATGTCGGCGGCGAGGTTCTCGCTTACGTTTGGTAATAAAGGAGGAAACGCATTATGTCAAGAATCGGAAAAATGCCGATCGCGATTCCTGCCGGCGTCACCGTTACCGTTGACGATACCAATCTGGTCACCGTAAAGGGACCCAAGGGCGAGAACACGTATCGCGCAAATACTGCAATGCAGATCACTGTTGAGGACGGCACCGTCAAGGTCGCACGCCCCAATGATTCCAAGGAGAACCGTGCGCTGCACGGCCTCACCAGAACACTTATCGCAAACATGGTTTTCGGCGTGAATACCGGATTCAAGAAGACCCTTCAGATCGAAGGCGTCGGCTACCGTGCCAAGAAGGACGGCAATAAGCTCGTCATGAACCTCGGTTATTCCCACGAAGTCGTGATGCCTGAGATCGACGGCATTACCATTGATGTGCCGAATGCAAACACGATCGTCGTCAACGGCTATGACAAGCAGAAGGTCGGTCAGTTTGCTGCGGAAGTCCGCGAGAAGCGTCCGCCGGAGCCTTATAAGGGCAAGGGCATCCGCTACGAGGGCGAGCACATCATCCGTAAGGAAGGCAAGGCCGGTAAGGGCAAGAAGTAAGGAGAAAGGTGAATTGCTATGGTAAAGAAAATTGACAGCAACAAAGCCCGTCTCAAG
>OCVV011358394.1_pt1 | contig 11395 bp, 9 predicted proteins | sample 1539721 | NCBI WGS metagenome assembly OCVV01 (sample SAMN02144230, study PRJEB22623) | gut metagenome | biome: sheep rumen | host: Ovis aries | place: New Zealand | reverse complement strand
GAATTGTCAATAAGTTCTCTAATATCATCTACTCCATTGTTAGATGCAGCATCTATTTCAATAATATCTGGATTTTCATTAAAACTCTTACATAAATCACATTCATTACAAGGATTACCATCTTTTGGATTCAAACAATTAATAGCTCTAGCAAATATTTTAGCAGAACTTGTTTTACCAGTACCCCTTGGACCTGTGAATATGTATGCATGAGATATTTTGTTATCTTTAATTACATTTTTTAATAATTTAGTTGTATATTCTTGTCCAACTACTGAATCAAAATCTTGTGGTCTATATTTTCTATATAATACTTTATAATCCATTGTAATCACCTGCCTAAATTATATCATATATTTATTATAATAAATACAAAAAAACACCGATTTTACGTACATTTTTATATGTTTCACGTGAAACATAGTAGAATTATTTCCTGGGAAATATTAATATTAATGTTTCACGTGAAACATTATCCACAACTAAATTTTATTTATCTAGATCTATAATTTAAAATTTGCATCGAAATTTTACTCCATGGGTAATTAATCATCTCGTTGCAAGTTTCAAAATAATAAAAAAATAGAAAATAAATCAATATATTCTATCAAATTTACAAAAAAGTTATTAACAATGTTTCACGTGAAACATTAACTTCTCATTTTTTTAAAAAAATCATTAAACAATTCATTAATTTTATTCTTATATTCACTATTTGAATCAATCTTAATAAAACTATTGTTAATAATACCATCTTGATCAAATAAATAATAAACTTTATCAATTCTAGATTCATTTATTACACTAGAACACATATTACATGGTTTTAATGTACTAATTAATATACAATTATCCAATCTCCAGTCTTTTAAATACTTTTCAGCTTGATTTATAGCATTAATTTCTGCATGACCACAAACATTATAACTAGATTGACGCGTATTATATCCTTTTCCTATGACTTTATCATTATAAATTACTATAGATCCAACAGGTATTTCTCCCTTTTTATATGATTTTAATACTAATTTATATAATAATGGCATATATTTATCTATATCTATCATCTTATCACCTATGTTTCACGTGAAACATTTATTTCCCGGGAAATATTTTTATCACGTTGTTAATAAATAAAAAAGGTGCACACAAGTAGTGATTGATGTGGCTGCTGTGTTCCCACTCTGACCAGGTTACAATATACTTGTTGCACGTATATATAATATCATTGTTAATAAATAATATCAATTAAAAAAGAGTGATTATTCACTCTTTTCTTCAGTTTGAACATTTTCTACTTCTTCAGTAGATTCAGTATCATTACTATCTTCATCAGATACAATTAAACACATAGTTGATACTTTTTGTTCATTTTTTAAGTTAATAAGTCTTACACCTTGAGTTACACGACCAAGTGTTGATATTTGACCTATTGGCATACGCATTACAGTACCAGCGTCTGTTACTATTACAGCATCTGTTGAATTACCAACAATTTTGAATGTGCATAAGTTACCATTCTTTTCAGTAAGGTTAAGTGCTTTAACACCTTTAGATCCTCTAGATGTTTCTCTATATTCACTTACGAAAGTTTGTTTGCCGTAACCTTTATCAGTAATCAATAAAATCTTATCTTCATCTTTAGCGACATCAGCACTAATACATCTAGCGTTTTCACCTAGGTTAACACCCTTAACTCCAGTAGCAGTTCTACCCATATTTCTTAACTTATCTTCACGGAATTTAACTAATCTACCTTCACTAGTAGCAAGTAATATATATTCATTTTCTTGGGATTGTTTAACTGTTAATAACTCATCATCATCTCTTAATGATAATGCAATCTTACCATTCTTTCTGATGTTATCATATTCAGATAAAGCAGTTTTCTTAACAATACCATTCTTAGTAACAAATACTAATGAAGCATCTTTTTCGTCTCTACCTACTGAAATAACACTTGAAACTTCTTCATCTTTTTCAATTGGAATTAAGTTAATAATAGGTAATCCCTTTGATTGTCTACCAAATTCAGGAATTTCATAACCTTTTAATCTATAAACTTTACCTTTTGATGTGAATATCATTAAGAAATCATGAGTAGACATGTTAATAATTTGTTGAACAAAGTCTTCATCATTAATTGCCATACCTTTAACTCCAACACCACCACGGTTTTGAACTTTAAATGTATCAGCAGTAGTTCTCTTAATGTATCCTTTAGATGTAACAGCAATCATTACATTTTCTTCAGGAATTAATGATTCATCTTCGATGAAATCAACTGCAGTCATATCGATGTTAGTTCTTCTTTCATCTGCATATTTATCTTTAATTTCTAATAATTCTTTCTTAATAATAGCTAAAATCTTATCTTCAGAAGCTAATATACTCTTTAATTCTTCAATTTTAGCATGTAATTCTTTTAATTCATCCTCAATTTGATCCTTAGACATATGAGTTAATCTTCTTAACTTCATTTCCAAGATAGCATTAGTTTGAACTTCATCTAAATTAAATCTTTCACATAACTTCTTAGTTGCTTCTTCATCAGTTTTAGATTCTTTAATAATCTTAACAACTTCATCAATATTATCAATAGCAATCTTTAAACCTTCTAAGATATGAGCTCTTTCTTCAGCTTTCTTTAAATCAAATTGTGTTCTTCTAACAATAACATCTCTTTGGAATGATATATATTTAGATATAATATCTTTTAATCCAAGAGTTTTAGGTACTTTATTATCAATCATTAAAAGGATAATACCATAAGTAGTTTGGAAATCTGTATGTTTATATAGATTATTAAGCACTACTTGAGCATTTGCATCTCTTTTTAATGTAATAGTTATCTTTCCATGTTTTAAGTCGCTATGGTAGTCAGAAATACCCTCTAAGACCTTATTATGAACAAGTTCTGCAACTTTATTTTTAAGATCTAATGTATTAACACCATAAGGAACTTCACTAACAACTATTTGATATTTACCATTATGTTCTTCAATTTCAGCTTTTGCTCTAACAGTAATAATACCTCTACCTGTTTCATAAGCTTTCTTAATACCACTATTTCCTAAGATAGTACCACCTGTAGGAAAATCTGGTCCTTTAATATATTGCATTAATCCTAGTGTATCAATATTAGGATTATCAATATAAGCAACACATCCATCTATAACTTCACCTAAGTTATGAGGAGGTATATTAGTTGCCATACCAACTGCAATACCGGTAGTACCATTAACTAAAATATTTGGAAATCTTGAAGGTAAAACTTCAGGTTCTTTTTCAGTTTCATCAAAGTTAGGTACCATATTTACTGTATCTTTTTGAATATCTCTTAACATTTCATTACTTATCTTAGATAATCTTGATTCTGTATAACGCATAGCAGCAGCGCCATCGCCATCCATATTACCAAAATTACCATGTCCATCAACTAGTGGACAACGATAAGAGAAATCTTGTGCCATTCTAACCATTGCTTCATAAATAGATGAATCACCATGTGGATGGTATTTACCCATAACATCTCCGACGATTCTTGCACTCTTAACATGAATCTTATCAGAAGTATGTCCTTCTTCCCACATACCATATAAAATACGTCTATGAACTGGTTTTAAACCATCTCTTAAATCAGGAATAGCACGAGAAGTAATAACTGAGGCAGCATAGTCAGTAAATGATTTACTAACCTCATCAACAATATTATTTTCCATTAAATTATCCATATACTACCTCACCTCCTATATATCTAAGTTTGCATATTCTGCATGTTCTTCAATAAACTTACGTCTAGGTTCTACTTCTTCACCCATTAAAGTTGTGAATATTTCATCTGCAGCCATAGCATCCTCAACTGTTATTTTTCTAAGTACACGTTTATTTATATCCATTGTTGTATCAAATAATTCTTCTGCATCCATTTCTCCTAAACCTTTCATACGACCAATAATAGGTTTAACATTACCAGGAATCTCAGCTAATTTATTTTTTAATTCAGCTTCATCTAGTGCATAAGTAACATTTTTACCATATTTAATACTAAATAATGGTGGTTGAGCAGCATATACATGTCCTGCTTCAACTATAGGTCTAAAGAATCTATAGAATAATGTTAATAAAAGTACACGAATATGACTACCATCAACATCGGCATCTGTCATAATAACAATTTTGTCATATCTTAACTTAGAAAGATCAAAATCATCACCAATACCAGTACCAAAAGCAGTAATAATAGTTCTAATTTCTTCATTAGATAATGCTTTATCTAATCTAGCTTTTTCTACATTTAATATTTTACCTCTAAGTGGAAGTATAGCTTGTGTCATTGAATCTCTACCTTTTTTAGCAGAACCACCGGCACTATCACCCTCGACTAAGAAGATTTCACATTCTTTAGGATCTTTACTCTTACAATCACTTAACTTACCATAGAAGTTAGTAACATCTAAATCAGTCTTTCTTCTAGTTAATTCTCTAGCTTTTTTAGCAGCAATTCTAGCATTAGATGCTAAAATAGATTTTTCAACTATAACTTTAGCTTGATCAGGATTTTCCATTAAAAATCTTTCAAATCCTTTAGCAAATATATCAGAAGCTATCTTTCTAACTTCACTATTACCTAATTTAGTCTTTGTTTGACCTTCAAATTGTGGATTAGGATGTTTACAAGATACAATCATTGTTAAACCTTCTCTAACATCATCACCAGTTAATGAATCATCACTATCTTTTAATATTTTAGCTTGTTTACCATAACTGTTAATAATTCTAGTTAAAGCTTGTTTAACACCATCCTCGTGTGTTCCACCTTCAGTAGTATGAATATTGTTAGTAAATGAATAGATTTGAGATTGATATGAGTTGTTATATTGACAAGCAACTTCAATAACAATATCATCCTCTTTACCTTCTACATAAATAACATCATCATGAATAACAGTATTATTTTTATTTAACATATTAACATATTCAATAATACCACCATTATATAGATATTCTATTTTTTTAGCTGGTTCTTCTCTAAAATCAGATAAAGTAATTCTAATACCTTTATTTAAGAAAGCCATTTCTTGTAATCTTTTTGCTAATATATTCCATTCATATACAGTTGTTTCAAAAATAGTAGGATCAGCATGAAATTTAACTGTAGTACCAGTTCTGTTAACATCACAATCGCCAATAATCTTCATTGGTTCAACTGGATGTCCACCATTTTCAAATCTTTGGAAATGAATTTTACCTTCTCTATATACTGTTACTTCTAAAAAATCTGATAAGGCGTTAACAACAGATGCACCTACACCATGTAGACCACCGGATACTTTATATCCGCCACCACCAAATTTACCACCAGCATGTAAAACAGTAAAAATTGTTTCAATTGTGGATAAACCAGTCTTAGCATTAATACCTGTTGGCATACCTCTACCATCATCTTTAACTTCAATTATATTACCTGGTAAAACTGATACTTCAATATCATCACAATAACCTGCTAAAGCTTCATCAACAGCATTATCAACAATTTCCCATACTAAATGATGTAAACCAGTAATATTTGTATTACCAATATACATACCAGGTCTTTTTCTAACAGCTTCTAATCCTTCTAATACCTGTATTGCATTATCTCCATAATTATTTTCTTTCATTTTTAAACCTCCTCAACTTTACCATCAGTCACATGAAATACTTTAGAATTCTTAATAATTAAATTATTAATCTTATCAATTTCAGTTGTAGTAATAAATGTTTGAATATCATCATCAATAATACTTAATATATTATTAATCTTTTCAACATCAAGTTCACTAAATAAATCATCTAATATTAATATTGGTAATTTACCTATATTATCTTTAAATACACTTATTTCAGCTAATTTATACGCTATAATAGCATTCTTTTGTTGTCCTTCACTACCATATTCTTTTAAATCTTTATTTTTAAATTTAAAATATATATCATCATGATGTACACCAAATCTAGTAATACCAAATAACATATCTTTTTCTTGATTCTCTTTATATTTTTTCTTAATCTTATCAATATCTAATTCATTATAATCACTTATATATTCAACAGATATATCTTTAATATTACATATATCTTCATATATTTTTGTAATATACTTATTAATACTCTTTATATAATTAACCCTATAATCATGTATTTTAAGCCCTAATTCAATTAATTGATCAGTTAATACATCTAGATAGTCTTTAGACATATTAGAGTTAATATAAAGTGTTTTAAGGTATGAATTACGTTGTTTTAATATCTTATTATAATTACTTAAATATTTAAGATATTGATTATCAAATTGTGATATTGAAACATTTAACAACTTTCTTCTAATACTAGGAGAATCTTTTATTATTTGTAAATCATTTGGATTAAATAGAACAATCTTAATTTTAGATATATAATCACTTATTTTTTTATAGTTATTATTATCTACTTTAACCAATTTACCAGACTTAGTAATATTTATTTGATAATTATTATTTATTTCATCTTTAACAGTACCAACTATTTTAGTATAATCACTATTATCTTTAAGTAATATCTTTTCATTATTACTTCTAAAAGACTTAGTTAAAGCTAACACATAAATAGCCTCAATTAAGTTAGTTTTACCCATTCCATTTTTACCATAAATAATATTATTTTTAGAAAATTTAAGATTAATTGAATCATAATTTCTAAAATTTACCAATTTCAAATCTACTAATTGCATAAATTGTCCTCTTTTAAGTCAAATAATCAAAATAATAGGTATAATAATACTCCTATACCTATTACAATTATAACACAAAATAGACTATTTTTTTACTATTTTTTTGATTTTTTGCCCATTTTTTCACCTTTTCTGGTAGTTAATAAATATTGTAATCTAGATGAACGTAAAACTTGGTTATCTAACATACCATATGAGATAGGTAAAACAACGATTTGACCGTCTTTAAATACCAATTTTGAACCTTCATTATGCTTTTCATAATGATCAATATTATTAAGTGAAATCCAAGAACAAGATGCAAGTCTAGGTGATGCAGTTGGAAAGAAAATAATTGAATTAGACTCTTCTACTAAAATTGGTAATTTATGAGTTAAATTTAATATCCTAGCAGAACTTGCTTTTCTACCCTCAAAATTACTACCAAAGTATAAACAACTATCTTCCATTATCTTATCTACACTTTCTTTAACTACATACTTATTATCACTTTCATATACTATAGATTCATTCTCATTTTTAGGAATAATAGCTAAAGTATCACTATTTATTTCATATGATTCCATCAAATTCGCCCCCTTTCATTTAAAATGTCTCTAAAATATCAAATATTTATGTCGAAATTTATCATTATTTGTCGATAACTATAAATTTATTCACAAAAAAAAGCAAATATTTAAATTTGCTTAATTTTAATATGTTTTAATTGGTAATATTAATTGAATTAATGATTCATCTTCAGTTGATTTAATAACTATAGGTTTAGTATCACCATTTAATAATATTAATATTTCTTCATCTTTAAATGTTTTTAATGCTTCTAACATATATCTAGCACTAAATGAAATATCAAATTCTTCATTAGTATTACTTACTACATTTAATTGTTCATTAGATGATCCTTGTTCAGCAATAGACGAAATATTAAGTGTATTATTAGCTAAATGCATCTTAATAATATTTTTATCTCTACTATTAGTTAATAATGCTGCTCTAACTACTGCACTATTATAATCTTTTAAATTAGTATTTAACATAATATTAAATTCACTAGGTATTAAATTAGTAGTATTTGGATAAGTTCCTGCTAATAGATTACTTTGGAATGTAATATTCTTATAATTAAATATAATCTTGTTATTAAATATGTGAATAGTTAAATCTTCATCATCTGTTAATATCTTATCTAATTCTAATACATTCTTACCAGGTACAACTATATTTATATCTTCACTTACAGCATTATCTAACTTAATAGTCTTCTTAGCTAATCTATATGAATCAGTAGCAATACATTCTAATATATCACCTATTATCTTAATATTAATACCAGTTAATAATGGTCTTAATTCTTGTGTAGATATAGCAAATACTGTTTGAGAAATAATAGTTTTAAATACATCACTCTTAATAATGATAGGATTTTTATTTTCTTCTATCTTAACATTAGGATATTCACTAGGATCATAGCAATTTAAATTATATTTACTATTACCAGATGAAATATTAATCTTTAAACCTTCTAATACTTCAAATTCTATTTTATCTTCAGGCATATTTCTAATAATATCTATTAATCTATCACTAGATACTACAATATTACCAAAACTATCAACACTATCAATATCTTCTTTTTTAATTAATGATTTAATTAATAAATCACTATCACTAGCTGTTAATAATAAACCATCTTCATTTAATTCTAATTTAATACCATTTAATATAGGTATAATATTTTTAGAAGATATAGCTCTACATACATTTACTATATTTTCTAATATTAAATTTTTATCGATTGTAAATTTCATTTTTTTTCCTTCTTTCTTTTTATATTAAATAAAATAATAATTATAATAATACAGTTAATAATGTGTATAACTTGTTTTTATCCTATAATATAAGGATTTATATATGTTTATAACTAATTTTTTATTAACAAGTTATCTACAATTTACTTTTTATTTCGTTAATAATATTTTGTAATTCTTTATTTTCTTTTAAATCTTCAGTTATTTTATCATATGCATGAATAACTGTTGAATGGTCTCTATTACCAAATTCTAAACCTATTCTAGTAGTGGATTCTTCTGTTAACATTCTACATAAATACATACCTAACATTCTAGGATATGCTATAGGATTACTTCTTTTCTTACTCTTCATAGCTTCTACTGTTATTTCATAATAATCAGCTACAGCCCTTTGAATAGTAGAAATAGAATTATTTGAATATATATTAGCAGTTAAATCTCCACCTAAAGCTTCAGCTACAAACTTTAGATCAATCTTTTCAGGTACATACATTGCTGTATAAGCCTCAACTCTGGTAATTGCTCCTATTAATGGTCTAATATCACCATCATATAAATTAGCAATATAATCAATAGCATCTTCAGTAATAATCTTAGATATTGAATAACTCTTTAACTTTTCTTTTAATATTCTTACCTTAAGATCAAAATCTGGTGGAAAGATATCAACAGGTAGTGAATAAGTTAATCTACTCTTTAATCTTTCTTCTAATTTATTTAAATCTTTAGGTGAAGTATCTGAACTAATAACTATTTGTTTACCTTTATTATAGAACTCTTCAAATATTTGAAAGAATTCTTGTTGAGTCTTCTCAGCTCCTACTAGGAATTGAATATCATCAATGATTAACACATCAATATCCCAATATTTACTTCTAAAATCCTTAGACTTATTAAATACTTCTTCTTTACTACCACTTGTTATATTAATAAAATCATCTCTAAATGCTGCAGAAGTAGTATATAAAACCCTTAAATTAGAATTATCATTAATATAATTACCAATAGCGTGCATAAGATGGGTTTTACCAACACCACATTTACCAAATATAAATAATGGATTATATATTTTACCTGGTTGTTGTGCTACTGCCATAGCAGTTGTCTTAGCAAACTTATTAGTATCACCAATAACATAGTTATCAAAAGTTAAATCTTTCTTTAAATTAGTATCAAACTTTCTTTCCTCATTAACTACATTATTAATAGGATTGTTATTAACTTCTACATTATTAACAACCTTTTCTTCATTATTAACTAGATCTTGAATTTCTTCTTCTAAAAGTAATTGTATCTCATAAGTAATACCAGTAATCTCAAATAAAGCATCTACTAAAGTGTTATACCATTCTTCTTTAGAAAGTATTGCTTTATGAGTAAGCATTGGTACTTTAATGATGATTTTATTATTTTCTTGATCTAATTTATATAATTCTAAAGGTTTAATCCAAGTATTAAATGTAACTGGACTTGACTTTTCTTCTAAAATAGACTGAAATTTCGACCATATATCGATCGCTACCAAAATCATCACCACCCTATAAAATACCGTCTACAACTCAATTATAAATCATAAATTAATTTTTTAAAACACAAGATTTTCAAAATTAACTTATTCACAGGTTATACACAACAATATTCACAAATTAACACCTATAATATCGTAAAAAAATGAATTTATCAACACTATTCACAAATTTTTTATAAACAATAAATTAACATGTGAATATACTTATTAACATAGTTAACACTTTATTAACAATATACCTATTTTATAGTATATAAATTGTGAATATCTTGTTAATAATAATGTGAATATAACTTTTTAACCTATAAAACTTGACTTTTATCCATATATTATAGTACAATACCCTTGCAAAACTTTTAGATGTGGAGGTGCAATTATGAAAAGAACTTATCAACCAAACAATAGAAAAATGGCTAAGAAACATGGTTTTTTTGCAAGAAAAGAAACTAATATTTTAAATAGAAGAAGAGCTAAAGGTCGTAAAAAATTATGTAAATAATCCACAAGTCTGTGGATTTTTTCTAAAGGGGATAATTTTATGAAGAAATATGAAGTAGTTAAAGAACATAAAGAATTTAATGATATAATAAATAACTCTAATTATATAAAGAATAATAATTTTGTTATATATTATAGAAATTCAGAATTTAATTATCCTAGATTTGGTATTGCTATATCAACAAAATTTGGAAAAGCACACATAAGAAATTATTATAAAAGAATAACAAGGAATATAATTGATATTAATAAAAAATCATTTAAAAATAATATGGATTATATTATAATGATTAAGAAGAACTCATCTTTATCTAAATATAATGATTTAAAGGATAGTTTTGAAAACTTATTAAAGGAGCTTAATTAATATGAACAAAAAATTCAAAGTACTTGTACTTATTCTTATGGTAGCATTAACAACTTCTTGTACTAAGTATATTAAAGAAGATAATAAGAGTGTTGTATATGAAGCAACAGGTCAAACATTAGCATCAAATATCTTATGTAAGCCTGTAACTGAAGATTTATATAATTTCTATAAAGAGCATGAATCTTCAATGGAAGTCAAATTAGATGAATTAGTAGAATGTAAAGAATATACTCCTACTAAAACAGCTTATAAAGGTTTATGGGAAACACTTCTTGTTAAACCAATTGCTTGGTTAATACTAAAACTAGGAGAATTAATTACAAACTATGGTTTATCAGTTATGTTAATGTCTTTATTAATTAGAGCATTAATGATTCCAATTTCTAAAAAGAGTATGGCTCAATCAGAAAATATGAAGAAAGCCCAACCAGAAATGG
>OCVV011324204.1_pt1 | contig 11395 bp, 5 predicted proteins | sample 1539721 | NCBI WGS metagenome assembly OCVV01 (sample SAMN02144230, study PRJEB22623) | gut metagenome | biome: sheep rumen | host: Ovis aries | place: New Zealand | reverse complement strand
GCATAGTCGGCGGGGTCGCTGACGGCCACGCAGAGCGCCAGTTTGTCGGTGGTGCTTTTCTCGACGATGTCGTCCAGGAAGTTGTCGATGCTCGCGCCCTTCGTGTACTTCATCTGTCCCTCGCCGGCGATGTTCACCTGGAACTCGGTGGCGTAGTAGCCAAACCAGTCCTCGAACGACTTGCCGTAGGTGTCGCCGCTGTAGATGAGGGCCACGTCGGCCATTTGGCTGCGGGCGGTGGAGAGCATGATCTCGCACTGCGTGATGTCGCTCTCGGTGAGGAACCAGGCATAGGTGCTGCGGGCGTGGATGCGCTGCAGTTCACTACTGGTACAGGTGGGCATGACCACGGGTATCCGGCGCTGAGCCGCATAGTTGAGCAGCGTCTGGGCGTGGCTGCTGTGGTAGGGACCGATGATAGCGTGGCAGGTGTCATCGCCCTCCTCAGGGGTGGTCAGTTTGTAGGCCAGTTGCTCCAGGTTCTCGGTGTCCTCGTCGTGATAGCGCAGGTTCAGTTTCACCTGCTGCTTCAGTCCTGTCTGGGCGCGACTGATGTTGGTCAGTGCCCAGTCGATGCTGTTCTGCCACTGCTGCTGGACGGTCTTGGGCAGGATGACGTCCACGTTGATGACTTTCACTTGGGCGGCCTCGGGCTTCGTGCTGCCTCCATTGTCATCGTCGTCGCTCTTACAGCCGGTGGTGATGACGCAGGCCAGGGCCAGCAGCAGGTTTGCTGCCGCCCGGATAATATGCTGATATTTGAACATGGTCATAATTTCGTTAAATTCTTTTTGTCGTAAAACTTATTCATCGAGGAGTTGGATGTTGTCGGTGACGTAGTTGCTGTTCCAGCCGCCGAACTTCTCTGCGGCAGGCATGGTGCCGAGGGCGTCGGCGCGCATCCAGCGGGCGGCCCAGCGGTAGAGGGCAGTGCCGAAGTCGCGGCGCACCCATAGTTGGCTGCTCAGTTGCGTGTCGAGCATCAGCACGCGGACGCCGGCGCTATTGTTGTTCATGAAGTAGTAACTCATGCCCTGGGCGGCAGAGCCAAGGTCGGCCACGTGGAAGCCCTCCCCGGTGCTCTTGTATTGCTCGGTCAGCATCTGTCCGTACTTGTAGGATTCCTCGAGGATGGACGTCTGGCCGTCATCAGAGAAGACGCCGTCGCCCACGGTGGTGGCCATCGTGACGTTGACGATGTCCGACGTGCTGCCCATTTCCTCGCTGAGCACCTCGAAGGTGCTGTCGCGCGGCGTCACCTGGTCGGGCTCATAGAGCCGGAAGTAGAATATCTCGTTGCAGTTCAGCGGTTCTTTGCCGCTTTCTTCGTCCGGCTGCTCCTCCGCGGCCTTCCGGATGGACTGGCGGATGTACTGGCAGTAGCGGCGCACCGACGAGGCGGCCGAGATGTTCAGGCCGTGGAGCCTGCTGCCCAGGCCCAGCCGCGCGGCGGCCTGTGCCACGTCGTCCTGGTTCATCTTCAGCACCAGCACCTCGTCCCACTCATTGAACCGCTCCTTCAGCGGCTCCACCCAGTCGACCATGAACGGCTCGGTGAGCACCAGCAGGCGGCGCTCGTAGAGTTTGGCGGTGTAGTCGTTGTAGGCATCGTCAAACCAATCCTCCACCATCTCCTTGGCGGCGTCGAGGTCGGTGCCCGCCAGATAGTTCACGTCGAGCGTGTCGGGCTGTGCCTGGTGATCGAGCACCTTCAGACGGTAGACGCCCTCCAGCACGTTGTCGGCAAAACCCATGTCGCCCAGTTGTCCGGGCGCGAACACCACGGTGACCGACATCGTGGCGCCCGTGGCCGTCTCCCGGGCGGGCGTCCCGTTGTCGTCATCGTCCTTGCTACAACCCGTGGCGATGGCCGCCACGAGGAGCATCAAAAAGAAAAACTTACTTTTCATACTTTAGTTCATTATTATTATATATATATGTGTAACTCTTGTTTCGCCTGTATAGGTGGCGCGAGCCGTCGGACAGGCCCGCATAGTCGTAGCCTACGATGTCGGCCTCCTGACGGTCGGCCCAGAGGGTGAAGTCCTCGCCGCTCTTCATGACGGCGAAGGCGCGGCTCTGGTAGGTGCCGTCGGGGCGTACGCCGCCGTCGAGTTCAATCGCGGGCAGGACCTGGCAGTCGGCGTATGTGATGCCCTCCACGCGCTTGACGCCCACGCCGCCGCCGGTGATGTAGAAGCGGCCGTCAGAGGCCTTGTCGCTGAGGGCCGTCAGCGTACACTTGCCGTTGAGCCACCTGACGCGGTAGGCCGATAGGTCGTCGGCCACGCCCACACCGCAGGCCAGTTTTATTTTTCCCTCATAGACGGGATAGCACACCCAGAGGCGATGGCCGTCGATTTCCTCGTGGCAGACCACGGCCACGTAGCGCCCGCCGCTGACGATGTTCACCATCATCGGCTCCGCGTCGCTGTCGGTGCGGGTGAAGGGCGTCCACTGGTCGGTGGCCTCGCGGTAACTGCAGGTGGCCGACGGACAGGCCACGGGGAGACTCACGTTGAAGAAGTTCATCTCGCCCAAGAGCGACTGCTGCACGGCGGCATCCTGCAGGATGGCGGCTTTGATGCGCAGGGCGACGAATGGGTCTATCAGTTCGGCAAATGCCCAGATGGGCGTGACGCGCATCTCCACCAGTTCCACGTTCGACCCCTGCTCGTCGGCCGGGTCGTAGTTGATGCTCGTGCGCCATTGTGCGATGCCGTCGAGGCTGAAGTCGCGCGTGCCGTCGGCCTTGTGCTCGCCCAGGAGGCTTGTCAGCGTCGACTGGTCGCCGCCTCGCGCCGTGATGTTCAGCCGTCCGTGCTCCAGCCACTGGAACTCGTCGGTGCCCGAGCGGTGCTCGTCCTTGCCCTGCACGGCCTTGAGAAACTCGTAGGTGGAGAACTCCTCCGTGCGTGCCTTGTCGTTCCACCGCCACATGTAGTTCATCAGGTCAATGCGCAGGCTGCCGCCCAGCCAGGCCTCGGTGATGACGTGGGTGCCCCAGACGTTGACGAATGAGTCGACGGCAGCGTAGTCCTGCTGGCTGCCCTGGGCCAGGTGGTCGATGGCCCGCCTGAAACTCGTGGTCAGTATGGCTGCGCAGTTGTCGTTGTAGAGTGCGCGCAGGTTGGCCTCGCCGAGGGTGGTGTTTGCGCGCAGTATCTGTTCGTTCAGCGAGTAGTAGAACGACTCCTCGATGCCGTCCTCGATGAAGTTCTGTCGCTTGCTCTTCTCGCCCTCGTAGAGGCCGATGTCGATCTCTTCCTTCAGGTTCATCGACACGTTGGCCACGTAGTCGCGCTGCGAGTATTCGAACCGGCCCGTGCTGCGCACGGTGTTCATCGGCGTGACGGTGAGCAGCGTCTGTCCCGTCTCGCGCTGCAGTTGTTCCACCTGTTCGCGGTTTATCACCTGGCAGCGTATGTCCTGCCAGTTGCAGTACTCGCCACGCACGGCATCGTAGGAGTAGCCCACGCCATGGTTGCGCAGGAAGAGCGCGTGCGTCTCCATGTCTTCGGCGCGTGTCCATTGGAAAGCGACAGGACTCTCCGGCGCCTGGGCGTCGTCGGCCCAGACCTCCAGAGAGTCATCGCTACAACTGGTGGCGACTCCCGTCGTGGCCAGCAACAGTACTAACCTTAATGTATGTGAAACATGCAAACAGAAACTTTTCATAAGCCTTTCTTATCTTAAATGTCCACGAGCGTGAATCCGGCGGGCTTCGTCTCCTTGAAGAGCACGGTGCTGACGGTGTAGATAATCTTGCCGCCCTGCCATGCCTGCCAGTCGTCGTAGACGCCGGGGTGATAGTCGTTCCAGAGGAAGGTGCCGCTGTGGCGGTAGACGGTCATCGTCTCCTGCCGGGCATCGCGGCTGTGCTCGCAGTCAATCGGCAGGACATAGACGTCCGAGCGCCGCTGCCAGCCGAAGCGTGCGCCGCGCCACTCGCCTTCCCACGAGTCGCGCACAATCCACACGCGGTTGTTCTTGTCCTCCTGATACTGTCCGTTGGCCCAGTGGGTGTAGCCCGCCTTGGTGCTGCCGAAGCCCAAGGTGGCATCCTCCACGGTGAAGTGGGTCACGTTGTAGTCGGCGTCGCAGTTGTAGCGCTCCATGTAGGGGAACACCTTGCCGGGCATGTTCTTCACGATGCGGCGCTTGTCGGCCAGGAAGTCCTCGTCGGCACAGAGCAGCAGGAAGTCGGTGATGGCCCACCACGGCCCGTCGTGCTCCGGTCGCCACACGCCCCTGAACTCGTCTTCCATGTCGGCGATGTAGCGCGTGTTGGTGCCCTTGCCGCCCTCCATGCAGACCAGCGCGCCCTCGTTGCCGTCGCCATAGCCGCTGCTCTCGCGCACGCAGATGTAGTGCTTGCCTCTGCTGACGAACACCTCGCCGTACAGGCAGGGCGACTTGAAGCGGGCGTTCTTGCCCCACTGGGCCTCGGTCTTGTAGACGATGGTCTGCAGGCGCGGTATGCAGCGTATGCTCACCTCGGCCCAGCCCATGTTGTCGTCGCCGGCCTGCGGGCGGTGGAAGGTCAGCGTGCCCAGCGTCTGCTTCTTGCCCGTGCTGTGGCTGTCCAGGCTGGTCAGGTCGATGGTGCAGCCGTCGGCGTTCTCGGTGATGCGGTTGGCCGACGAGCCGACGAGCAGTCGGAAGTAGTTCTCGGCAGCGGCGGCGCTCCTCACCTGGATGGCGCGCTCGAAGGGCTTGTCGTCGGCCAGCACCTCGCCGTAGGTAGGCTCGAAGGTCTTGCCCTCGAAGTCGATGTCGGTGGTGTCGCTCAGCGCCTGGCCCGTCAGCGTGTTCAGCACAGTGGCCAGTGCGGTCAGGTCGGCCTGCTGTGCGGCGGTGTGGCCCGCAGCCTCCGTCTCGTCGGGGGTCGGGCTGTCGTTGTCGTCGTCCTTGCAGGCGGTGGCCAGCGTGATGACGGCCAGCAGCAGGGTAAATGTCTTCAGATGTTTCATTGTCATATTTCAGTATATATTGTCCTTGATGGTGTTCAGGGTGGGATATTCAAACATATAGCCGCGCACGGCCCTGACGGGGAAGTAGTCGCGGTGGAAGTCGCCGGTGGCCTCGCGTAGCGTGAGGCGGTAGTGGCGGTCGATGACGAGCATCAGGGGGTTGCCCTTCGTCTCGTCGTGGGCCACGCCGAGGATGCTGAGTTCGCCGGCATAGCGCACGGCGTTGTCGCCATCATCGAACGGGCGGTCGTTCAGGAAGTCGTGTATGCCGTAGTAGCCGGCAAACCGGGCGCCGAATCCCGACACCTGGCCGGGGAAGAGCGCCTTGGGGTTGAAGCCGAGGAAGGCGTGGAGGTTGCGCACGTCCTGCTCCGTGGGCAGGTACCAGCGCGTGTTGGGCTGTCCGTCGTAGAAGGTGTTGGGTTTCCAGCCCCACGTCCAGTTGTTCTCCCGCTGGGTGCGGCTGCTCACGGTGCGGTAGAAGCAGGCGTAGAGTCGGTGGCCGTCCTCGTCGAGCCATTCCTGGTAGCGCGGGCGGCTGGCCTCGGGGTTCGAGCAGAAGCCCATCTCGTGGTCGATGTCGCGGCGCGTCCAGAACTGTGCGCCCACCTTCACGATGGGGTGGCGGTGGGTCTCGCCGCCGTAGTTGAAGAGGAACTGGTCGTCCTCGATGGCGCGGTTGGCCTGCGTCTTGCCACTGACGGGGGCCGAAAGTGTCAGGCTGCCGCTCGTGTAGTAGAAACGGCTGATGCGGCTGCCAGGGGCGAGCGAGTCGATGGGGTCTACGTAGCAGTCGCTGCCTGAGAAGCCCACGTAGGCGGGCTGGTGGATGCCGTCGCCGAGGAAGAGCCCCTGGTTCATGCGGATGTGCTGGCGGTAGATGGGGTATGCGATGACGACGCGCTGGTCGGTGCGGATTTTCGGGACGTACTCGGAGCAGACCTCCAGGATGGGGTCGCCGTCGATGTAGAGGAGGCGGGCGAGGGAGGCTAGATTTTCCAGACTTTCTGGACTTTCTGGATTTTCTAGGCTGGAGAAGTCGAAGAGAGACTTCTCCGAGGCATCTATCTGGTAGATGTCGGTGCCGGTGAAACTGGCGGGCAGGCTGCTGTCGCTGCGCTGCGCCATGCGGAAGGTGGCCTCCATGAACTCCTGCCGCAGACTGGAGGGCACGAGGTCCCAGAGTGGGATGAGTTCGAAGTGGATGATGTCGAGCGACGCGTCGCGCTCGAAGTTCTGCGAATAGTTGATGCTGGCCAGCCAGTTGGCCAGGTGGGTGGGACTGATCTGTCCCGAGCCGTCGAGGCTGCGGATGTCGCTCTCCAACTGTGAGCGCAGGCTGCTGTCGCCGCCCTTCACGGTGATGGCACCCTCATGCGACTTGCTCGACGAGGGTGTGCGGTTCTTGCCCGTGCGGTCGGTGTCGGCGATGCGGCCCAGAGTGAAGTCCACCTCCTGCTTCATCTCCTCGACGCTGTTGAACGAGGCCGACTTCTGCATGGTGAACGTGTAGTCGATGCGTCCGCCGAGGTCCACCTGGGTGATGACGTGGGTGCCGTAGTCGGTGAGTATCTGCGCGATGTCCTTCTGGCGCCGGGCGGCGTCCTTGGTCTCTGTCATCAGGCGGTAGAGGCGGGTGTTGAGGTCGGCGGTGAAGGGGATGGTGCCCCGTCGCTGCATGTCGATGAGGGCGGCACGGTCGATGACGCGCGAGGCGACGGCCTTCTCGATGGAGCCGTGGCCGAAGTTGTGCTGCGTCAGTTCGCCCTTGTCCTTGTCGATGAGTTGCTCGGCGCGCTTGCAGTCCTCGTTGCAGCCTTCGAAGTCGTTGTCCGTGTCGCCGGTCTGCTGCTCCGCGAGGTCGCGGCCAAAGGCGTGTATGCTGTTCGAGGCGACGTAGCGCACGCCGGTCTGTGCGAGGTGGCAGTCCTGCACGTAGGCTTTGCCGTAGAGGTTGGTCATCTCCTGCAGCCGGCTGTAGTCGATGACGGGGTTCTTGGTGCGCACGGCCATGGGCGACTCGAGTGCCTTGTAGATGTCATAGCCGTAGCCGATGTAGAGTTGCTCGCGCGGGTCGCCGTTGTGGCTGTTGTCGGCCTGCGAGAGTTGAACGATGCGGAGGGTTGCGCGGGGGCGGGTGTCGGCGGTGGTACCGCCGAATAAGGGACTGGGGGCGAAGGTCAGGAGGGCCTCGCGGCGCACGCCGGTGTCGTTGGTCTTGGTGGTAAGGGCGACGATGCTGTCGGCGGCCAGTGTGTCGCTGGCTACCGACAGCCAGTCGCTGCCTTCGTCGATGGTGACGGCAATAGTCCCCGTGGCGGCTGTGCGCCCGCTGATGCTCACGGTCAGGCTCTCGTAGGCGGCGCGCCAGCCGAGGGCTGGGGCGTCGTCGTCGCCGGTGTCGGCGGCAGAACCGCCGACCACACTGACTGTCCATGCGCCTGGTGTGTCGGGCGTGGGCGGTGTGGGGGCGTCGTCGCTGTCGTCGTGGCAGGCCGCGAGCAGGGCGGCGAGCGTCAGGAGGGCTATTGCTGTTCGTTTCATCTTTCTTTCTTTTTTCTGTCTACGGACTTTCGGGACTTTTGGGACTTGTCCTTAGAGTCCGTGGAGTCCGTAGACTATATACTACTTCTTGTCCTGGGCCTGGTTGTAGTTGCCGCTGGCCTTGGTGAACTGCGGGATGGTCAGTTCCTTGCTGTTCTTCCAGAAGTCGCTGTCGGCATTGAACAGGTCGTCGGCAGTGGCTTTCTTCACGATGCCCGCGGCGATGCCGAGGTAGCCCTTGATGCCTCGGTCCTCATACTTCTTGATGAAGTAGTCCTGGGCATACTTCTGGATGGTGGGGTCCTCGAAGAGCGTCCAGATAGGCTCTACGACGAACGACAGCGGGGCGGCCTTGCTCATGATGGGCTTCTTGTCGTCGGCGGTGTACATGGACTCCACCCAGTTCGTCAGTGTGGAGGACCATCTGGTGCGGTCGTTCAGGTTGGTCGACATGACGATGTCCCAGAGGTCGTTGGCCGTTTCGTTGGCAGTACCGCCGTAGATGTAGAAGTCGGGTCTGGCCTCATGGAAGGTGTCCTTACCGGATTCCGAGAGCGAGAAACTGCCTTCCATGTTGAGCGCGCTGTTGGCTTCCAGCGCCACATCTCCGCTGATGCTGCCGGAACCGTCGAGCAGGCGGTCGGTGGCATGGCAGTGTACGACGATGGTGCCGCCGAAGTTGCCGCCGGCAATGAAGAAGGGTCCGAAGTCGTTGTCCAGTTGGTTCATGGCCAGTTCGGCAGCGTCGTAGTCGGGCGTCAGGCTCACCAGGGCGTTGTAGAGTTTGTTGTAGGTGGAGGTGAAGGCAGCGGAGAAGACGCCGCCCCAAGTGTAACTCATGGGCAGGCGGTTGTACATGGCGTCAATCTGTGCCTGCTGCTGGGCTGTCAGACCCTTGTCGTTCAGGTTGCCAAGACCACGCTTCTTGTTGATACTGGCGTAGCGCTCTTGGAGGGTGGTGATTCGCTTCATGGCAGCCTCATCGGTGGTGGTCAGTTCGTTGTTCTCGTCGTTGGCGGCGTAGGCGCGTACTTCGGCGGGCGATACGACGACGTTGTACATCGGTGCATAGCGTGTGATGACGTAGTCGACGGCGCTCTCCGTCTGCGTTTTCTTCGAGGAGTAGTGGCCGTGGGCCGAGAAGTTGATGGCACCGAAGTTGCACGAGAGCGTGAGGTTGGCGTCAAACTCCTTGGTCTTCACCATGCTGCTGTCTATCATCTGTGCCGTCATCTGAGTCAGCGGGATGGTTGTTTCCTGGTAGGCCGAAGGCAGCAGTTTGCCCAGTTTCTGCAGGCTCTCGATGTAGGCGATGTTGAAGATGTTGTTCGACTTCTTCACCTTCGTGGGGTCGAACTTCTCGGTGGTGTTGGTCTTGTTCTTCACGTTGAGCACGTAGTCGTAGTCGATGCCGCAGCCCACGCCCTGTCCGGCGAAGGCCAGTCCGCTGCCGTTAGTGGGTGCCTTCCCGTCGACGAGCGGTGTCTGGCGGACGGTGACCTCCTGGAACTCGCCGTCGCTGTTGCCGATGGTGAGCGTGGTGGTGCGGTCGTAGCCCGTTGTGTTCTCGTCGAAGAGCAGGGTCAGGGTCTGCGTGCCCTCGTAGGTCACCTGCCAGTCCCTGATCATCACCCAGTCGGCATCCTTGCCCAGGGTGGCGCTCCAGAGTCCGTCGGCGGTTACTTTCACGTCGATGGCGTCGCTTTTCATCTCGGTCTCGATGCCGCGTGTGAGCAGTTCCGAGTCGAGGGTGACGGTCGAAGTCTTCTCCGAGCCGTTGTTGTCGTCATCGTCACTCTTGCAGGAGGTGACGCCGAGGCTGAGTCCGCACACCAGCGCGGCCATCAGCCAGAAGTTCATTCTTTTTTTCATGTTGTTCTTTTTGTTTTATAATATATATATAATGTGTCGACTTAGTCGCCGATGGTGTTCCACTTGGGGAAGGTGATGGCCTTACCGTTCAGGTGCCAGGCTTTTTCAGAATACGCGGTGTTAGTCTGTGTGTGGAGCGTGCCGCTTACAAAGATGTTATAATTTTCTACCTCCTCTTCCGCCTGTTCTTCAGGGCTCTTATCCAGATCTACTACCAAGAGCCAGCGGAACTTCTTGTAGAGTGTCAGTGTTTGGCCACCGGTGGTGCGGGTGGAGTACTCGCCGTCGCCGCGGTCGTAGGCGCGGGTGTAGCGGAACATCAGAATGGGGGCGTTCCACATGTCGGTCTTGAACGAGCGGGTGTTCCACTTCGCCATGTTGTAGAGGAACTTCGTGGCGTCGGTGGCGTCGCGGTCGATGTCGGTGCGATAGTTGCGGGCCGCCTCCGACCCGTCGTTGTATCTGGCATCCTTTTTCGACAGGGGCTGCTTGGCGTAGGTGTCGATGCCCATGACGGCGATGGTGTCGCGCGACGTCAGGTCTTCCAGATAGATGGGTGTCGTGCCGTAGGCCGCCTCGCCATATCTCTGCTCGTTGGGGTCAGGATTCTTCACGTAGTTGTCGGCAAGATACCATATAAACTCTTGCAAGTTGTTCTGGTTGTTCATCACCCAGCGCAGCAGGCGCTGGTGGCCCGAGTTGTCGTTGTAGGCTATGCTGGCGGCTTGGGTGTCCTGCCGCGTGTCATTGTTCTGCGCTTTGATGCGCTGGAAGAACGTGGAGGGATCGAAGCCGACCCACTCGCGGCAGTTCAGTACGACGTGTGCGTAGTCTCTCTGGTTAGAGAACCAGCCTTCGGTAAATTCGTCGTTGAAACTTCTGTCGCTGCTCATGGAGAATATCATGTTCAGCCAGAAGGCGCCGCGTATGGCCTGGTCGCGGGTGGGCAGGTTGATGATGTTGCTATTGTCGGCACTGGGGGTCAGCCCGTCGAAACTGACGAACTCGGCGTAGGGCGACTCCTCGCCTATGAGGCCCGACTGTCCGACGCATATCCAGCGGTGGCCCTGCTCGTCCTTGTAGATGTAGCCCGTGCGGTAGTGGCTGGGGCCCAGGTAATTGGTCTTGTTCCACTTGGCGGGGTCGTTATAGGATTGAGCCGTCACCTCCGGGCCGTTATCGCCGTTGGGGCCTGGCTTTTCCCACTCCGCGGGGTACTCGGCGTAGTAGCGGTAGACGTCGCGGCAGCCGCCCTGCAACTGGGCGGTGGGGGCGGGCTTGGTGCCGCCGTTCAACTCCTCGCCCGTGGCGAAGCGCGCCACCCAGCGTATCTTGCCGTCGTTGCCGAAGAACTGCGCGTAGTTTTCGGTCTTGGCACCCATCTTGAGGCAGTTGAAGCCATCGATGTCCTTCATGTTGCGCTTCAGGTCCTTGTACTCGGCGTGGTGCAGGTTCTTCTCGCTGTTCTTCGTGCCGTTGGTGAACGAGGCCTGGTAGAGGGTGCAGTTCCACGATGTCTTGGTCCACCACGAGTAGCCCTTGTAGAGCAGGTTGACGCCATCGGCGTTCTCGCCCTGGGTCATCTTGTTGAGTTTGGCGAAGTCGACGTTCATGGCCAAGCCGGGAATGTCCTTGGCCTTCCAGGCGTCGGCCACCTTCTGCCAGAAGTACTGGTTGTGGTACATCACGTTGGCCTTCTTCCAGTCGTTGAAGATGGGCATGCCGCTGTAGCCCCAATACTTGCCGTCGGTGTGCAGGTTGTTGGCGTTCTCCTCCCACTGCTTCGGGTTGCAGATGGCATAGAGCATCTCGGCCAGGTTCTGCATGTTCTTCTTGTCGGTGCCGATGCCGGTGGGCACAGTGTACGTCTTGCCGTTGCTGCCGTTGATGGTTTCAAAGTTTTTCTCCGGCAGCGAGTTGAGGCACACCCAGAAGGAACTGCTGGTCGACTCGGGGCCGAAGGCGGGGCGCACGCAGATCCAGTACTCCGTGTCGCCGTCTACCTG
>OCVV012827232.1_pt1 | contig 11396 bp, 9 predicted proteins | sample 1539721 | NCBI WGS metagenome assembly OCVV01 (sample SAMN02144230, study PRJEB22623) | gut metagenome | biome: sheep rumen | host: Ovis aries | place: New Zealand | reverse complement strand
GCGTCAAGGCGTATTTTTGGATGACGGTAAAAGGGATGGTTTCATTGACTATGAAACCGGAGAAGAAGTCGAAATGCGTGAAGTGTTTGGCAAAGCCTTTTTCGACGATGATCCATCTTTGATGGAAGATCCCTGCGCCAACTCGTGTCCTGCAGCCGAGCGTATTGATCAGCTGTTTCGGGAAGTGGACGACCTGCTTCACACAAAGGGAGACAATCGCATCGTCAAATTTGTGCTGTTCAATTCATTAGATTACTGCGTTGAAGGCCGCTGCAGCTGTCGACAACCGTGTGATTTTTTCATCCCATTTTTATAAATTTTGCCCACTTGAAGTTTTGAAGTTTTTTGCTTATAATACGCATACAACGTGTGGCGTTTCAACTGCGTAAATCCGGTTGGAGCCCACACGTTTATTATTTTAGAATAGGAGCAACGCAAAATGAAACGAGTGAAGGCCGCTTGTATCTGTCAGACACTCCACTTTATGTTGAAGGATGATCTCGGACATGATTACGCAGTGAAGCTGGTCAAGGATGAGGTCGCAAAATATAAAGCCTCTCTGGACAAAAACCGTACAAAGCACAAGATTGTCAGCGAAGAAACACAGGCAGACGGGTCCATCCTGATCAGAATCATCAAGCAGTATAATGAATGTCCCGTCGGCGATTATCTGGACTAAAGGAATAGAGCACAACACAGGAAAGCGTGTGGCCATTGGCGTAAATCCGGCGGATGACCACACGCTGTTTATTTTTTGAAAGGATGTGATTCCCTTGGAGGAAAAGACAAATCAATTTCTTGGGGAAGCGCGGATCGGCAAGCTGATGCGCCAATACGCGATTCCCTGCATCATCTCCCTTTTGGTGGGAGCGCTTTACAACATCGTAGACCAAATCTTTATCGCCAACGCCTCCTACCTGGGCTCCTACGGCAACGCCGCCAATACGGTGGTTTTTCCGCTGACGGTCATTGCCCTGGCCATTGCCGTCATGATTGGCGACGGCTGCTGTGCCTTTGTGAGCCTGAGCCTGGGCCGGAAGCAGCCGGATACGGCAAGGAAAAGCGTCGGCAATTCCATCGTCATGGTGATCGTGAGCAGCCTTTTGCTGTGTGGGGTGTATCTGTTTTTTTCCAATCAGATTCTCGCTTTGTTCGGAGGAACCGTCAACGCGGAAACCTTCCGGCACTCCAAAGAGTATTTCTTTTACATCACCCTGGGGCTGCCCTTTTATATGTTCGGCCAGGCCCTGAACCCCATCATCCGGGCGGATGGCAGCCCCCGCTTCGCCATGGCCTCCACCCTGGCCGGAGCGGTGGTCAATATCATCCTGGACCCGATTTTTATCTATACCTTCCAATGGGGCATGATGGGCGCGGCGGTTGCCACGGTTCTCGGGCAGATCGTCACTGCCGTTTTGGCGGTCTGGTACGTCCTTCACATGAAGCTGGTGAAGCCCGGCAAATCCGACTTCCGGCTGAATGGGGGCGTTTGCCGCAGGACCATGGTCCTGGGCATGACCAGCTTCCTTTCCCAGATCTCCCTTGTGGCGTCTATGGCTGCCATCAACAATATGATCCGCAAATACGGCGCCCTGGACCCTGTCTTCGGCCAGGAGCAGTATGCTCAGATTCCCATGGCCGTGGTGGGGATCGTGATGAAGTTCTTCCAGATTGTGATTTCCATTGTAGTGGGCATGGCCGCAGGCTGTATTCCCGTGGTGGGCTACAATATGGGGGCCGGAAAGCAGGGCCGGGTCAAGGAGCTGTTTACAAGGCTGCTGATCTCGGAAGCGGCTGTGGGCTTTGCGGCCCTGCTGATCGTAGAGCTGCTTCCGGGGCAGCTCATCAACATCTTCGGCGCGGCCAACGAAAGCGCCTACTATACGGACTTCGCGGTGAAGGCCTTCCGGGTTTACCTGTGCATGATGGTCTTTGCCTGTGTCAACAAGGCCTGCTTCATCTTCCTGCAGGCCATGGGAAAGGCCGTTTCCTCCACGGTGTTGTCCATGATCCGGGAAATCGTCTTCGGGGTTGGCTTTGCCCTTCTGCTGCCGGTGTTCTTCGGCCTGGACGGGGTCCTGTATTCCATGCCGCTCTCGGACCTTTTGACCTTTGCCATTGCTGTTTACTTGATCGTCAAAACATACAAAGAACTGAAAATGGAGGTACTGAACCGTGCTTAACAGAGTGATTACCATCAGCCGCGAATTTGGAAGCGGCGGACGCACCATCGGAAAAATGGTTGCCGAGAAGCTGGGAATCCCGTGCTATGACGCGGAGCTGATCCAGAAGATCGCGGAGGAGAGCGGCTATGTTGCCGACTATATCCGAGAGGAGGGCGAAGGCGCGTCCGGCGGATGGCTCTCAGCGATCTTCGCAGATCGCAGTATGGGCCTGACAAATCAGGATAAGATCTGGAATATCCAGAGCCGGGTAATCGAAGAGTTGGCGGAAAAAGGTCCCTGCGTCATCGTCGGGCGCTGCGCGGATTATATTCTCCGGGAGAAAGCGAATTGCCTGAACGTGTTTATCCATGCGAGCATGGAGAAGCGGGCGGAGCGTATTGTTCAGGAATACGGGGAACGGGAGGAATCACCGGAACAGCGGCTGCGAGATAAGGACAAGCGCCGCGCTGCTTATCACCGTTTTTATACCGATATGAAATGGGGGCATTCCCAAAACTACCATATTTGTCTGGACAGCGGAACGCTCGGCATTGACAAGTGTGCGGAGCTGATTGTACAGCTGTTCTGATGCGCGTCCACGAATGACCGTAAGGAAATGTTCCCTATGTGTTTCTGACAGTTTCGGCAGTGCTTGTGCAGAAAAATGCAGCGGCTCCCTTTTTCGGACAGACAGAGAGAAAGAGGATAGAACAGCAGCCAAGGCAGGCGGCGCAAAAAGTGCGCCACCTGCTTTTTCTGCATACTACGTGTTGGATCTGCGGTAGACAAGGGGAGACTGGCCCACTTCTTTGGAAAAGACAGAAATGAAGTAGTTGTAGTCATGGAAGCCGCATTGATCGGAGATTTCTGCAAGGGAGTACTTCGTCGGGTCCAACAGCAGCTTCTTGGCTTGTTCGATCCGCAAGCTGCGTACACGCTGCGTGATCCCACAGCCGTAAAGCTGGTGAGACGTCTTATAAAGCAGCGTTTTCCCAACGCCAAGACGTTCGCAAAGCCCTTCCACGGTGATCCCTTCCATGAAATGCGTCGAGAGATAGGAGTCCAGTCGAACAGCGAGGGTGTCCTGCTTCAGAGAAGCCATGCGCTCCAAAATCAGAAAGCTGGACAAGGCCTGCAGAATATGCGCCGCAGCGCGGATCGTTTCTTCCGGGATATAGTTTGCCTCCATCACGGCTTCCTTCAGCATACGCCGGTTGACCCGCAGAGCTCCGGTCAACGCTTCGATTGTTTTCCAGCCTTCTTCGTGAGAAGCATAGGAAAAAACGTGGCCGAAAAACAAGTAGCCCACCAGGATTTCGCCGATATAGAGAGGGGTGACGGCCTCGGTAAAGCCTGCATGGCAGCGATAGATATGCGTACGGCGCTTTTTGGCTGCAGCCTGACAAGCAGCACGGTCACAGGCCATGCATGATGCAAAGCCCTCGCTGACGCCGCGGATGATTTTACAGTAGGATGCCACCTGGTTTGGATAGGAGATCAGCTCGTTCCGGTTCTCATCAAAAACTGTGATGCGAATGCCTGCAATCTGATAGAAGTCCTGTAAGAGCGTCCGCAGTTTCTCCAAATCAAACAAAGAAATCATAGAAGGACCTCCCGGTTCTGATCAAACTTCACAACAAAATTATAGCATAAACGCGGAAGATTTTAAAGAAAAAAGAACGATGATATATATATTTTTTCTCATATCCACGATAAAATGAAACCAGAAAACAACAGGAGGTGCTGCATATGAAAGCGTTACAGCGCATCGGTTATATCGGCAACCCCGCCCAGCTCGTGACGCTGCGGCGCGTGACCGTCAGCGAAGGCCGAGCCAAAGGGACGGCGATCATCGAGGTCAAAACCGCCGGCGGCCTGGAGCTGGACATTCTGCCCGACGCGGGGTTGGATATCGGCCAGTGCCGGTATCGGGGCGTGAATATGAGCTGGATGAGTAAGAACGGCTATGACAGCCCGGCGGCCATCAGCCCCTATGAAACAGAATTTGTCAACACTTTCCCCGGCGGGCTGCTCTACACCTGCGGCCTGCGTTCGGCTGGCCCGGCCAACCGGGACGGCGGCGAGTGGCACCCACTGCACGGGCGGTATCACAGCCTGCAGGCCGAGCAGGTCTGTGCGGAAATCGTAAACGATGAAGTGATCGTGAAAGGCACGCTCCGCGAGACGGCCCTGTTTGGGCACTGCCTGGAGGTCAGGCGCACGCTCCGGATTCCTGCCTTCGGCGCATCGGTCACGGTGGAAGATACCGTGACGAACCAGACGCCCCGGGACGAGGAGATCATGCAGATCTACCACTGCAACTTCGGTTATCCGCTGCTCTCTGAGAAGGCCAAACTGGTGCTTCCGGAGGAACGCGAGACGAACCCCCGCACCGAGTTTGCCAAGACCGGTCTGGGTCGGGAATGTGAATTCGACGCGCCCATCGACGGCGAGGAGGAGCGGGTCTTCTTCCAGAAGATGCAAAAGGAGTTTTGGGCAAGGCTTGATAATCCCGAGCTGGATGTGAGCATGACAATCTCCTGGTCGGGTGAGACCCTGCCGATTCTCTCTCAATGGCGCAGCATGGCCAGCGGTGATTACGTTCTCGGCCTGGAGCCCACCAACTGCTATATCATGGGCCGCCGCGACGAGCGCGAAAACGGCACCCTCCCGGTGCTCAAAGCCTGGGAATCCATCCACAATATGGTAATAATTCATTTTTCGGAGGGAAAATAAAAATGGCTAAGAAAATGACTTTTGCACTTGCTTTCTGCAACCGCGGCTTCATGCCCGGCGAACTGATCTACGGCGCGCGGGACGACATGATTAAGGCCGTCACCGATGCGGGCTACGACTACATCGCCATGGACGCTAGCCTGACCCGCTACGGCGGCATCGAGACCCGGGACGAGGGCCTTCTGTACGCCAAATGGCTCAAGCAGCATGAAGGCGAATATGACGGTGTGATCTTCTCCATGCCCATCTTCGCCGACGAGAACGGCGCCATCACCGCCCTGCAGGACGCGGGCGTGCCGATTCTGATGCAGGCTTACCCTGATGAGATCGGCAAGATGGACTTCCAGCATCGGCGCGACGCCTTCTGCGGCAAGTTCTCCGTCACCGACGTCTTCACCCAGTACGGCGTGCCCTTCACGGTGCTCAAGCCCCACGTGGTGCACCCGCTCAGCCCCAAGTTCCAGGAGAATCTGCGGGACTTTGCGGCCATCTGCCGCGTGGTCAACGGTATGAAGCGCTTCAACCTCGGCTGCATCGGCGCCCGCACCACCGCCTTCAAGACCACCCGCTTTGACGAGATCGCCATGCAGAAGCACGGCATCAACGTGGAGAGCTTCGACCTCAGTGAGCTGTTCTTCAAGGTGCAGAACATGAAGGACGACGACCCTAAGGTCGTGGCCAAGAAGGAATATCTGGAGCGCTACACCGATTTCTCCCGGGTGCCCGAGAAGAATAAGAACACGCTGGCGAAGGTGTCCGTTGCAATCGACGGCTACATTGAGGCGTACCACCTGGACGCCCTGGCCCTGCGCTGCTGGAACGAGATGGAGCAGGTGCTGCGGATCTGCCCCTGCGTGCTGCTGAGTGAGCTCAATGACCGGGGCATCGCGGCCTCCTGCGAGATCGACATGTGCTCTGCCATCACCATGCGGGCCATGAGTCTGGCCTCCGAGCAGCCCACCGCCGTGCTGGACTGGAACAACAACTACGGCGACGAGGAAAGCAAGGTTATTCTCTTCCACTGCGGCCCCGTGGCCCAGAGCCTGATGACCGGCAAGGGCACCGTCACCAACCACAAGATGTTCGATAAGACCGATCCCGGTTCCGGCTGGGGCAGCAACGAAGGCCGCATCAAGGCCTTCCCCACCACCCTCTCCAACTGCCAGACCAAGGACGGCAAGATCATCGTCTACGCCTCCGAGGCCGAGTTCACCGACGATCCCATCGAGCAGGCGTTCTTCGGCTGCGCGGGCGTGTGCGAGATCCCCAACATGGAGGACAAGATGATCCGCCTGGCGAGAGGCGGCTTCAAGCACCACACCAGCGTAGGCGTGGGCCACATGAAGGACATCCTCAAAGAGGCCTTTACCACCTATCTGCATTACGATTGGGTGGACATCGACAGGGACTGATCCATGAAAATCGCAGGTTTGGACATCGGCACCACCGGCTGCAAGCTGACGGTGTTCGACGAAAGCGGGACGCAGCTGGGCAAGGCCTATCGGGACTACCCGGTGCGCCGGGCGGTGAGCGGCCATGAGATCGACATTTCCACCATGATGGAGAGCGTCTACGCCGTGATCGAAGAGATGGCGGCGCAGTACCCGGACCTCGCGGGCATCGGCGTCACCAGCTTCGGCGAGACCTTCGTGATGGTAAACGAAGCGGGTGAGCCGCTGCACAACGCTATGCTCTATACCGACCCCCGAGGGGCGGAGGAGTGCGCGGAACTATCGGAAACGCTGGGCGCGGATCATATCGCTCAGGTCACCGGCCTTGCGCCGCATGAGATGTACTCCATCTCTAAAATGATGTGGATCAAAAAGCACCGCCCGGAGGTCTGCGCCGCGGCGAAGCGCATCCACCTGATCGAGGACTTCGTGGTCTGGCACCTGACGCGCAAAGCCCAGATCGACTACTCGCTGGCCACCCGCACCATGGCCTTTGATATCCGCACGCTCACATGGAGCCGCGAGGTCTTTGACGCGGCAGGCATCGACGTCTCGCTGATGAGCGAGCCTGTTCCCACCGGCACCAGCGCCGGGACGATCACTCTGGCTGCTGCCCAGCGGACGGGACTGAATCCAAACTGCGTCATCGTCTCCGTCTCCCACGATCAGGTGGCAGCGGCTGTTGGCGCGGGAGCCTTTGACGGCAAAGTTGCCGTGGACGGTGCGGGGACCGTGGAGTGCCTGACTCCCATCTATGACAGAATCCCGGAGATCCCGGTGATGGCCAAGGGCTTCTTTTCCGTGGTGCCCTATGTGGTGCCGGACAAGTACGTCGCCTACGCCTTCTCCTATACCGGCGGGGCGCTCATTCAGTGGGCCATGGAGACTTTCGGAAAGGGTGAGACCAACGAGAGTATGGAAAAAGCCTACGGAAAGGACGAGCCAACAGGGCTGCTGGTGCTGCCCCACTTTGCGGGCGCGGCCACGCCGTACATGGACACTGGCTCCAAAGGCGCGATGCTGGGCCTTACCACCGCTACCACAGCAGCGGACATTTACCGCGCCTGTATGGAGGGCGTGGTCTATGAGATGCGGCTGAACTATGAAGCCCTGAACGGCTCGGGCATACGCTTTACAAAGCTCAACGCCACGGGCGGCGGGGCCAGATCGAAGCTCTGGATGCAGATGAAGGCCGACGTACTTGACTTGCCCATCACGGCGCTGAAAACCGTGGACGCGGGAACCGTGGGCTCGGCCATGCTGACCGGTATCGCCGTGGGCCTGTTCACCGATCTGAATGACGCGGCGGCGCACATGGTGCAGGAGATGGAGACCTACTATCCCCGCGCGGACATGCACGAGAAATATATGAATATTTACGAGCGGTACAAGGCGGTCTACAAGGCTGTCCGCCCGCTGATGTGAGGTAAGAATATGCTTGTCAATCTGGTTGAAATCCTGAAGCTGGCCGATGAAAAGAAATGTGCGGTCGGCGCGTTTAATACCCCCAATCTGGAATGCGTCAACGCGGTGATCGCCGCGGCGGAGGAGCTGAACGTCCCCGTGATCCTCTCCCACGCGGAGCTGCACGAGGAGGTTTCGCCGCTCCAAAAGATCGGCCCCGTGATGGTGCAGGCAGCGAAGAGCGCGAAGGTTCCGGTGTGCGTCCATCTGGACCACTGTGAGACCCTCAGCTATATGCAGCAGGCGCTGGACCTGGGCTTCACCGGCGTGATGTACGACGGCAGCACGCTTCCCTACGAGGAGAACCTCGCCAACACGAAAAAGGCTGTTCAAATGGCGAAGGCCTACAACTGCGGTGTGGAAGCGGAGCTGGGCGCTCTGGCCTCCCGCGAGGGCGGCGCGGCCAACGCCTCAGGCCCGGTGTATACCGATCCCGACGAGGCGGTGGCTTTCTGTAAAGAGACCGGCATCGACGCCCTGGCTCCCAGCTTCGGCACGGCCCACGGCATCTACAAGCAGAAGCCCGTCCTCGACCTTGACCGCGTGAAGGTCATCGCGGAGAAGACCGGCCTGCCTCTCGTGATGCACGGCGGCTCCGGTGTCTCGCCCGAGGACTACCGCACCGGAATCAAAAACGGCCTCAGGAAGATCAACTACTACAGCTACATGTCCAAGGCCGGCACCCAGGCGGTCAAAGAGCTTCTGGCAAAGGAAGATGTGACCTTCTTCCACGACCTTGCCCTGGCTGCCGAGAAGGCCATGGGCGCCGACGCGGAAAAAGCCATGCGCGTCTTTGCAGGTCTTTAATCAATTACCGAGGTGAGAACGAATGTGGATTTCCAGCTTCCATGTGGCGCATTGCAATGCCGGGCTGATCTACGCCGTCCGGAACCGCAGCTGCCGCTATCTCATGGCAAACAATCTGCAAGGCAGCCGCATCCGTGTTCTGTTCTCCAACGAAATCGGAAAAACAGCAGCATGGATCGGCGGCGCATGCATCGAAAAGACCGACGCACAGGGCATCAGCCTCGGCGCGCAGCCAGTTGCGATCACGGTAAACGGTAAGAGAGAACTCCGGCTGAGACCGGGGGAAAAGCGTTACAGCGATCCCCTTCCTCTGGTGGTTCAACCGGGCGAGACGCTGGCACTGCGGATCTATTTTCCAAAGAAGACCGTGCCCGGCGTGATCTGCGGCGATTATGCTTCCCGATCTTTGCCGGGAAACCACTGTGAGGATATTCCCTTTCAGGCAGATGACCGGCAGGATCTGGTGCCGCGCCTGATGCACCTGCCCTATGAGGTATGCTTCAAGCTGTTTAAGAGCCTGGAAGTGGACACGGAGGAAGCGGTTCCGGTCCTCTCCGCTTTCGGGGATTCCATTACTGCGAGCTGCGCCTGGTTCGAGCCGCTTCGGAAAAAACTGAATGAGGCTTATCCCGGGCAGGTCGCCTGTGGGAACACCGGCATCGCGGGCGGGCGCTTGTTGAAGGATTCTCCCAAGATGTTCGGTGAAATGTTCGGTCAGGCGGGCATTCACCGCTTTGAACGGGATGTTCTGTCGGTAGCGGGGATCAGCCATGTGATCTTTGCGCTGGGGACCAATGACATCGGCTACCCCGGCCATATTGAGAAGAAAGCCCCCATGCCCACCGCGGAGGACTTCCTGCAAGCCTACGGCACACTCACGGCTCTCTGCCGGGAGCGGAAGATCCGCAGCACCTTTCTCGCGATCTTCCCGCGGGACGACAGCTTTCAGTCTCCCCTTTTGGAGCAGCGGCGGCAGGAGATCAACCGGGCGCTGGAAGGTAGCGGCCTGTTTGATTACTGCGTGAACGCCGAGGGTGTACTGAGGGAGCCGAATGGAGTAGGCTGCCGGGCGGAGTATGTCAATACCGACAAGCTTCATCTGAATGAACAGGGCGGCAAAATCGTCGCCGGACAGTTCGATTTGGAAAGACTGCTGGGGAGGGAATAAGACTGTGAACAAAAAGCTCAAAGGAAGAATTATCGGCCTCGTCGGCAGAAGCTATCTGCCCAAGGTGCGGAAGATGCTTCCCCCTGCGCAATATAAAAGATGCGAGATCCGGGAGGTCCGGATATCGATGCCGGACGGCGTCAGGCTCGCCGCAACCGTCTCCAGCCCGGACTTTGGACGGAAGTGGCCGGTCATCCTGATGCGGCAGCCCTATACCGTCTACGATTGGATGCGCGGCTATCTTCATCGGATCTTTGCCGAGCAAGGCTATGCCTTCGTCATGGTACAGGTCAGAGGGACCACAAGGTCGGAGGGGAAATTTCTCGCCATTCAGGAGGATGCCGACGGCCGCGCGGTGCTGGACTGGGTCGGCGAGCAGAGCTGGTGCGACGGCAATATCGCCACCTTCGGCGGCTCCTATGTGGCCAACACCCAGTGGGCAATCGCGGACTACCATCATCCCATGCTGAAAACCATGTTCATTGCTATGTTTGGCGCCGAGAGCTACAACACGTTCTACCACCGAGGCCTGTTCAATCTGGAAGTCTGGGCGGAATGGACGGCGCAGATGTGTAAGAAGAACCGGGATGACTATCTGCTCGGCGGCGAGGCTGCGCGGGTTCGTGAAAACGCGATTGCAGCAGCGCCCGCATCTGCATTGAATGAGCGTCTGGGCGGCGGCTGCGATTGGTACAGCGACTGGATCGCCCATGACAAGCCGGACGACGCCTATTGGAACAGCGGCTACTGGGCGCATCTCCCGGCTATCCCGGAGAAGGTGAACATTCCCATTTGCCTGCTGGACGGCTGGCACGACATTTTCCTGCATATCATGCTCAGCTCCTACAAGCGGCTGCCGCAGCAGGTGCGGGATCAGAGTGTTTTTCTCATCGGCCCCTGGCACCACGGCGGCGAAGCGGGCGGTGATCTGAACTATCCGGGAAACGACGTCGTCGGCCCTTTCCAGGTTGCGGCGGCTATCCGGTGGTTCGACCATATCATCAAGGGCAAGCCTTATGAATATCCGATCGGCGGCATCCACGCCTATATCATCGGCGAGGATCACTGGGAGGACTGGGGACAGGCGCTGCCCTCCGACAGAGCGCTCCGCTTCTATCTGGACGCATCAACAAAAGACGGCAAAGCCCGGGGGGCGGTGTCAGAACTGCCTGAGCGCGAGAGCATGATCCGCTATGGTTACGATCCGGGGAATCCCGTCCCCAGCCGCGGTGGCAGGCTCATCGCCAACCACAACGATCCGAAGGGCAGCCCGGAGTGCAGCTGCGTACAGGCGCCCGTCGGAGAGCGCTCGGACGTGATCAGCTTCGTATCCGAGCCGATCAAGGAAAGCGTCAAAATCAGCGGACGCATCAAGGCACATATATTTGTTTCATCTGACGCGCTGGCCACGGCCTTTACGGTGAAGATCTCCGAAGCCATGCCGGACGGCAAAGCCTATAACATCCGCGACGACTACACGGATATCCGCTGGGCAAAGCCGGAAGAGGGCTTTACCGACTACCGCCCCAGCGAGGTGCGGGAGCTGAGCTTCGACATGGAGGACATCTGCTGGCGGCTGAAGGCCGGGTCGAGACTCCGCATCGA
>OCVV011354990.1_pt1 | contig 11396 bp, 9 predicted proteins | sample 1539721 | NCBI WGS metagenome assembly OCVV01 (sample SAMN02144230, study PRJEB22623) | gut metagenome | biome: sheep rumen | host: Ovis aries | place: New Zealand | reverse complement strand
TATAATATTTATTATTATGAAATAAATATTCATATTCATAGTTTTTTACCTTGATAAGAGTCTCTTCTTACCATTTCTTTATCTATATCATTTAATACACAGAACTTTTTTACTAACCAATCTGGTTCTACTAAGTCTTCTACTTTTGGATCTCCTGTAATACGATGTATTACTATTTCTGGTCTTAGTAATTCTAATTGATCTATTACTATATCAATATATTCTTCTTTGGTTAGACTATGTAAATTTTCTTTTTTATATAGTTTTTCTATTGGTGTGTCTTTAAGTATACTTAACATATGTATTTTTATACCTTGTATATCTAATTTATTTAGATATTTTATAGTATTTAGCATATCTTCTTTTGTTTCATATGGTAGGCCATTAATAATATGAACTACTACATCTATATCTCTTTCTCTTAGACGTTTTACCATATCTTCAAAACATTGTAGTGAATGACATCTATTTATAAGTTTTGATGTTTCTTCTTTTATTGTTTGTAATCCTAGTTCTATTGTTAAATATGTCTTTTTATTTAATTCTTCTAAATAGTCTAGACATTCATCTGAGATGGAATCTGGACGAGTAGCAATGTTTAGACCTATTACATTCTCTTGTTTTAATATTGTTTCATATAATTCTTTTAGCTTTTTAACTGGGGCATATGTATTAGTATGAGCTTGAAAATAACCTATGTATTTGGCTTTAGGCCATTTTTTTAACATCATATTTTTAATTTCTATAAATTGCTTTTCTATTTCATCTTTTTCATTCCCAGCAAAGTCTCCACTTCCACTTTTTGAACAGTATATGCAACCGCCTGTTCCTACTTTTCCATCTATATTTGGACAAGTAAAGCCAGCATTTAAGCTTACTTTAAATACTTTTTCATGAAATCTATTTTTATAATAATAATCTAGTGTATGGTATCTTTTATTAGTATTAGAATATTTAAACATTAGTTTTCAAATAAGCTATAAATATATATGGCTCTTAATATTTCTCTATGATTTAATAGTAGCTGTTGCCTTATTTCTTTATAGTTACCTTTCTTTATCATTAAGTAGTATTCTAATTCTTTCGTTATATTATTTTTTCTTAAATGGTTTGTTACTACTTTTTTAATTTCTTTATTATACTTTTTAGCAGTATATATTTTAGTTTCATCTATATTTAGGTGATGACCAACACTTTGCATAATATCATTAAAAATTATTTCTTTTATACTATCTGTATCAATGTTTGGTAGATTGTTTATCTTTTTAAAGTCATTAATTAATCTTTTTGAATTAATTATTTTCTTTACTACATATGTATATGTTTCTATATATTTTTTACTATTATTTTTTAATTCTCCTCTTTTGAAAGTATATCTTCTACCTTCAAGGCGACCAAATACTTTCATTGTATCATTATAGCCAAAAGCTATATTTCTTTTAGCTCCTTCTTGGTAAAAGTTTAGGAAACTAGTTAGTTTATTATTTGGTCTTATGTATGTAATGTTTTCTTTGTTCTTTTTGATACGTCTTTTTATACCAGGTGCTCTTAAGTCTACTGCTATTATTTCAGTGGCACCTAGTTTTTGAGCTAGTGCTATTGGTAGATTATCATAGTAGCCACCATCTACATATTTTAAGCCTTCTATATCTTTCTTTTGAAAAGCTGGATAACATGTTGCGGATGCCATTAAATAATCAGCCATTTTATCTTTATCTATTTCGTTTTTTGATAATTCATATACTTTTTTCTTTGATAAGTTATAAGTTACTAGACCAAAATTAATTTTTGAGTTATAGATTTTATCTATTTTTATTGATTTTCTTATTAATTCTTCTAGTTCACTTACATCCATACCGCCTTTTTTTAAGAATTCTTTAGCATACATTTTATAAATATCTATATTATTTGTTGATTCAATGGCATTGTCTCCAAATAATACTCTATTATTTATTTTTAACCATAGTTTTTTTGCTTTATGATAACTATTTTGTGTCATTAAAGCTCCATTTAGAGCTCCGCTTGATGTTCCAGTAATGATGTCATATTTTATATTTAATTCACGTAAGGCTTTCCAGACCCCTATTTGATAGGATCCTTTTGCTCCTCCTCCTGATAATACTATAGCTTTCATATATTCTCCTCATTTCTTTCTCTATTATATCACAAATTATGGTATACTTTGTATATAGTAGGTGATTTTATGGGAACGGTTACTAAGAGAAAATATAAATTAAAAGAGCCTTATTTGGGTATTTTAAAAATAGTAGGTGTAATACTTTTAATTTTATTAGTTATTTTTCTGTTCTATAGATATCAAATTAATAGTATTAAAAAGCTTGGTTATAGTGAAAAAGCTAGTAATTATATATTATTTCATTTTAAAAAAGATTATGTTTTACAAGTGGGGGAGAATAAGACTTTAAATGCAGCATTTGAAAGTAGTGATTATAAAGAAGAATACTTAGAGAGATATAAGAAAATTACTTATCAAAATCACAAGAATTTAATTAAAAATATTAATACTTTAATAAAAAAGAAATATAGTGATGGAGATATTAATTTAATACTTAGTCATGGTAGTGATAGTGATGTTACTGAGTTCAGTAAACGAGATAGAGTTAGATATATAGATGAGTTTTTAAGTTATGATTTTGCTAAAATAAGTAATTATGATAGATATGTAAATTATAGTGATCTTGAAGGAGATGAAGATGAGGATGTAGTTATCTATGTTAATATGGACTTAGATAAGGAACCATATACTGATGCAATTGAAGAGAAGAATTATGGTATTGATATGGTTGTTAATAAGCATAGATTTTTAAGTAAGAAATTTAATCCTGATTTAGTTAAAGTAAGTACTAAATATGCTAGTGAAGCAGGAATGAAACTTAGAAGTGAAGCATATGAAGCTTTTATAAAGATGAGTAAAGCTTGTGAAAAAGATGGGCTTGGTATTGTTATTAATTCTGCTTATCGTAGTTATGATGATCAAGTTGATACTCAAGAATATTATCGTAAATGGTATGGAGATAGTTATGTAGAGAAGTATGTGGCTAAGCCTGGATTTAGTGAGCATCAAACTGGTCTTGCAATAGACGTTGGAAGTAGAAGTACTAATGTTTTTGCTAATAGTAAAGAATATCAGTGGATGCTAGATAATAGTTATAAGTATGGATATATTATTAGATATGAGAAAAAATATGAACATATGACTTTATTTAGAGCTGAACCTTGGCATTATAGATATGTCGGTGTAAATATTGCTAAAAAGATACATGAAGAGGGGATTACATTAGAAGAGTATTATGTTAGATATTTAGATAAATAAGAGTGTTAAATACTCTTTTTTTCTTTTATAATTTCTTTATTTATGATATTATGTTATTAGAATAATAAGGAAGTGTTTGGTATGTATCCACTTGGAAAACAGTTTGAAGTGAATTATACAAAAGCTAAGAGTGATGCTAAAGCCATAGTTCAAGGTGCTAATTATAGAATTTCTATTATTAGTGAACGTGTAATTAGACTAGAATATTCTCAAGCTGGACAATTTGTTGATAGACCTACGCAGTTAATCCGTAAGAGAAATATTGGACTAGCTGATTTTTCTGTTAGACAAGATGCCAATATTGTAGAGGTTACTACTAAATATCTTGCTTTGAACTATATTAAAGGACAACCTTTTGTAGGTAATAAAGTTGATCCTATGAAGAATTTAAAGATTACTTTACTTTCTAGAGATAGGGATCGAAATAAAGATTGGTATTATGGACATCCAGAAGCTCGTAATATGTTAGGTAATCTAGTAGGAGTAGATGTTAATATACCTAAAAATTTACAAAAAGGTTTGTATTCATTAGATGGTTTTGCTACTATAGATGATTCTTTGAGTAAAATAATTATGGAAGATGGTACTTTAGCAGAACCACCAAAAGATCATATTGATTTATATGTGTTTATGTATGATAGAGATTTTAAACAAGCTCTATTTGATTATTTTAAAATGACTGGACCACCAGCATTGCCACCTAGATATGCTTTAGGTAATTGGTGGAGTAGAAATATTCAATATGATGATAAGGCTATACATGAACTTATACGTAATTTTGAACGTAAGAAGATACCTTTAGCTGTTATGTTATTTGATAATGATTGGCATATTAGAAATGTTGGACAATTTAGAGATTTAAAAAATGGTTATACATTTAATACTGCTTTAATTAAAAATCCTAAGGGAATGATTGATGAATTTCATAATAGAGGTATTAGAGTAGGACTTATTGTTAATCCAACTGAAGGTATTTATCCACATGAAGCTTTTTATAAACAAGCTTCTGAGTATTTAGGAGTTACTAATGGAGCAGTTATTCAATTTGATCCATTAAATCCTAAATTATTAGATGTACTATTTAAAGTGTTCTTACATCCTCTTGAATCTGTGGGAGTAGATTTCTTTTGGAATGATTCAACTGGTGGTAATGATGTAACTAGATTATGGGCACTTGATCACTATATGTATTTAGATTCAGGACGTAATAATAATAAACGTGGAATGATTCTAGGACGTGGTAGTGTTATTGCTCCTCATAGATATCCAATAATATATGGTGGTAGTTCTTCTATTAGTTGGGAGAATTTAAAGAATTTACCATTCTTATATTTAAATGCTGCTAATATAGGAGTTAGTTGGTGGAGTCATGATGTAGCTGGTAACCATGGAGGTATAGAAGAAGGGGAATTATATGTTAGATATTTACAATTGTCTACATTCTCTCCAATATTTAGATTTCATGGAGCACGTGGTCCATATTATAAGAAAGAGCCTTGGGTATGGGATGCTCAAACTGCTAATATAGCAGCTGATTATATGAGATTAAGACATAGATTTATTCCATACTTATATACTGAGGCATACAATTATACAAGAGCTGGTACACCTCTTATTCAGCCTTTCTATTATAATTATATGTGGGTTTATGATGATACTTTATATAGAAATCAATACTATTTTGGTTCTCAATTATTAGTATGTCCTATACTTGATAAAGCTGATAAGACAATGATGCGTACTGTACATAGATTCTTTATTCCAGATGGAACTTGGTATGACTTTGTTACTGGAAAGAAATTCCCAGGAAATAAGAAATATATATCTTTCTTCAAAGAAGAAGATTATCCAGTATTTGCTCATGCTGGTAGTATTATTCCTTTAAGTAACAGAAGTGATTATCAAAATGTGGGACTTCCTACTGATTTGGAAATTCAAATATTCCCTGGTGTTTCTAATACTTATACTTTATATGAAGATGATGGAATTACTTCTTTATACAAAGAAGGATACTATTTAAAGACTTCTATTGACTATAACTACTTAAGAAATAACTATACTGTTATTATTAGATCTATTGAAGGTAAGAGTGGTATTGCTCCTGAGAAGAGAAATTATAAGATGGTATTTAGAAATACAAAAGAAGCTGAGAATGTTACTATATTCTTTAATGCTGATAAAGTACAAAGTGAAAACTATGTAGATGGTAATGACTTTATAGTAGAAATTAAGGATATTCCTACTATTGGGCAATTAACTATAAATTGTAAAGGTAAAGATATTGAGATAGATGCAGCAAGACTTATTAATGATGATGTTAATAGTATCTTGATGGATTTACAAATTGAAACATATACTAAAGAGAAAATTGCTGCTATAATGTTTAGTAATGAAGCTAATAGTAAAAAGAGAATTGCGATTCGTAAACTTAAGAAAGCTGGTCTTTCTAAAGACTATGTTAACTTATTCTTAAGACTGCTTGAATATATTAATGAAGTATAGGAGTGATATTATGACAGTAGAAGATAAGAAGACTAATGCTGTTAATAGACTTTTAGATTTACAAGAAGCTGTTATTAGGATGTTTAATGATTCTATTAATTATGAAGATGATGAAGATAGGACTATTGCACTTAATGATGCTATATTTGAACATTTAACTACTGGTGAGTTAAATGACGATTATCAGACATATGCTTTAAGAGGTCTAAATGTAGAAGAGAAAAATAGGATTTTAAATATTGTTAATAGCTATAAAGATATTATTTTCTATGATGGAGATCCTACTTGTTGGGCTGAATCTAGTGAAAGGTTTATTGAAGATTTTACTATGATTGCTACTGAAGTATTAGATAATTATGATTTTGTTATTGAACTTGCTAAAGTAGGTGGAGTAAATACTTTAAACTTTTTAAGAGAGTTAAAAGACCAAGATGGTTATTCAGATTATTCTGTAGTTGAAAGATTAAGAAATACTTTTGGTAATGATGAATTACTTGAAAAAGTATTGTTAGAAATGACTAAAGATAATAATTTATATAATATATTTACTACTTCAGAGAAAGCTGAATTATTAGATTTTCCATTAGGAGTGTTATATTTTAATAAGGATGAGAGGACTGCTATTATTAGTAATCCATTAGTAATTGCTGTTGAATTATATAATAGAGCTAATTTTGATGATAAAGAGTTAACTGATGATAATGCTTCTAAATTGCTTAGTGATATTACGGCTTATTTAAGAGATAATGATTTTGGTTTTAGTAATGCTTTAGGTGATTTATATTTTGATTATGAAGATAATAATCCTATATATTATGTTTCTAAGATAGATAATATTGAAGTAGATAAAAGTGGTAAAAAGACTAAAGAAATGTTAGGAAGAGATGCTAAAGGAATAGTTAAATAAATTATTCCTTTTTTATTGGAATTTTAAAAAAATGTGATATAATACATATATATTTTGTGATGACTGAGAAGTAGTAGGGAGAAAAATACTTGTAGAGAGTCTATGTTAGGTGAAAATAGATAGTTAATACTCTTGAACTTGTCTTAGGAGCAATTGGGTTATTCCGTTATCAATATAGAGTGTATAAGTATACTTATGAAATAAGGTGGTACCGCGAGATAATCGTCCTTATGAGTAAGTATATTTTTTTTGGAGGAATTTATGGAAGAGGTTGTTTTATTTATATTAACTTTTATTTTTGTGCTCATTATATATGAAGCATTTATTGTTGCTCCTGCTAAGAGAAGAAAGAGTAAAAAAGGTAGGAAGAAGAAAGACAAAGAGGTTTTAGAAGTGCTCTATTTAGTTAAGAGGTATAGACTTGATTTAGAGAAAGTTAATTATAATCAGTTATTACAAATAATTGCTATTACAAGTAGTTTAGATATTGCTATTATATGTAGTTTAATAATGTTATTTGAGAATTTTGTTATTAGATTATTAGTTGGTGGATTATCTATTGTATTAGTTTTATTAATTAGTTATCATATTGTTTATTTGTTTTATAAAAAGAAAGGAATGATTAAGAATGTCTAGTTTTATAGATATAGAAAAGAAATGGCAAAAATATTGGGATGATAATAAGACTTTTGAAGCAAAGACTGGAGATAAGAAGAAGAAACCTTATTATATATTAGTGGAATTTCCTTATCCAAGTGGAGCAGGACTTCATGTAGGTCATGTTCGTAGTTATACTGCTTTAGATGCTATGGCTAGAATGAAGAGAATGCAAGGATATAATGTATTATATCCAATGGGATGGGATTCATTTGGAGCTCCTGCAGAGCAATATGCTATTAAGAATCATATCCATCCTAAAGAAGCCGTTAAAGAAAATATTAAGACTTTTAAAGGTCAAATGAAGTCATTAGGTTTTTCATTTGATTGGAGTAGAGAGTTTGCAACTACTGATCCTGATTATTATAAATGGACTCAATGGCAATTTTTACAATTTTATAAGCATGATATGGCTTATAAAGATACTATTCCAGTAAATTGGTGTCCTGAATGTAAGACTGTTCTTTCTAATGAGGATGCTGCTGGTGGAGTATGTGAGAGATGTGGGGCTCAAGTAGAACAAAAAGAGAAGAGTCAATGGATGCTTAGAATGAGTGATTATGCAGAAGACTTATTAGAGGGATTAAAAGATACTAATTTTGCTGAAAGAGTTAAATTAGGACAAATTAATTGGATTGGTAAATCAACTGGTGTTGAAATTAATGTTGATATAGTAGATGGTGGTAAATTCTCAGTATTTACTACTTGTCCAGAGACTATTTATGGTATTACTTTCTTTGTAATTGCTCCAGATGGAAAATTAATTAAGGAATTGATGCCAAGAGTTAAGAATAAAAAAGAAGTAGAAGACTATATTAAAGAGACTGCTAAGAAGAGTGCAATGGATAGAACTGAATTAAATAAAGGTAAAACTGGTGTTATGATTGATGGTATTAAAGCTATTAATCCAGTTAATGGAAAAGAAGTTCCAGTGTTCTTAGGAGACTTTGTATTAGGTGATTATGGAACAGGTGCTGTTATGGCTGTACCTAGTCATGATCAAAGAGACTTTGAATATGCTAAAGAACATAACTTAGAGATTATTCAAGTTATAGATTGTGGAGATATTTCAGAACATGCTATCGAAAAACAAGATTATATGGGTGGTCATGGTTATAAGATGATGAACTCAGAAGAATTTGATGGTATGGTTGTTGATGAAGCAAGAGAAGCAATTTCTGATATGCTAGAAGAAAAAGGAATTGGAAAGAGAGTTAACAATTACAAGATGCGTGATTGGATATTCTCAAGACAAAGATTCTGGGGAGAACCAATTCCAATGATTTATTGTGAAAAGTGTGGATGGCAACCAATGAAGGAAGAAGATTTACCTTTATTATTACCAGATGTTGCTGAATATGAACCTACTGATACAGGAGAGAGTCCACTTGCTAAAATTGAAGATTGGGTTAATACTACTTGTCCTTGTTGTGGAGGACCAGCTAAGAGAGAGACTGATACTATGCCTAACTGGGCAGGAAGTTCTTGGTATTTCTTAAGATTTATGGATCCTCATAATGATAAAGAGTTTGCTAGTATGGATGCTATGAAATATTGGGATAAAGTAGATTGGTATAATGGTGGAATGGAACATACTGCAAGACACTTATTATATGCACGCTTCTGGGTACAATTCTTATATAATATTGGATTAGTACCTAAGAAAGAAATGATTTGGACTCGTGTTTCTCATGGTATGGTATTAGGATCTAATAATGAGAAAATGTCTAAATCAAAAGGAAATGTAATTAATCCAGATGATATAGTTAATGAATATGGAGCAGATACATTACGTTTATATGAAATGTTTATGGGAGATTATCAAATGGATGCTCCTTGGAGTACTGATTCATTAAGAGGATGTAAACGTTTTGTTGATAAAGTAATGCGTTTAAAAGATAAAGTAGGAAAAGGAAAAGGTTATAGTAAAGACTTAGAAGTTATTCAAAATAAAACTATTAAGAAAGTTACTAATGATATTTTAAATATTAGTTATAATACAGCTGTATCTCAATTAATGATACTTGGAAATGCTTATGATGAAAAAGATACTATTACTAAAGATGATTACACATTATTATTAACTTTGTTAAATCCAATATGTCCACATATTACTGAAGAGTTGAATGAGGAGATAGGAAACAAACCAATTTGTGAAGGAGAATGGCCTACTTGGGATGAAGCAAAGACTCAAGATTCTGAAGTAGAAATTGGTGTACAAGTAAATGGTAAAGTTCGTGCTACTATCAAAATTGCTGTTGATGAAGAGGAAGACTCTATTAAAGAAAAGGCAATGAATGAAGAAAATGTAAAAAGACATATCGATGGAAAAGAAATAGTAAAAGTAATAGTTATTAAAGGAAAAATTGTAAATATAGTTGTTAAATAAAAAAGAAATATTAATTTATTTCTTTTTTTTGTTATAATATAATTAGGTGATGGTATGAAAAAAAGTGTTAAATATACAGGTTTAGCTTCCCTATTGTGTTTTGTCATAGCGTTTTTGATGTTTTTTGGCATTACTTTTATTGGGGTTATATTAAATATAGTGTCAGTTTCTCATGAAGCTAATGCGGAAGCTTGGATTTCACCAAGTATGCATCCTACTTTTACTCCTTTTCAATTGTTTTTAAGAAATGTATTTATTCCATTTTTTCAAATAATAGTACCTATATTATTAATAATTGCATCTTTAGTTTTATTAATAATATTTATAATTTTGTTAATTAATAGTAAGAGAGAACAACAAGGTTAGCTCTTTTTTTTGACATTTTGTTCGATTTATGGTATAATTAGCTACACATTGAGGGGGAATGGTTATGAGTGATGAAAGAGACAATGAAAAAAGACTTTTACTATATATTTTAGAAAAGAATGGATTAGATGTACCTTTTATTATTCAAGAAGCTTTTGTAGCCTATAATTATCGCAAGAGAACCAATAGATTATATGAAAGTGATGCAGTTATACCTACTAAGTTAATTAAGTTATATTATAGTCTAAAACCTGGGGAGATTGAGTTTGATGCGATGAAGAGAAACTTTATTAAGAAATATGTGCTTAATGAAAGTAAAATTGAAGGTGTAAATGATGAGGATATTCATGGACATGAAGAAGTACTTGGACTTGCTGACATGTATGAGTATTTGCATAGTGAAGAATGTGAAAAATATTTTAGTGTTTATACTTTAAAAGATTTACATAGACAATTATTTAGTCATGCTGAATTCCCAGAATTTGGTGGTACATATAGAAATCAAGATGTTTACTTAATAGGTAGTGGAGTAGGTTTATGTGATTATTCAATGATTCAAACTGAGTTATATAAACTTAGTCCTAGAATAGATTGGTTACATGATTATAGTAAAGAGGTAAAAGAGTCTGGCGATGTTGATAAAATGCTTGATTATTTAGATCAAGTAGTTGAATTAAAATGTGAATTAATCAAAATTCATCCATTTGGAGATGGTAATGGTCGTACAGTTCGTGCTTTTATTAATAAGTTATTAGAAGATGGTGGACTTCCACCAATCTATATTAAAGCAAATGAGAGAACTGAGTATCATCAAGCTATGAATAAAGCTAATGGTGAGTATCCAGATTTTTCTGATATTAAAGCTTTTTATCGTTATAAGGTATGTGATTCTATCCTTGAATTAGATATTAATGAGAGACTTAGAAAAGAACATAAAGAAGTAGTTGAAAAAGAAAGAGCAAAACAAAATATAAAGAAGTAGATTAGTTTATTAATCTACTTCTTTTTCTATGTATGCTTCAGGTTTCTCTGAATCTAAATAATATAAAGTTGCTTGAGTTATATTTTTATCTTTTGTTGAAAACCATTTATTAATAATATAGTTATCTTTGTATACTCTTATATAATAATATACTGAATCATCTGATTGCTCTTTTTTTAAATCAAATATTTTTACTTGTGTTTTATACAGTTTATTATTATTTGCTTTTTCATATGTTTTTTTATTTAATAAGTAACTT
>OCVV011305678.1_pt1 | contig 11396 bp, 6 predicted proteins | sample 1539721 | NCBI WGS metagenome assembly OCVV01 (sample SAMN02144230, study PRJEB22623) | gut metagenome | biome: sheep rumen | host: Ovis aries | place: New Zealand | reverse complement strand
GGAATGCAGAATCCGAACTCTGTCATGCAGCTGAAGCAGTATCTTGCGGATCACGGCATTGTCGTTGAAAGCCTAGGAAAGAAGGAAGCGAGCGAGCTGATCAAAACCGTGCCGGAAGATGTGGCCCGGGTACTGAAGCTCCGCTTGCAGGTCGCCAAGAGCAGCGTCAGCAAGTACAAAGCGATGATCAACACCGTCTGCGCTGACGGCCGCTGTCATGGTCTTTTTCAGTTTTACGGCGCGTCGCGCACAGGCCGCTGGGCAGGTCGCCTGATTCAGCTGCAGAATCTGCCCCAAAACCATCTCCCGGATCTGGAGCAGGCCCGGGATCTGGTGAAGCAGGGCGATTATGAAACGCTGAACATGCTCTACGACAGCGTACCCGGCGTGCTTTCGGAACTGATCCGGACTGCCTTCATCCCGGAGGACGGAAAGAAATTCATCGTCTCGGACTACTCCGCGGTGGAAGCCCGGTGCCTGAGCTATCTGGCTGGACAGGAATGGCGGATCGATGTTTTCCACGAGGGCCGGGACATTTACTGCGAAAGCGCCAGCCGCATGTTCCACTGCAAGGTGGTCAAGAACGGCGAAAACGGCCACCTCCGCCAGCGCGGCAAAGTCGCCGAACTGGCTTTGGGCTATGGCGGCAGCACTGGTGCGCTCATCGCGATGGGCGCGACCGCCATGGGCATCCCGGAGAATGAGTTGAGACCGCTGGTCGATGCCTGGCGCGAAGCCAATCCGAAAATCGTAGAATACTGGTGGGCTGTAGACCGGGCAGCCAAGACAGCGATCAGCCTTCGGATTCCTCAGCATGTCGGAAATGTACACTTTGAGATAAAAAGCGGTGTGCTTTTCATCAAGCTGCCATCCGGCAGGCATCTGGCATACCTGAAGCCCCGGCTGGAGGAGAATCAGTACGGCGGGGAAAGCATCACGTACTTCGGGTCAGACACACAGAAGCACTGGTGCCGGGTGGAAAGTTACGGCCCAAAAATCGTGGAAAACATCACGCAGGCTGTCTGCCGGGATCTGCTGGCCTACGCCATGTGGAACCTGCGGGAATACCGGATCGTCGCGCACGTCCACGATGAAGTAATACTGGAGGTTCCGATGGACACATCCTTGGAAAAAGCCTGTGAGATCATGGGGCAGTCGCCGCCATGGCTCCCGGGCATCGAGCTCCGGGCCGACGGGTACGAATGCAGCTTTTATATGAAAGCATAATAAAATCGGGTATCGCCACTTTGGGCGATACCCATATTTCTTATGCGGCCGCTTCCTTATAGTGTGTATACACGTGCTCGTAGATGACCTCGCGATAGTGATCAAGCTGATCGAACATGCTGTCCGGGATATTCATGTAGAGTTCGTCTCGGATCAGGTTCTGGACGGTTGCCCTGGTCTCATCCTTGTCCGTCCAGTGATCCATCTGTGCGATGCGTTCCTTGATCTTTTTCAGCAGCTCAACGGATAGCTGCTTAATTTTCTGGATGTCGCTCTTCGACAGGCTGTCAGAAAACAACAGGTCATAGATGGATAGTTCTTCATCACTGGAGAAGCCTTCTCTCACATACCGTTGTTCTTCCGCAGACATATCTTTCACCAAATTCATCAGATCCATAAAGGTCTTTTCGATGGTGGTCCGATCCTGCTCTGAGTTGTAAGCTTCGATGATATCCATATATCGCTTGTAGTAATCCACGCGACCAGGATTCGCCGCCATCATGGTTGCCAGACGATCCTGGACAAGGTCTTCCAGTTCCTTCAGCATCATGTTCTTTCTCTTGACGCGCGCGAACTCCCGAGCCAGCAGATAGAAATCGATCTTGCTGATGTCAAACTGCCGTGATTCTGCCATGACAGCTGAGCCTTCCGGTTGCTGGATTTCGATGTTCTCGTTGATGATCCGGTTAATCTCAACCATCAGCGGATTGATGTTGATGTGCTTGCGCTTCTTCTGCATCTCACGCTGAACCGCCAGAATGGCATCGGTTTGCGCACGTGTATCCTGCGAAATATCATCCCGATCCAGATATTTCATCAACCTGCTGATTTCACCGGCATAGGTATTAAACGTTTTCCTGATCTCCGGGCTGGAGAACATAGCCTCCGCTCCATCAGCAAGCAGAGTAAGCTTTTGAAAATTGGTCGCATGGATCAATGCTTCCAGGTCGAAATCACATTCGTCCATCAACTGCTCTGCACCAGCAACCGCCTTCAGGATTTGTTCTACCAGCTCTTCCTTGTCCACGGTCGGGTCAACATGAGATGTTCCATTGACATTCTGCGTATAGTCATTTAGAGCCTTTTTCAATGCACCGACAATGCCAATATAGTCAATGATCAGGCCGTTGCTCTTCCCGGCTGCGACGCGGTTAGCGCGGGCAATGGTCTGCATCAGGGTATGCGCCTTCAGGGGCTTGTCCAGATAAAGGCAGGACAGAGACTTCACATCAAAGCCTGTCAGCCACATGGCACAGACGAAAACCACCCGGAAGGGATTGTCAGAATCCTTGTATTCCTTGTCCAGTTCCCGTTTTTCCATCTTCTCCCGGTGTGGTTTGATGTCCAGATTCCACTGCCGGAAGGTCTGAATTTCGTTCTGTTCCTGGCTGATAACCACACACATCTCGGTTTCCTTCATCCAGGTCAGCTTCCGGGAAAGCTCCTGCTGCTCCTGGTCAGATGGCGCGTGAAGAACTCGCTGCTCAAGGGCGGCTATTTCCTTCTGCCATTCATCCTGCACATAGTTGTACATGCGGACGCAGGTTACCTTGTTGAGGCAGACGAACATCGCCTTGCCACTTGTCCACAGATCGCTGTAATGCTGCACAAAGTCATGCGCGATGGCCTTCAGACGCGGTTCGGCGGTCAGGAGATGCACTTCCTTTTCAAACTCATGCATCACTTTTTCTGCCTGATCGGGATCGAGATCTGCCGCTTCAATGGCGTCCAGTATCTTGTCCGTAATCTCCGGATTCCTGATTTCCTTTATCTTCTCGCCGCGATTCTCATAGTAAAGCGGAACGGTCGCCTTGTCCTCCACGGCCCGTTTGAAGTCGTACACGGAGATATATCCGCCGAAGGTGCGGGCAGTGATCTCATTGGAGGACAGCAGCGGCGTGCCTGTGAAACCGATGCGGGATGCAGTCGGCAGCAGCTTTTCCAGATTATCCGCGAAGATACCATATTGGCTGCGATGCGCTTCATCCGACATGATCAGGATATCGTGATCCGGAATGATGGGCTCCTCGTTTGGCTGATTGAATTTCTGAATCAGGGTAAAGATGTAGCTGGGATTGCCTTTCAGTTTATTGATCAAGTCAGAGCCACTGGTGGCCATGAACTGTTTCCCCTCGGCTTTCCCCAACAATCCGCAGGCTTCAAAGGTGCTACAGATCTGCTTGTTCAGTTCATCCCGGTCTGTCAGCACCACAATGGTCGGCGAGCCCTGGAACTTCCGGCGGATCTTCTGCGCCAGGAAGAGCATGGAGTAGCTCTTGCCTGAGCCCTGCGTATGCCAGAACACACCCAGCTTGCCATCCCGAAGTTTTCGGTTGGCATAAGCCTGTACAGCGGCATTTACTCCCAGGTACTGATGATTTCGGGCCAGTATCTTGACCGTCTTTCCATCGGAATGATCGTACAGGATGAAGTTTTCAAACAGATCGAGGAAGTTCTCCTTTTTGCAAATGCCCCGCAACATGGTTTCCAGGGCGACGTTTCCTTCGTCCTCCTCCGCCAATCGCTTCCACTCATGGAAGAACTCGTATTTGCTGCCCAACGTGCCCACCTTGGCCTGCAGGCCGTTGGAAAGCATCAGGAAGGCATTATAGTAGAAAAGGAACGGGATCGTATCCTGATAATCGGTATAGTTATCATTGTAGGCGTTCTCCACGTCCATATCGTTCCGCTTGAGTTCGATGAACAGCAGCGGCAGGCCATTGACAAAGCCCACGATGTCCGTCCGGCGGCGGTACAGATCTCCATGGATCTTGAGCTCCTTCACCGCCAGAAAATGGTTGTTCGCGGGAGTCGTGAAGTCAATCACCATGGCCCGGCGGGTATCGTTTTTGCCGTCGGGACGCTTGATTGTCACCGGGATGCCGTCCCGGATCAGGAAATATTTCTCCTCGTTGATCTGCAGCAGGGAGGCGGAGGACAGGTGGGCGTCCAGCAGTTTGCAGGCTTCCGCAATCTGCGCGTCCGTGATCCAGGGGTTCAGCTCCCGAAGGGACTGACGAAAGTACCGCCACAGCACGATTTCATGGTAGCTTTTTCTACCCAGAGTTCCGTTTTCACCCAGCACCTCCTGGTTATAGGCGAGCACAACGTCCCAGCCCAGCTCATCATGCAGCAGGGCGGCAGCGCTTTCCTGAACCAGAATGTTTTCAGAGTAATCGTAACTCATCTGGGGTACACCTCCACTTTTGCGGAATAGGAGCGGGATGCTCAGACGGCGATTTCGCCGGACATGAGCTTGGGAAGAATACGATTGCGGGCTTCGCTTGCTAATTCATTTTGTTTGGTTAATAGCTTCTTGTGATCGAATATTATCTTTATTCGATCTTCAAACATTGCCAGCACATGTTTGTTCGGGAGCAAGATATCGATACCGTCAAGTATGTTTACTGTCATACTCGGGACTGCTGCACCAATGTTGAAAGAGTACATGTCCAACCGCGATAAAAACAAATAGCTGTATTTTGCGATATTCTCCATCTGCGGAATGGAATAGAACATCGTATCGATAGTCCAGAAATCTCCGTCTACATAAAGAATATTGTTCAGAGATCCCTTTCGGGGAATAAGAACAGATTCGCCGGAATACAGGATGGGCTTCACTTTCCGCATGATGCCACCCGAGCCGTAGACAGGGATATTACCATCAGACAGGGATTTATGATCTTTACCATATCTGATTTGCAGAAGATCTGTAACCTTTTTCTTTTGCCATCCTTCCGGAACTCCGTCCACTACCGGCACATCCTCATGCCCAGGATACCGCAGATCGACAAACCATTCCTTGTACAGCCGCTGTGCTGCTTCCTCCAACAGCTTGATCTGGCGCTGATTGGTTTCGATGAGGTCATCATAGGCAATCAAAATGTCAGCTGCCTTTTTCTGTTCTTCAATTGGTGGTAGAGACACAGGCAGTGTTTTTATCACTGGGATGTTCACGTGGGCAACAGTAGCACCATTTGCAGTTCCTAACAGACCATACTGCTGCTGCGGTGCAAGAAGGTAGTATGCCAAATAATCTGGATAAACTTTCGTCTTATCAGGGCGTAGAAGGACTGTTCTTTGACCAAGGCAGACTTTCTCTCCGTTCTTGATAATGGCTACATTTCCTGCTGGTGCTTCACGCGCCATTATTAAATCGTCATCTTGAGGCGTGGCTCTGAGATTCCTTCTCTGATAAGCAGCCTCAGACACTCGATGAACATCATTAAGAATCAGTCTGCCACGTCCTATATTGGGAGTTCGAATCAAAGGATACCCCGCACCTTCATCCTTAGCAGTTGAGTGAGGGCAATCGACGATGAACTCGCATACATCATTAAGCGTCATTCTTACCCTCCGCCTTCAATTTTTGATACTGCTTCTTCCATGCTTTTGAAGGCATCCGACATATACCATCGGCACACTCAAAAGCGCACACTCCAGGAATCCCATTGTTTTTACAGATATCTGGGTTGTTTGCTCTGCAGCCTACAGTGACCTCCTCGGTATCGCCATCACGCAATGGTGCATTGAAGGGGACATGGCTTTTCTTGTTTTCACTCATAATCCCATCTCCTCCATATTCTGTGAGATAGCCTCCATCAGCTCATTGCTCTTTAACTGTAGTTCCAGCAGCTCTGCATGAATCTCCTTCATCCGGACATGGAAATCCACACCGTCATCCTCTACCGGGGCCACACCCACATAGGCGCCAGGCGTCAGCGACCATCCCTTATCTTCGATCTCGGCGCGATCTGCCAGCTTACACAAGCCCAGCACATCGGCATATCTGCCTTCGCCGAACTTCTCATACAGCCAGCAGGCTTCTTTTGCGATAGTCAGGGCTTCTTCCAGCTCTTTGATTTTATCATCGTACTGCGCCTGCACGGACTTCTTGTCCCGTTTTGCAGCGGCATCCACTGCAGCCTTGGCTTCAGCTCGCAGAGCTTTGATCTGCTCCTCAATCTTTGCGGCAGTGTCAGAAAAAGCGCCATCACCAAGCACTGCATGGTATTCCTGCAACAGGGCGGCATACTTATCGGTCTCTCCGCGATAGAGCCACACGATAGCCGCCAGGTTTTTCAGCTGCAATTCGCTCCATTCGTTCAGGGTACGATCCACTACGGTGAAGTAGTTCCGGGCATCAATGAACAGAACCTTGTCCTGCAGCACTTCCGGCTTTCCCTTGTCGAAGAACCACAGGCTGCAGGGCAGGGACTTAGTGTAGAAGAAATTGTTGCCGACGCTGATCATGACATCCACATGTCCGGTTCTGATCAGCTGCTCCCGAATATTTTTATCCTTGGACTGACTGTCTGTCGCTGAGGAAGCCATGACAAATCCCGCCCGGCCATGTTCGTTCAGGTAGGCATAGAAATAGCTGATCCACAGGTAGTTGGCATTGCCGAATTCACCGGCAGCATTGACAGCGGGCAAGCCAAAGGGCAAACGGCCCGCATTCTGTGCAGCTTCAGCCTTGACCTTATCGACATTGAAGGGCGGATTGGCCATCACGTAATCGCAGCAGCCTGCCAGATTATGTGCGTCATGATAGAAGGTGTTGGCTTCATCACCGGATTTGATCACACCCGTCAGCCCGTGCACCGCCATGTTCATCAGGCACAGCTTGGCGTTGTACTCAACCTTCTCTTGACCGTAGAAAGTCATGGCCTTGTTTGCAGACATGCCCTGGGCGTTGACAAAATCACCAGACTGAACGAACATACCGCCACTGCCGCAGGCACAGTCCAGCAGAGTTCCCGCGCTGGGCTCGATCACGTTGACGATCATTTTTACCAGGGATTTCGGGGTGAAGAACACGCCATCATCGGAGGCTACCGCAGGAGCAAACTTACTGAGAAAATACTCATAGATGCGCCCGATCACATCGCCGCCGACCTCGTCCAGCGCGTTGTTATTGAAAATGCGTAGGAGCTCCGCCAGCAGTTCATCTGAGAAAATGGTATATTCCCTGGGCAGCACACCGTTCAGCTGCGCCGACTGCGCTTCTACCAGCTCCATGGCATGGTTGACCACTTCACCCAGACTGTTCATGGGCTGGCCGCTTTCTGTCGTCAGCCCTGCGGCCTGGATGTTTTCAGGAAGGTTTACCAGCCAGGAATACTGTGCCTGCTGCGGAAGGAAAAGAGCGCTCTTTTCCGCAAAGTCGGACGCCTCGACGGGAAGCACACGGCCATTCCGTATGGGGCGGCTTTTCAGAATCTCTTCTTCGACCTTCTTAAAGCGGCTATAAGCATAGCGAAGGAACAGCAGGCCCAGCACAGGCATGCAATACTGCTGACTGGTCAGCTTAGAGCCAGCACGCAGCAGATCAGCAGATTCCCACAGATCGGATTCGAGTTTTTTTATTGCTTGATTATCCATCTGTTACTTTCTCCTTAATCATCAAATAAATCTTTGGCCGCAGCTTCCCGTTCTTTTTCACTTTCCAGCTCAGCACAATATGATTTTATGATTTTATACTCTTCTACTAATGGAAAACTGTCAGACTCCATGAACTTGCGTATTTCTTTGTGCGTTTCAGGATTTTGCAGGATGGCATTTACTTCGATCTCTACAGAAGCGCCCTGCAATTCTGGTTTGCCAAAGTAGTCAGTATATCTAAAGGGTAGGCTATCTTCCTCAACCAGATCTTTCATTTTCAGGAGTGTTTCAGGAATATCGTCCGGATTTGGATACTTGTCAAATGCTTCCTCTGTAAGAAAATTGCTGTAGGCCGTTACCCATTTTTTTGTTGGAAAATCATATATTTCAGGAGGCCATGGAAGAAAATCAATGATTATCAGATCGTGGAGGTCCTTTTTTTCGCGGATTTCGCTGTAAATGAAGGAATCCGGGGAGTTGCTGTTGGGTTCACCCGTCTCGCCTTGTTCATAATACAAAAAGGGATACTGCCTCTCAAGGAAGGCCCAGTACTCAGCTGAGGGCTGCTCATCCTCTTCGGCATTTTCTTCCGCTTCTGACTTGCATTCGCTTATAAGGTTTTTTAAGTATGGAAGGAAAATGTTCCGTTCCACTTTTTGAGGAATCATTCCATACAACATATCGAATGTATGGTCTGAATAAGAACGATGATTCTTTTCAAAAAAACTGCCGACTGATTCCAGTTTTGTTTCAAAGTCAGAGGCAAAGTATACCGCGGCAAAATACTCCTGAAAAGACCTATGGATAAAATAATACTTCTCACCCTCACGGTACATCAGGCATAGGTTATCCGTCAGATCCATAGCGAAGGCTCTGGGAGAAAGATCCGGATTATTCGGAGCAACTTTTTTTATTACCTTATTCATGAACGTGGCAAAGGTCAAATCTGTGAATTCGAATACCTCTTCAGTATATGTTCTGGCGCAGAATTGGGAGAAAAACACAGCAAACTCTTCTGGCGACAGTTTCGTATGTAATGTTCTTTGATACGTCCCCTTTGACTGATCATGAAGCCTTGCCATTGTCTCATAGGCTTTAGCGTAAAACACATGCATATCATTAAAAGATGTGCCAAAGTACGAATATGTCATAAGCATGATTGTAAGCAACAGGGGATTGCTTGCAAACTGTTCGTGCGAATAATACAGACCATTCTTTAATGCCAGCTTAAAACTATCCTTTGATTCAGCGTCCCAGATTTTTATTTTACTAATCAACTCCAATGCTTGCTCGAGTGTCAGCTCTCTGATTTTATACGTAGCGAACAGACCAAAAGGAAAGGGCGCGTTAACAGGGCGCGATGAAAGAACAATTGTTATGCCCGGATAGCCCTTAATGAATGCTTCCAGGTCTTTGTAAAAAGTTTCCCGGAGCGATGTTGGAATCTCATCTAAACCATCAAGCAACAAATCAATGTTGTTGGTTTCAAAAGAATGTATTACTTTTTCTTGTTCTACCTCCGGATCAAAAGCATTAATCGCCCGCCAGACCAATTCCATGAACCCGGATGTACTTTTATTATAATCTCTTAGTGAGACAAACACCGGAACTTGTCCATTTCCTTTTGCATACTGCTGAGCAGATGAAAGAAAGAGATGGGTTAGGAACATCGACTTTCCTATACCACCAGTTCCTTCGATGATTATGTGTTTCGACACCTTTTTCAGCTTTTCCAGGGTTGCGTCTTTAATTATTCTTTTTTCATCCTGGGCCTTCCCGGCTGTATATGCGGCATTCCGAACAAGATCGGTACACACAAAAATACCGTAAAACTTCTGCGGCTGTTCTCTGTTAATGAGTGTGGTCTTCATTGAATAGTGTTTTTTGGCTTTTTGCAAGTATTTTTCATAAGTTTCTGTTTCCTTCTCTTGCTCATTGCCCCCATATAATAATTTCCCTTCCGTACCGGATCGAGCAGGAATAAATTGAGCATCACTTTTTATAATAGTGCGCCGATGATGATCATCTTCACCATTTTCCTTCTTCGACGTAATAGTTTTTACTTTTTCCTCACCAGCAGCCTCATTGATCATCTTATCAAATAACTCACCGATCTGTTCTCCAGCATTATGCAGATCTATTTCTGGAAGTACATCTCTGAAAACATCACAAAGTTTCTCGACAGCATGGTCTTCCAGTTTATGGATGTTATTTGCAAACTGCATGGGTTCAGCTACGACATTGATCTTCTTTGCCAGTCTTTTTATCTGTGCGCTTCCGTTAAAGTAACTTTTCCATGAACTCTCTGAGACTCCCTCGAGCAAATCATCTCTATCATCAGGAATGATCATTTCAAATAAAGTTTTGGTAAATGCGGACTGGTTTTCCGCACCACGTAATACGCTGCCAATCCTATGCGCAAAATCCGAAAAGGTCATTATCTTGTCCTTTCTTGTCGTAGCCTGTCTTGCCTTGTCTTTCCTTCACCATCTTTGCCAAGGCACTTTGATATCCTAACATCGATCCGATTAGATCGGATCAGGGATCGATTCGGAGAAAATGCTCTGATTTCAGATTATACCACAGTATAGCGCTTATTTCTACCGGATGATCCCCGTCTTCAGCCGACGTTAAGGCTGTCCAGATCCGCAGCACCTTCCGTTCAGTCGACGGTTCGGGAGGGAGTATCGCAGCGGCGGTGACGGCGACTCATTACTCAGGCAGCCAGCGACGCGATCCGCTGGTCACCTCGACCCGGGGACACCCCGAGGAAGGTGACCGAAGATGAATACTGGCACGTACCGAGCTTGTCCCCAGAAATGGAGACAAGCAGATGGCAAAAATTGAACGTTGGAAAAGCAATAAGGATGTCGATCCGGATTACCCCTACTACAGCCGAAAGGCTGAAGATGGAACGATCTACTATTCCATTCCGCTGGAAGCCCCGAACGACATCCCTGTGGATAGGGATGCTCCCGATGAAGATAAGCCCAAATACTCGTATCTGTCTCTGTTCGGCGGAATAAACGTGCGGGTTTACTTCACGGAAACCCCGGACAAGTCGTTGGCTTATCGAATCAGGGCCATGATCAACACGGCACATTCACAGGATCGGCGTTACGCGGAGCGTTTCACCGTTGTCCCAGATGTTCTGGGCGACGGTGCGAATGACGGAAATCATAAGATAAGCCGTAATTCATGCGAAGAGCCCGATGACGCTGAGGAACTGGCAGGTGAAGAACAGGAAACGTCTGAGCATGATCATGGAAAGAAGAATGGTTACCAGCAGCATGGCTGGCCGACTGTTGAGAAGCAAGCCCTTGACCGGATCGAAATTCAGGCCATCCGGGATCTGGTGAAGAGCACGAATCCCCGCTGCTGGGAGGTGTTCTATCAGGTCAAGCTGTACGGAGAGGACGCAAAGGCAGTGGCTGACCGGATGGGCATCAGCGTCCCGCGGATTTATCAGTTGTTGAACAGAGTAACAGAAATCGCGAAGAGTTACCGCAAGCAAAACCGGTAAGACAATTTAGGCACCGGGGTATCATAGCCCCGGTGCCAGAAAAGGAGATTAGAATCATGGATTTGCTATCAACATCATCATGGCCGGGGATGACATTAAGACGCTGCAGGAAAACATGGGTCACTACTCTTCCTCTTTCACGCTGGACCGCTATGGACATGTCACGGAGACCATGCGCAGGAACAGTGCGAACCGGATGGAAGCCTTCATTCAGCAGATGAATGAGGACAGTCCAAAAGCTGATAGTGGTACGGTAGTGGTA
>OCVV011221613.1_pt1 | contig 11396 bp, 9 predicted proteins | sample 1539721 | NCBI WGS metagenome assembly OCVV01 (sample SAMN02144230, study PRJEB22623) | gut metagenome | biome: sheep rumen | host: Ovis aries | place: New Zealand | reverse complement strand
GTCGATGGTCACGCCGAGTTGGGCGTTATAGGCCAGACGGGCCTTCTCGTAGAGGTTCAGGTGGAAGCGGCGGATGTCCTCTTCCTCGCTGGGCAGTCCGCCGTCGAACAGTTCTCCACGGCATACGATCTTCACGCTCAGCCCGCTGGCACCCACGAAGGCCAGCAGCGTCTGGGGCATCAGTCCGGCTCCTTGGCGGATGGCCACGGCCTCGTCGTAACTGGTCAGGTTGTTCACTTCGAGCACGACGAGGCCTGTATAGCCCTTGATGACGCGCTGCTTCCGGCGGTTCTCCATCTCCGAGGCGAAGCAGACGCGCGGAATCTTATTGGTGAAGTTCTCGGCTCCGCTCATACTGCCGTCAGACTGACGGGTGAGGGTGAAGGCGGTGTAGAGGTACCTCACTTGTTGCACGGCCTCCCGGTGCTCGCACGCCTGGATGCTGCGGACGACCTCAGTGAACTCTGCGCTTCGGAGTGTCTCCGTGTTACGATAGTTCTTGACGATGGTTACTTTCGATGCTGTCATATTGCTGTTGTTTTCTGTTTATCTGGGAGTGCAAAGGTAATAATTTGTTTTTAATTTCCTCGCAATTTTTTCTTAATTTTGCTAAAAACATACACCTTTTCTTGTAATACTCTGTATTTCAGAATGATAAAGGGTGTATGTTTGTTGATTTTAAAAGGGCAAACCTACACCAGAGCCCCTTTTCGTGCCGCAAATCACTGTCAGTGTCATCCGTCAGGATATTGTTTCGGAGTCGTTTTCACATTAGAAACATTTTGTTTCCACCTGAGAAACAAAGTGTTTCCGCCTATGGAACAAAATGTTTCCAATCTTTATGTTATTACGAAACAGCCTTATTTTCAGATAGATAGCACTGATTTTCTCTCGTATTATGCTCAGATTTATGCTTTTGGTGAAGGTTCTCAGTACAGAATATGGTAAACATACATCACTTAACGCTTTATGATTAAGTATGTTAGACGTAATGATGTATGTTTTAGCCTCTTTTTGACATTTTTTGTTGGAGATTTTTTTGTAGTATCACAAATTATCACTATCTTTGCGCCCAGAAACCAAGAAACTATCGTGAATTATGCCAGAACAGAATATGTCCATCGCTAAGAGAGACCAACTTTTCAGGGAGAAGGCAGCCAGTTACACCGTCTGCTTCAACGAGTCGTGTGCCCGTCGCGAGACCTGTCTCCGCTGGATCCTGCGCGAGTACATCCCTGGTGACACTTTGGTGTCGCCGTGCGTCAACCCCCGTAATGCCGAGGTCGCGTCGGGGCGTTGTCCGCTGTATCGTGATTCGCAGCCGCGCCGCATGCCCTATGGCATCCTGTCAGTCTACCACGACATGCCGGGCCGTATGGAGCGCAGCATCAAGAACCGCCTGATCAGCCAGTATTCCCGGAAACGCTACTACGAGTACCACAACGGCACCCGTCCGCTGACGCCCGAGGTAGAGCAGTATGTCCGCCAGGTCATCCGGGCTAATGGCTGGACTGAGGAGCCCCGCTTCATGGGCTATGTCGAGGGGTATGTGTGGTAGAGGCCGGGCCTGCGGCCTTTTTTTTAGGGCTGAAGGGGATGGGAGGCTCAGTGATTAGGCAATTCTCCAGTCGTCGATGCGGCGGGTCTTTGATGAGAAATTGACACCTATCTTATATTTTATGCGGCTGTCATTCGCAAAAGGCTTTGCGTATTGCTTGTCTTCTATCTGCTGAAGTGCCTCATCAGCACTCTTGTCAAGTTTGAATTCTATGATGTAGATGTAGTCCTCTGTCTTGACAATCATGTCCATTCGCCCGTCTGCCGTATGACGTTCAACTTCTGTGTAGAAGCCCATCATCTTGAAGACAACATAGACGACATTCTGGAAATACAGTTCTTCGTCACCTACAATCTGATAGTCGCCGCTGGCAAAGAGCGCTTCAAGGCGTTGCATGAACCGCTCTGCTTGTCCGGCTCTGACATCCTTTACGAAATTTGCGATGTACAACTGCCCCTGATTTGACTTTAGTGGCGTATAATATGGTATGAGGAAGCGTGTAAAGCCACGCTCAACCTCTTCGTTGGGAAATCCGAGCCTGTACATCTGAAACTCCTTGTCATATCCCTTTATGGTCAGGTAACCGCTCTGGTAAATCAGAGGGATAGGATTCTGGTCGATTGTGTCGATGTTGCCTAGCGTATCAGCCGTAGTCTGTTCTCTATCCAGATTGTCAAGCGGATAATTGCTCTGTCTGAGCAATTCTATGAGATAGGAGGGCGTCCCAGTCTCAAACCAGTAGTCTCTGAAGGTCCTGCTGTCGAGTGCCCGGAGGAGACTGTATGGATTATACATTCCTGGCGATTCCTCCTCAAAGTGATAGCCATCGTAGTTCCTCTTCAATAACTCGTAACACTCTTCCTTGCTGATAGCCTGCTGCGTGGCCATCTCGCCGACCTCATCGTCCAGATTATCCCTGATTTCCTGCTCCGTGATGCCGCAGATCTCCGCATAGCGTTTGTCGAGGGATATGTCTGTCAGATTGTTCAAGTCGCTGAACACACTGACTTTCGAGAACTTTGTGACACCTGTGAAGAAGGCCAGACGGATGCAGGCTCCCATTGACTTCTCTACTCCATAGAAGGCTTTCAGTGTGGCACGATAGTCTTCCTGCAGGACTTTGTTGCCGATGGCCTGCAACAGGGGCTTGTCGTATTCGTCCACAAGAATTACCACCTGCTGGCCTGTCTGTTGATAGGCCCGTTGGATGATGCCTTTAAACCTTTCCGACAGTGTGTTCTCGCTTTCCTTCGCTCCATAGGTCTCTTCCCATCGGCTCAGTTGGCCGCCAAGAATAGCGTCCAATGCTTCTGGTGTGGTGTATTTCTCAGCGTTCAAGTCCAGATGCAGCACGGGGCGTTTCTGCCATTCTTGCTCTAATCGGCTCAGGGCGAGGCCGTCAAACAAATCCCGTTTGCCAAGAAAATATGCTTCAAGTGTAGAAATGAGCAGACTCTTGCCAAATCGGCGGGGGCGGCTCAGAAAATAATATTGTCCATCCTGCACCAGTTTGTAGACGAGTGCCGTTTTGTCGACATAGAGAAATCCGTTTTTGCGGATGTTCTCGAAGTTCTGCATGCCTAAAGGATATTTCATGAGCCGTAAAATTATCTTCTAAATGACTGAATCACTGACATTATAATCATGTTTGCTTTCGTCGTCTTTCGAAAAGTTCGCTGCAAAGATAGTCAAAATTCTGGTATTTGGCAAATGATTTCCACGATTTGTTGCAAAATCTTTTTCTGTAGTTTTCTGTCGATATGATACTTGAATTGTTCTTGCTGCTGTACTCATAATCTCAAAACGTTTTGATTCTTGCTGTAAAGTTACAAATAATATCGGAATAAACAAATATTTCCCAACCTTTTTGTTTGGCTTCTCAGAAAAAATGTGTAACTTTGCCCCTGCATTAGCGCCGTAGGCCAGTGCAGGGGCATCTGCTCCTGTCGGCAATGCTCCAGAGGGAGTGGTGCTTTTGGCTAAGGCGCGATGAAGGGACGTGTGGCTGTCTTTGCTTGCAGCAAGTGGGGCAGCGAATGTTCCGAATTTTTGCTGAAGATAAGATTCGTATCTTATGACTGAGGTTTTGATGTTGAATGTTGGCGCATGAGACGAAAAACAACTCAGGCTGTGGATACGCCGTTATGGCGTACCCCTTTCTGAATGTTCGTTTTTCAGGGTTTGCGCCAACTACCCAACATCAAGGACAATTAGGAATCGGGTACCCTTTTTTATTGTCGGCAACCGAGATAACTAAGAACAGATTACGTAGAATATTTAGATCAAAAAAGTTGGCGCTTTATGAAGAATCTAAAACTATCGTCTGTCCGCTACTATTGTTGTACCCTCGTAGGAGGGCGGGCTTCCCAGCCCGCCGCCATGCGCAATTCTGAGAGGAGGGCACGGCTATGAGCAGGCATATAGACAAAGAGGCTCTGGTGGCAGCCGTGATGTCATCAACAGACCTGAACAATGAACAGAAGTCACAGCTCATCCGCTTGATTCGTGAGCAGAAGAAGTACGGCTTGGTATGGGAGGACTCCACGGAGGATGCCTGGGAGAAGATGAAGACGAGCATCCCCGTGCTGAACGAGGTGGACGACAAGCGAATCCTCAACGACAAGGATGGGGAGCACTATCCCAACCACGCTATCATCGAGGCTGACAACCTACACGCCTTGATAGCACTCACCTATACCCATGCTGGGATGATAGATGTGATTTACATTGATCCACCGTATAATACGGGCAATAAGGACTTCGTCTATAACGACTCATTCATTGGCGAGGACGATGCCTACCGTCATAGCAAGTGGCTGTCGTTCATGGAGAAACGGCTCCAGATTGCCAAGACGCTGTTGTCGGAGAAGGGCGTCATCTTTATCTCGATTGATGATAATGAGCAGGCGAATTTGAAGCTGTTGTGCGATGAGGTGTTCGGGTGTGCTAATTTTATAACAAGTATACCAAGAAAAGGAACTGGTGGCAGACAAGATAGTAAGTATTATGCTGTGATACATGAATACATTTTAGTTTATGCAAATAGACTTGAACAATTTGAGGCAGGACGGCAAATGAAAGACATAGACTACAAGCATTTTGACAAACAAAAGCACAAAAGATATAATACCCAGTTACTAAGGAAATGGGGAGATAATAGTAGAAGAGAAGACCGTCCAAATCTGTTCTATCCTATTTATTATAACCAACAGTTATCATCTTTCTCTGTATATAGAGGCAATGATACCGACGTTGAAATATTTCCGATGCTTGATGATAAAAAAGAAGGATGTTGGAGATGGGGGAAAGACACTATGCAAGACGGTTTTGACAATGGTCTTGTAGAAATACAAAAAAATCGAAGAGGAGACCTTATTCCATACGAAAGAGTCTATGAAACAGAAGGTGTTAAGAGCAAGCCCTATAATACATGGATAGATGACATTGACAATTCTACAGGTTCTACATTATTGAAAGAAATCTTAGGAAATAATACTTTTAGCTATCCGAAACCAACCGATTTAATTTGTCGCATAATTAAAATGGCATCTTCCGAGAAAGCAATTACCATTCTCGACTTCTTTGCCGGCTCGGGCACCACGCTCCACGCTACGATGCAACTGAATGCCGAGGACGGAGGCCATCGCCAATGCATACTTGTGACGAACAACGAGAACAACATCTGCGAGGAAGTGACCTACGAGCGCAACAAGCGTGTGATTGAGGGCTACACCACGCCGAAAGGCGAGCAGGTGGCAGGCCTGAACCATAACAACCTGCGCTATTACAAACTGGACTTCAACCCGCGCAAGCAGAGTCATCAAGGCAACCGCGAGTTGTTCTACGGTCTGAAGGACCTGCTCTGCATCAAGGAGAACATCTATCAGGAGGAGCAGCAGTTTGGCTCGCTGCCGTTAGAAGGCAAGGAGCAGATGCTCCGCTACTTTGCAGAGAACGGACGGGAGATGCTGATGGTGTACGATACGAGGGTCATCCCCTTTATTGTCAATGAGATAGCACAGAGAAAAGAGCAGGAACAGCCCCTGAAAATCTACATCTTCGCCGACGGAGCCTATCCCTACGCCGATGATTTCGCAAGTGTCGTGGATAAGGTGTCGCTCGTCCCTATGCCCTATGCCTACTATCGCGGCATCAATGACTCGCTGCCTGATGCAGAGCCAACGAATGTGGACAACACAGAACTGACCAACGAGGAACAGCAGGCGATGATGGCGGAAGCCATCGCGTTTGAATCAAAAGAATAGAGATATGACGGATTTAGGGCTTCATGGAGTTGAACATCTGTGTGTCATGGTCAAACATGGCTATGGCTTCTTCCAACTTGGGATGGTTTCTCCCGATAATCATCGCCACATATTCGTTTTGTCCTTCACCCTTGACTTCGGTCAGTTTCATCAAATACCTGGATTGCTGTTCTGCACGATTGAACCACCGCTGAAAGAGTCGTGCACGTTGTGCCTGCTGGCCACCTGCAGTACTACAGATATAAAGCAGGATGTCAGGGTTTACCCGAAAAAACTCTTCTACAACACACAAGACAGTCTGCAAGATTTTCATATCGTTGTGCGATGCTATGTGACTGAGGTTGTTGAGGCTTATCCAATAGGCTTTGAGATATGGATTTTCCTCAATATCAAAATCTATAGAATACCTGCATCCATAGTCAGTCTCAAAATAGAGCACTTCGCCTCTGTTCCATACCTTGTATGGAGAAAATACATTGATATACGCAATCTCAAGAGGATTCATGAGTTATGCAAATTCCAGATCATAGGTATGCCTCGCTTCGGCTTCTGCCTTCATGCGCAGTTCTTCTTCGTACATGGCTCTGATTTCCTGTTCGCGGGCAGCCTGACGGGCCTTCCTGCGATGAAACCATTCCTTGATTTCCTCAGGAGTCCTTTGAGGGAAAGTAAATGTTTTTGCTTCCATCATCATTCTGTATTAATTGATTCCGCTTGCAAAATTAACACTTTATCCTGAATAAACAAAGAAAACAAAAGAAAAATAGATATGATTGAACTGAAAGACTATCAGAAATCGGCCGTCAGGCAACTGAAGGAACGCATCGTGGATATGCTCAGTTGGGACGGGATGCGACAAAAGTTGGTGCTGAAGGCCCCAACTGGCAGCGGCAAGACGGTGATGACCTCTGCCCTGCTCGACGAACTGAAGCGCGACCTGGAGATGAAGTTCATGGACTGCGCCTACATCTGGATAGCACCCAACAAACTGCATATCCAGAGCTACATGTCGTTCAGGAACTTCTTCAGCGAGACCCGTTCGCTGCGCCCCGTGATGTTCGATGAGGCTGACCCAGCCGAGGGCTTACGGCCAGGCCAGGTGCTCTTCCTGAACTGGGAGAGCATCAACAAGGAGAATGCCGTGCTGATACGCGACAACGAGCAGAACCGCAACCTCTACCAGTTGACGCGACGCACCCAGCAGAAGGGCCTGCCCATCATCGTGGTGATAGACGAGGAGCACATGTTTGGCGGCAAGAACGCCAAGAAGAGCGAACTGGTGCTACAGAACATCATGCCCAAGATAGAACTGCGCGTCTCGGCCACTCCCATCACGGGCGGCTGTCCGCTGATAGAGGTGCCTCGCCATAAGGTGATAGCCGAGGAGATGATCAAGAAAGGCATCGAACTGAATCCTCAACTGAAGGGCTCGAATGAACTGAAGATGGACGACCAGTTGCTGGAACAGGCCCTGGAGCGCCGCAACAACCTCGCCAGAGCCTACAGGCAGTATGACATCAACCCGCTGCTGCTGATACAGTTGCCCAATGACACGAAAGACACCCTCGATACAGAGGAGAAGACGCTGGTGAAGGAGATTGAGCAATATCTGGACGTGAACAAGGACATCAACGTGAGCAACGGCAAACTGGCCGTCTGGCTGAGCGACCGCCATGAGAACCTGCACGACATCGAGAAGAAGAACAACATGGTGGAGGTGCTGCTCTTCAAGCAGGCCATCGCGCTGGGCTGGGACTGTCCCAGAGCCTCCGTGCTGCTGATTTACCGAGACATCAAGAGCATGACCTTCACGGCACAGACCGTGGGACGTATTCTCCGCATGCCCCAACAACAGCACTATCAGAACGAGGCGCTGAACTATGGCTATGTATATACCAACCTCAGCGCCGACAGAGTGGAGATCGTGAAAGACGACATGAACTACATCTCTACGCTCTACGCCAAGAAGCGCGAGGATGCACGACGTATAGAACTGAACGCCGTCTATCAGGACCGGCGAAAGACGCCACACGTGCTGATGTCGCCGTTCAAGGAGTTCTTCAAGCAGGTGGTGGCCCAGGAGTGGAACCTGCCACAGACAGAACTATGGGGGGCCGACATGGGCTGGGATGACCTTGGGAAGGATGACCCGTCGGAAGAAGAGGCAGACTACACCTTCTCGGAAAACAAACGGAAGGCCAACAAGCACGGCATCCGCACGGACGTCAATAAAATCATGGTGAAGATTCCAAAGGACTTGTTGATAACGGGTGAGGTCGGTCGTACAGACGTAGAAGATATTGCCCGCTTTGCCCGCACTCAGGATGAACTGCTGATATCGTTCTACCAGTTCTGCAGGAAAAATGTGGGCGACTACGAGCCAGGACAGAGTTCGGAAATGATACGCTCGGCCATCTACGAGTTCTTCGAAGACTATCTGGGTATGCCTCAGAACGATGCCATCAAGGTGGTGCTCTACCATCTGAACAAGCCGAAGTTCGCCGCCTATCTGGCCAAGGCAGAGGCGAGGTATGCCGAAGAATACGAGAAGCGCGAACAGGAGCGTAACCCAGAGGTGTACGTGCCGTTCAAGTGGGAACTGCCCGACACGAGAATGTATAACTCGGAGGTGAGCCACCATTGCGCGGACATCTATCATCATGCCCTGCTGCCCTTCTTTGAGGAGAACAGGGTATCGGAGCCAGAATACAAGTTCAGCCGTATGCTGGACAAGAACAACGAGGTCATCGACTGGTGGTATAAGAATGCAGACAGCGGGCACATGCACTTCGCTGTGGCCTATACCGATAAAGACGGCGTGCCGCGCTGCTTCTATGTAGATTACATCATCCGGCTGAAGAACGGCACCGTCTGCCTGTTTGACACCAAGTCGAAGGATAGTGACCCCAATGCGCCCAACAAGCATAATGCCCTGCTGAGGTATATCAAAAGCGAGAATGAGAAGAACCACAAACGACTGATGGGCGGCGTCATCATCGAGCAAAACGAAAACTGGTATTACAGTCCGCTCAACATCGAGAACACCACGGACCTGACAGGATGGGATGCGCTGGACCTGGCCAGTATCAATATAGAACCATAAGATCATGAAGATATGAAGAAGGGACTCGACAGGGCTTTTCTGGAGTATGGCATCAGAAAGCCGGATTTGGAAGTGATAACAGCACTCTGCGAAAAGCATGAGTTGAATGCCGACTGGGTGAAGGACAGTCTGCTCAGTCAGTACCATAAGGACGAGGCCATCTATGGTGCCCTTTATGGACTGAACATCAAGAACAAGAGGCATTTTGAAGAACTGCTGAACAATGGTGCCTTTGGCAAGACAGAGCCAAAGATAGAGTTGGAACTGGTATTTACAGGTCAGGTGCTGCATCAGACTCAGAAGTATATCCTCCGAAGAACCTATATCCTGAACAAAGCCGAGAAGCCCGTCGAGTCAGTCTATCTGAACATGAATGGCAGCGTGTTTACATACGGAACAGCCACTCCCGCAGCACAGAGAGCCGGGATCGCTCGATACAAGAAATCAATTTGTATTCAACGGAAATGGCTAATGCACTATGCGCTCTTGACAGAGCAACCATCAGTGCGAACATGAGCAACAGACTGAGCGAAGCCATCAGTGATGCGTACAAAAGTACAAAAGGTGCTCCAATATCATTCCATCTGATGCTTGAAAAGTATCCCGATGGTGTGCTGAAGGATATCTTTGGCGTATCAGGAAAGGAGTTCCTTGACCTGAAAGCGGCCATTTCCGGACTACAGAAAGGAGAACTTGTCATCAAAGACAATACGGCAGACATCCTTGGCATAGGCAAGAAATGGAAAAAGATTAAGGTTTCACATCTAATCTAACTATAGTTTCAGAGGTTCGGCATATGACAAGCAAAATGCCCTACAAAAGTCGGTGATAACTGGGTACAAGATATTGAACGCCCTACTTCCTGAACTTGAATGAAAAAGAAAAAATGGGTTTTCTTTTTCATTTCTCTCACTTATTTCGTAACTTTGCAGCAAATTGCAAAGGCTTATGAAGATATTACATACCAGTGACTGGCATCTCGGCCATACATTATATAATTATGACAGGACGGAAGAACAGCGGGCGATGCTCCTGCAGATGGTGAGCATCGTGGAGGAGCAGAAGCCTGACGTGTTCCTCCTGTGCGGCGATGTGTATCATACGCCACAGCCATCGGCTGCCGTGCAGACCATGCTGGCCGACGGACTCGTGCGGATCCACGAGGCGTGTCCGGAGATGACAATCGTGATGACGGCCGGCAATCACGACAGCGGTACGAAGCACGAGATATTCCAGACGCCCTGGAAAGCCCTGAAGGTGTATGCCATCGGCCAACTGGAGAAGGACCATCCGGATGAACACATCATCGAGGTGGCGGGAAAGGGCTATATCGTCGCTGTCCCGTATGCTAATGAGCGGAATATCCCTGAGGGCTTCTTCCAGCAGTTGCTGGACAGGGTGGCAGAGAGGAATGTGGAAAACCTACCAGTAGTGATGACTGCCCATACAACAGTAAAAGGCTGCGACTTCAGGGGACATGACCACGCGACGGAGTTAACCGTAGGCGGTATCGACTCGCTGGAACTGGCGAACATGGGCGAGGGCTACGACTATCTGGCGCTCGGGCACATCCACCATGGGCAGTTTGTGCATAGCGGCAGGCACAAGGCTGCGATTGAGCGAGAGCAGGGCGATGCATGCATCGGCTGTGCTGAGCGTGAGCAGGCTCGACCGAAGGTCAATGTGAGATACAGCGGCACGCCACTGCCTGTGAGTTTCGACGAGAACTTCACCCACTCGGTGAGCATCGTGGAGATAGGTAGGCATGGAGAGACACCAGCGGTCAAGGAGATCGAGATCCAGAATCCGCATCCTTTGGTGACGCTGCCTGCAAATGGATTTACTACATGGGAAGAGGCAAAGACGCTGTTGGGCAAATTCCCTGACGATATTCCTGCATACATCCGTCTGAACGTGGAGATAGACGACTTCCTGCCCGTGGAGGCCAATGCCGAAGCCGCCAGTCTGACGGATGGGAAGCAGTGTCGCTTCTGCTGTATCAATGCCAAGCGCAAGGCTGTCGGACAGGAAGATGTCAAGGTGTTGACGGTACAAGAATTCCAAGAGGAGAAGCCCATCGAGATAGCCAGGCGCTATGCAGAATACGAGGGCATCAGTTTCGACGAGGAGATGCAGGTGATGTTTAACGAGGTTATGGATATGGTGGCTGAAGAATCGCGCAAGGATTAAATAAGAAGGCAGACATTATGAAAAATATCGTAATAGTCTTTATTTTAGAGAGTTACCAACATTTAGTGTATAAGTGTATATAGATTGTATCTGAAAATTCAAAAAGAATATACGATTCGCATAGTCCTTTGCCCAGAAATAGACCGCCGGCATCAGCTCCTCGTTCTCCTCAGGATTAACGTTCTATTCCCGATGCGACACTATCTGCCCATATTTCAACTCATGCTTCAGATACTCGTAACAATAGGCAGGACTCTGATAGTAAAGACCTGTTTCTAAA
>OCVV011111380.1_pt1 | contig 11396 bp, 16 predicted proteins | sample 1539721 | NCBI WGS metagenome assembly OCVV01 (sample SAMN02144230, study PRJEB22623) | gut metagenome | biome: sheep rumen | host: Ovis aries | place: New Zealand | reverse complement strand
TGCTGAAAATGCCAGGGTGACTGCCGAGACTGCCAGGGCGGAGGCAGAGAGACTCCGTGCTCAGGCGGAGACTGCCAGGGCCAATGCAGAGACCTCAAGAACAGAGGCGGAGGCCCTCAGGGTGCAGGCGGAACAGGCAAGGGTCACTGCTGAAAATGCCAGGGTGACTGCCGAGACTGCCAGGGCGGAGGCAGAGAGACTCCGTGCTCAGGCAGAAACCCAGAGAGAGTCAGACTGCCAGACTGCCATCAATGAGATGAAAGAAACTATCAATGCCATGTCCCTGGGGCTCTTTACAGTCACATGTGAGGATGGTGACCTTTATCTCATCACCAATGGAGCCGGCTCTGCCATCAAAGGGGCAGACATCACTGATGACAATGTCCTTGAGATTACAATTGATGCATAATCTTTAACAGTCAAAAATATGGAGAAAGTTCAATTTGGCACTGTACCACAGTACAAACAGAAATGGGTTGCCGGAATGGCCTGCAAAAAGCAGGGTTTCTATTACCACAATGGCAGCACCTTTGTTGCTTTGGTTGCAGGCGTGTTGGCAGAGCCGGTGGCCACCTACAATGAAACAACCGGAGACTTTGATGTGACTGCCAATTGGGGCTTGGTAGCCTATGGCAGTGAGTTGACCGGCATCAAGGCGGACATTGCTCAACTCAAGTTGGATGTTGAGTCAATGATTTTGACCGGCAATGACTACATGGCAGCAGGTTTCAACCCTGCCAATCTCGCTGCTGCTGCATCCAAGAAACTTGGTGACAACAGTCTCATCAAGTATGGGTTTTATTTGATTGACACCACCGACAACTCCGGAGAGGTGTGCAAGCATCCCATGCTGCTCAAGAGAAACAACCTGCTCCGGTTTGACAATGGCAACTTTGCTCCGGTGGTGGGCATCACTGCTGCCATGAGAGCAGAGTGCATGGAGCATGCCCTTTATGATGCCGGTGGCAATCTGGTCTATGCAGCAGGGGCCTATGACCCTGAGGATTTCTATGCCAACCATGTGACCATTGGCATCATTGACGGTGTCAAGAAATTTGTCTTTGACAAACTGACCAAGGATGACACCGGAGTGGAGGTCTCTCACTATCTGATGCCCTGGGAGACAACTGAAACCAAATACACCATTGGCTTTGGCTGTGGAAATACCCTGTATTTCTTGCAGAATGCCCATGGTGCATCTGGCCTCCGTTGGAACATCATGAGCCCTATTGCAAAGGTCTTTGACGGTTGCACACCTCAGGTGCTCAAACCAACCCTTTTCTCTCCTTGTCCCACCGGCCTCATCTCTGAGGATGGTGTCATCAAGACAAGGACATTTTTCACCCTCTATGGTGGCATGAGCAGTGGCAGTGCTCACTGTGAGGGAACTGCTGCCAATGGATGCACCCTCTTTGCCAGAGCTGACAGGACATATCCTGCACACCGTGGCATCCAACAGCCTCTCAATATGCAGTGGGCAAGAAACAACAACTCTGACCATTCCAAGAGCCTGCCTTTTGCAGAGGGCGGTTGGAACACCCTCAATGCATTCTTGACTTACCTTGAAATCAAGTATGGCACAAGGGACATCCATGGAGCCGGCCTCTTTGGCTCAGGCATCAGCTCTGATGAGTCTGACAATAATGAGGCCACTTTCCACTCCCATGGCGGATGCCGTATCAGAAAGCAAGGCTCTGATGTCTGGACTTATGCCAATTGGAGTGTCACACCTGCCGGAGTTTACACAAGTGCTGAAAAGGCATCCACCAACATGTCCAACCTGCTCAATGCTTATGCACCCAAAGAGACGGTGCTTGAGTCTCAGATGGCTTTCTCCTTTGCAATGGAGATGGGCGTTGAGGCAGATGAGCAGTTTGAGATGTATGGCCTTTCATATTGGTATGAGGCCGTGCCTGGAGCTGACCTTGCAGACATGTCTGCCAAGGTTTGGAGTCAGAGGACCGGCACCGTCAATGGCTATGATGCAGATGGCAATGCCACCGTCTTTGAGGTTGAGGCCAATCTGAGGATGTCTCTCTTTGAGGGAGTAAACCTCTCCGGAGATATTTATTGGTATTTCGGTGGCGGTGTTGAGGTGGTTGGCACAAACCTCACTGCCGGCTCCGGTGGCAAGTCCGGAGACCTCTTGGATGTCTATGTGGAACCTGACCAGGAAAATTGGCACTCTGAGACAACTGTGAGCCTCAGTCCTGGCAAACGGTTTGCCTTTGAGGACACAATGAGGCATGTGGCACAATTCAACTCTCTGGGCAATTTCTACTCCAAAGATGATGTGCCTGGCCTGCCTTGTGGCATTGTCTCCGGTGGTGGCCTTGACAGTGGCATGTGCCACTATAATTATGTTGGCAACTATTGGGGATATTCCACCGTTGGTCAGAGAGCCCGTCTTGGCCTCCGTTTTCGTGGCCTTGCTTACCACACTTATTGCTCACCTCGCCTTTGGTTTGGTCACTATGCTGCAGGTTCCCCTGACAATTTCTCTGGTGGGTCTGCCCAAGTTCGTATTGCAGAGCAGGGTGCAACACCGACGCAGTCGGAATAAAGGGCATGCAATGCCCATAGGATTTTAAGAAAATCCAGGGGGCGCAGGTCAAGTGCAGCAAAGGGACTGCACCTCTGAAACCTGCCACCCTGGTTGAAATAAAGGGTGATGGTTATGGCCTCCGTTTTCGTGGCAATGCTAACAACACTAATTGCTCACCTCGCAATTGGAATGGTAACAATGCAGCAGGTAACACTGACAATAACTATGGTGGGTCTGCCAAAGATTGGGCGTTTTTTGATGCAGACATCAACCATCACTCTTGCTTAGGAATAGCAAATTTTATAAGACATGTGCATGTGACTTGTTTGACAAGTTGAGATGCATGGAGGCAAGGTGGAGAGCCTTGCCTGCCAAATGCCCAAACTTGATTATTGTTGAAATGTCAAAGATAGCAATCAGCAGGAGTCAGATGCAAGCAGCCATTGATGCTGCTGCTGCTGACCACATGCAAAAGGATGAGGTCAAGGCATTCATGGACAAAAAGGTCTATGATGCCAATGTTGACCGTCTCTATGCAGCTCTGATTGATGGGTCTTATGTGGGCCTGTTGACTTACAGAGACATGGTCAAGACCAACAACAATGGCAAAGTGAGGCACATCAAGATGCCGTCCTTTGTCACAAGGTCTTATCAATGGCTCTGGTTGATGCTCATCAGGCCCATCTATCACCCTGTTGACACCGGCTTTGCCTATAACTGCAAAGAGGGGTTTGGCATGACTGCCAAGGACAAAAACAAATCCCTCTTGCATGCCTTGAAACATCTCTACTATGATGAGAGCCACTTGCATTTTGCGGTGGTGATTGACCAAAGGAGGTGCTATGAGTTTGTGACTCCAAAGGTTTTCCGGTCACAGATGAAATATCTCACAAGGGACACATGGCTCATTGATTTTGGCATCAATGTTTGCTTTGTCAATGGAAAGTTGCCCATTGGCACTCCCACCTCTCCCATGGCTCATCATATAGTGATGCACCGTTTTGACAAGTTTGCTGCCTCTATGGGCTATCATTGCAGATATGCAGATGACAACCTCATTGCCGTGGAGACAAAGGAGGAGGCCCAGAGGGTCAAATGGAGGGTGAAAAATTTTTGGTGGTATGAGTTGCACATCAGGGCAAAGAGGCACACTGCCAGGGTGCAGCCTCTTGATGGCATGCCTCTGGACTTTTGCGGTTACATCCCACACCGTGGGAGCATTGGCAGGGCCAAAGGCTATGTGTCTGTGAGAGCCGGCACCATTGACAGGGCGTGGAAAGCAACAGACCGGAATTGGGGTTGTTATTTTGGCATCCTCATGCATGCGGACTGCTATGCTCTTATGACAAGGATTGAAAAAGAAATGAAACTTAGAGAACTGACACAAAAGATTAAGATTGACCGTGCTCTTGATGCACCAAACATTGGCATGAAAGAGCTGACCGGCCAGGAGTTTACCGTCTATGACTATGATATGAGGAAAGATGGCCAAGGGAACTATAATTGGATAAAGTTGCTCATTGGCATCCCTCAAGAGGATGGGCGTGTTTTGGCCAGGGAGGTGCATGGCAATTATTCCGGCATCATCACTTTCATTGCAAAGGCTCAAGAGTTATATGGCAAGAAAAATCTCTTGCCGTTGGAGGATGTTGTCATTGAAAACCAATGTGGCTACATCTTTAAGGACTCTACAAATCAAATTCAATACATCAAATAACATGGGTAACATCATCAACAAACTCAACAAGGTCACAGTCCCTGCCTCAGAGGCAGAGGATGTGAATGCCGGCCTCTCCACTTGGAAAGGTGGCAAACTCATCTCCCTTGATATGGGAGACTCTGTCAACATCTACATTGGCCATGAGTCTGAGACTGTCAAAGAAATCAATCCGGATGGCACTGAGACTCCCAAGGTCATCACCAGGGCCTTTGTCATGAATGTGCCCAAGCCGGTTACCAGAGCCAAGGCCATCAATGCAGCAGAAATGGCTGCTTATGGCCTCAAAGATGCCATGGATGTGGCAAGTTTCAATGCATCCCTTGCCAGAAAGGAGAGAATGCAGGAAATGGAGGAGCCGGAGGAGCATGACAATCTCATCTCATGGGTCAAAAATGAACTCACTGCCATTGGCATCTAAAACACCAACACCATGAAATTTTCAGAAATTATTGATGGCCTCATCAATGGCCGGCCTTTCACAAGACAGACAGAGTCTTGGTGGGGCAAGTTTATTGTCAGGCAGGTGCCTCAGTTGGTGCCGGCCTCAGTTGTGCCCAAGATGACATCTCTCCCTGACGGTGTCAAGCCAAGGATTTCCACCGTTGGCAGAGATGCAGAAAAGGTGGGCTCAATCCAATTCCATGACCAGGTGCTCATTGTCACCTGCAATGACAGTGCAGACACCTCTGCCACAAGTTATGTCCCTACATGGGAGGATATTTTTTCAGATGATTGGGTGGAGGCATAGGACATGAAAGCACTTATCATCATCTTTGGCATCATCATCCTTGCAATGGTTGTGATGCTCATCACCTCCCATCAGAAGAAAGAGACCGGAGAACTATTGGAGAGGCTCAAGGCATTCATTGACCGTTATGGGGTCATTGTCTTGCTTTGCATCTTTGCGGTGACTATCCTTGCAGCTCTGATTGCATCCATCATCCTTGCAGCAGGCGGACGGTGGTGGCAAATCCTCATTGGGGCTCTTGGCATTTTCGGTGCTCTTGTTGTTGAGGCAATTGTTGTCATTGGCATCATTAACGAGATAAAAGGAGGCAAGTCATGACAACAGGATTTCTCCATGGGGCAAATGTGATGCTCCTGATAATTGCCATTGTGTGCCTCATTGTGCTCACGGCAATCATGTTGGATTTGGTGGTTGGCATGAGAAAGGCCAAGATTGCCGGTGTCTATCGGTCATCAGAGGCTTTCAAGCGGACTGTCACCAAATTCATAACCTATGAGGGTGGAGTGTTGGTTGCCGGTTGCATTGACATCCTCATCCTCCTGACACAGATTGTTGACCTCATTGGCATTGAGGCCCTGAGCAATATCCCAATTGTGTCAATCCTCATTGGCATCTTGCTTTGCGGTGTTGAGGGTTGGTCTATCTGGGAAAAGGCGGAGGAGAAACAGAGAAACAGGTCTGCCAAGATTGTTGATGCGACTCTTGACCTTTTGACCTCTGACAAACTTGACAAGTTGGCGGAGGTTGTTTCAAGATTGGAGGAGGCCAATGCAAAACTCAGTGAAAAATCATGAGACGGTTTGCCTATCAACAATCTCAAAGCATTTATGACAAACTTGAGACTCTGTTGGCATGGGTGAATGCCCATGCCAAACAGGGCCTCAAGGTGCTTGTTGACAATGGCCATGGGAGTGACACTCCAGGCAAGTGCAGTCCAGATGCCAGAAACGGCCTCAAACACTCTCCACTCTATTTCAAGGAGTATGCATGGGCCAGGGAAATGGCCAACATGATGTGTGATGTCCTGAATGCCCTTGGAATTGATGCAGAGCTGTTGGTGCCGGAGGTTGAGGATGTCTCCCTCACTGAAAGGACAAGGCGTGTCAATGCATGGTGCAAGAGGCTTGGCAAGGACAATGTCTTGTTGGTCTCCATCCATGTCAATGCTGCCGGAAATGGAAAGAATTGGATGAGTGCCAGGGGATGGGCCATCTATACTACCAAAGGGGAGACAGAGTCAGATGTGGTGGCAGACTATTTCTGTCAGAGGGCAAAAATGGTCTTTCTCCCTCCACTCCGGTTGAGGCTCTCAAAAGATAAATATCTTGAGAGAGACCATGAGGAGAATTTCTATATTTTGCACAAGACACTCTGCTCTGCCGTGCTTGTGGAAAACTTTTTCCAAGACAACAAGGAGGATGTTGCCTATCTCAAGTCTGATGAGGGCAAGGCATCATGCCTGGATGTGATGGTTGACGGTGTTATAAATTACATGGTCAATGAGTGGGCAAACATATTGCAATAGCAGATGGCCTCTGCTCTGTTTCATTGTCGGTCTTGTGGCCGGCATTGTCGGTTGTGCTCTTGTCTCCTATCTGTTGAGGCAAAACAAGCCCAATTTGGGCGTTGTTTCAGTGCAAGTGGACAGTTGCACCACCGTGGACTCAATCTCTCAAACAAGCCCAAATCTTGCCTCAACAGAGGCGGTTGGAGAGATGATTGCGAAAGTGCCGGAGGCAGCAGTGCAGAGGCAAGCGGACTCCACCGGCTCCAGAACAGAGGCGGACAGTGTCAGTGTGAGACTGCCAATCATGCAATCCGTCTATGATGGTGACTATTTCAAAGCCTATGTGTCTGGCTACAATGCCAAGCTGGACTCCATCCGTCTCTATCACCATACAACCACAATCACAAAGACTGTGACTCAAGTGGTTGGAAAGAGAGTTGATTGGGGCGTATATGGAGCAACAGAAATCAACCTATTTCTGATTGAACTCAAGGCAGGTGCTTTCCTTGATGCACCACTGACAAACAATGGCAGATGCCGGTTGGAGGTCAGAGGTGGTCTTGAGGCCATCAAGTTGGATGGTCTCAAGACCACACCATTTGTTGAGGTCGGCATCAAATACTCATTTTGAAATATACTCTTTTCAATGCCTATTGAAACTCTTTTCCCGGACAGCAGTGAATGCTCTCCGGTTTTTTTAACTTGCCCCAAGGCTCATCCGTGTCTCAAGTTTTTGGATGTTGATGTTGAAAAGGTCAATGGCCGTGAGGCGTTTCTTGTCATACAAGACAAAGTCAAGGAGTTGGCGGTTGGCCCTGTCTATCTTTGATGCATCAAAATCAATATAGATGTCTGTGACACTTGTGTCAGAGTGGCCCATTGCAGCTCTGATTGTCTCTTTGGGGATTTCCAAGGCAGCAGCAATGGTGGCCCATGAATGCCTTGCCCAATACATTGATATTGGTGGAATGTCAATGGCCTCTGAGATTTGCTTGAGCACCTTGTCAACCCTTGATGTCCAATTGTGGGTGCAAGAGTATGTGTCAAGGATGTTGAGGAGGTTTGTCTTTCCTGGATATTGCTCAATGATGGCCATGGCCTCTGGCTCAATCTTGATGCTATATGGGCGGTAAGTCTTGGCTCTGATGTATTCAAGGCGGTCATTGTTGATGTCTGTTGGCAGTGCATGCACCAAATCCTCAGTGTTGATACCAATGAGCATGAAAGACAAGGCAAAGAAATCCAGATATTTCTGTTGCCAGGCAGGCACTTGAGCAGTGAGCAGTTTCCGGAGGTCTCCAATGCAGAGAGCCCTCTTGGCAGTTGGCTCTGCTCTTATCTCATACTTTCGGAAAGGATAACAGGTGGTGAGGTCTTTCTTGATAGCATCATTGAAAACAGCCCTGATATTTCTCATGTGGATGTTTCTGGCATTTCGTTTGGGTGATGTCTTTGCCAGGAATGCATCAAAGCGGTCAAGCCATCCCACATTGATGTCTGCAAAGTCAAGGTTCCGGTGATTGGGCTCAAACTGCTCAATCTTGATGGCCGTGGCCTCATATATCTCTCTTGTCCTTTGCTTTTTCCTTGATGCACCAAAGGCCCTAAATGTTGCCAGAAACCTCTGAGGCTCATCATCTGACGGTGACAGGAGGCGTTGGAGGAGGTCTCTGACCTCAGTGATGGTGAGGCCATCCAATTTGCCATGCTCTTGGAGGTCTATCAAGAGAGTGTCCACCTTGACCCTCTTGAGGTCAATGATGTGTTGGAGTTGCCGGCTCTTTGCCCTCTGTGTGGATGCATCCCAATCCTCAACACTCAATTTTATGCCGGTGTTGAGATATGCGGTTTTCCGGTGGCGGTTGAGGGCCAATTTCAATGGAGCACCTCTGCCATCCGGTGTCCGTCTTGTGTCCAAATAAAGTCTTGTGATAATCATGGGCAATGGTTTTGGCCAAGCTGACTCTTTTGGGGATGTGCAATCAATGTGCAATCAGATTTGTGCAACATTGTGCAGATATGTGCAAAAAAGTGCAGCAATGGTGTTTTTTTTATTGGCACACATTGCTGCTATTGTTTTGCAGTTTGCTTGATATTCAAGCAGTTATTTGCGGAGAGACGGAGATTCGAACTCCGGAAACCCTTTTGGGGTTTACACGCTTTCCAGGCGTGTGGACTCTCCACTGAAACCTCCAAAATATCAAGCTGTTGCAAAATGCCGTTTCAATGTGTGCAATCAGTGTGCAATCAAGGGGTCAATCTGAGCAGCTTGATAAGGGCTGCATCATAAGCCTCTTGGATTTCAAGAGAGCAGCTCACAACATCTCCATCCTCAACCAGAAAGACAATGGTCTTTGCCTCTCCGGAGGTGGATGTGCAGTCTCCAAAGAAACCTTGTGAGTCTGCCTGCTCAGGATGTGTCTCAATATATGAGTCTGCATCTGAGGCATAGGCGGTCAACCTCTCCAGGGCGTGTCCGGTTTCACCGGCACCATAATAGGCTCTAAACTCATCCCATGTTGAGGATGCCAGAGCAGCAGAGAGGACGGTGGAGGCATCAGTGATGCCATTGCAGACAGGGCGTGTTGCCTCAACAGAGGTGGCAGTCCAACCATGGTGCTTTTGGTCAAGGTGTCTTTGAGCCTTTCCCAAATTCCGGTTGCAACTTGCCATGATGGCCATGCCTACCAAAAGAAATACTGCAAATTTTCTCACTTTCAAACTCTTTTTTTATAGGGACAAAATTGATTATCCTGCATTTGCTTTTTTCCCTGACTCATGGGCGGTCTCTCCGGAGGTGAGGCGAGAAACCAACTCGGTGAGCCTTGTTATATTCTGCTCTTGTTGATGCAGAGTGTTGCTCATATTCATGACCAACAACTTTGCATCTCCGGTGAGGATGAGAGGCTCATCTTGGATTGCAGGTGATTTCTGCATAATTTCTGCAATCCTCAACATTTCACCCTCTCCTGTCATCAACCAATATCTGTCAATTTCCGGCCATCTTTCAGCAATAGCAGACACCATCTTTGGTGTAAGGCTCTTGGTCTTGCCGGATTGTATGTCATAAATGGCCTGAGGCCGTGCCATGCCAATTCTCTCAGAAAAGGCCCTTGCAGACATCCCACTGTGGCGGATTACTGCATTTATTCTTTCACTTGCAGATAACATATTTTGAAAATTTTGGAGAATTTCTGCAAATTTCTGTTGCAATTACAGAAAATATCTGTACCTTTGCACATACACAATGCAAATATACAGATTTTATTTGACAATGGACATCATCTATCACGAAAAGAAAATCAACTACACTGCCACCATCAAGGCTCTTGTGGAGGGGGACAGTGTGGTGTTTCCTTACACAGAGGGCATGGAGACCTCCACAATCAGAAATATATGCTCCAGGATTAAGGGGGCAAAGTTCACCGTCAACAAGACCTCTGAGGGAGTGTCAGTGACAAGACTCATGGAGAACTAAAGACAAAAGAGGGATGGCAGGAAAAAAGTGGTTTTAGTTTAGGTTAGTCAGTAGTTAGTAAGCAAAAGCAAGGACATCCCTCTTTTTCAACCATCAAACAATTTATCAAAGAAAGATATGACATCAACAGAGCCTCAGGTCAGTCTCAGTGGCCGTTATTCAATCAATCAGACATGTGCCCTCTTAGAGATGCACAGAAACACTCTAAGAACAAAGACCAAGATGGGGCTCATTTCATGTGTCATCACCAAGGATGGTCACACCAAATATAAGGGCGTTGACATTCTCAGGTTTTACCGTGCAGAGTTATAACAATTATCAAATCAATTTTTCAAAGTTATGAATGCAGCAAATTTTCAAAAGGCAATCACAATCATTGCTTGCCACCACTCCGGAGAGGTAAAAATCAACACTCCCATCAATGATTTTGTTGGCAATCTGGGCACATCTGATTTCCGGCTCCACATCACCAAATGTGTCCCTGCTGTTGTTGATGAGCTGATTGCACAGGGTTTCATGTGCAACATGGACAAGGACGGTCTCTTGGTTGACCATTTAGCATAAGGGAGGGAGTTGTCATGGATGCAAGTAAACTTTGCTTTGGTGATGTGGTCAGTTATGGTGAGCACTTTTTCCTTTTCAGAGGACTCAAGCCCACACCAAAAGATGGAAAACCCTGCCTAAATGGGTGGGGTGACAATTTTAATGCTTGCTATGATGGCCCTTATGGCCTCATGGCAAGTGTTGAGGATGAGTCTATCAAGCCGGTGGCAATCACACCTGAAAGACTGCTAAGGTGTGGATGGATTGAGGAGGATGGTTATTGGTGGTATAAGGGGGCATCAGTTGCACTCAAGTCTCAACACTTTGGATTTTGGGAGGTAACCTTGGATGCAAGCCGGACACTATATGTTGAGGCAACCTCTGTCAAATGGGTGAATGACCTACAGGCCATTCTCAGAGTGGCAGACAGCATCATTGGTTATAAATGGTGCAAGGACATGGAGGCGTGTGAGTCTTTCCAGAAACTTGTCAACAATCAAACAATCTAAAAAAATACATCATGAAAAAGTTTATCATCAGGACGGTGCATGCCGGTGTTTTTTACGGTGAAATCAAGGACAGAAAAGGGGATGAGGCGGTGTTGGCCAATGTCAGACGGATTTGGTTTTGGAGTGGGGCTGCAACCCTTTCCCAGATGGCCCAAGAGGGTGTCAAAAACCCTAATCGGTGCAAGTTCACTGTCTATGTCCCAGAGATGACAGTCCTGGGTGTCATTGAGGTTATTCCTTGCACCGAGGCAGCAATCAAATCCATTGAGAGTGTTGAGCCATGGAGACTGTAACCATTGACATGGATGAGAGACTGCTGATGCAGTTTGTCTCTGACGGTGACGGT
>OCVV011156545.1_pt1 | contig 11397 bp, 10 predicted proteins | sample 1539721 | NCBI WGS metagenome assembly OCVV01 (sample SAMN02144230, study PRJEB22623) | gut metagenome | biome: sheep rumen | host: Ovis aries | place: New Zealand | reverse complement strand
TTAAAGAAGGTAGGCTTATGCTAAAAGTTGGCCCACATTTGTCAATTTCTAATGGATTTACTTATGCGATAAAAGAAGCTTTATCAATTGGTGCTAATACCTTTCAATTTTTTTCAAGAAATCCTCGTGGTGGTGCAAGTAAAGATATTTCTTCAAATGATTTAGATAGTTTTTTAAAGTTATTAGATGAAAATGATTTTCAAACACCATTATGCCATGCACCATATACTTTAAATCCATCAAGTACTAATCCACTTACAAGAGAATTTGCACGTAAGGTTTTTATTGAAGATTTAACCAAAATTAGTGTTATTCCTAATGTTTGCTATAACTTTCATCCCGGTTCACATGTTGGACAAGGTGTTGAAGAAGGTATAAAAAAAACCGTTGAAATATTAAATGAAGTTATGACACATGATCAAAAGGTTACAATTTTACTTGAAACAATGAGTGGTAAAGGAACTGAAATTGGTAAAACTTTTGAGGAATTAAAAGAAATAATTGATAATGTAGAATGCAATGAGCATCTTGGTGTATGTCTTGATACATGTCATGTGTATTGTGCAGGATACGATATTAAAAATAATTTAGATAATGTATTAGATGAGTTTGATAAAATTATTGGTTTGGATAGATTAAAAGCTATTCACTTAAATGATACATTTAATGATTTTGCTACGCATAAAGATCATCATCAAAAACTTGGACAAGGATTCTTAGGGAATCAAACATTTATTAATATTATAAATAATCCTCGCTTAAAAAATATTCCTATGTATCTTGAAACACCTAATGATAATCAAGGCTATAAAGATGAAATTGATTTTTTAAAAACAAATTTAAAATAAATTATGGGCAAATTGTTCCGTAATTTATTTTTTTTATGTTAAAATTAAAAAAAGAGTGGTGATAATATGTTCGCATTTATTAGTAACATGTCTTGGTTTATTTCTAAAAATAAAAGATATTATTTCTTAATTTTTATAATTGGAGTCGTTCTTGCAATAACATTATTAATTCCAGCTGATATTGTTGCAGACTTTGCTAAAGTAATTAAGGAAGGTACTTTAGAAGGAGAAGAATTAAAGAATTATATTATTTATAAGATTTTTTTTAAGGCTGTTGGTAGTGCTTTATTAATATATTTTGTAACAACAACCCGTCGTTTTATTCAAGTAAGATTACGTGTAAGACTATTTTATGCATTACAAGTTCGCTATATGGAAAATATTTTAGTTCAAGATGCAACCTTTTTTGAAAAGTATCAATCAGGAGATTTATTAACAAGAGCACTTGGAGATGTAAAGAGTGTTAACTTTAGTGGTGGTAATAGATTACTTAATATGATTTATGAAGCTACTGTTATAATTACATTAATTACAGCAATGGCTATTATGAATCCATTATTGACATTATATTCTGTTATTCCTTTATCATTAATTTTTGTTGTAAATTTATTATTGCGAATTAAGGTTAAGAATAACTGGAAGCATGTTCGTGAAGCTAGCAGTAATATGTCAAATGTAATTTTGGAATCTATTACAAATGTTAGAACTATAAGAGCCTTTTCAAAGGAAGAAGAAAATTATAAAAAGAATATAGAATATTCAAATAAAGCTTATCAAATTGAAAAAAAGAACCTATTTGTAAATGTTTCATTCCAACCTATATTTGAATCAATAATTGCGATTAGTGTCATTATCGCATATACATATGCAATTCATAAAATTCCTGGAAATGATCAATTTCAATTACAACATTTTGTTAGATTTATGATTTATTTAAATATGTTAGCAGGGCCATTTAGAAATATAGGAAATATGCTATCTATGTTCTATCAATCTATTATTTCACTTGATAGATTAAATGAAATATATAATTCTAAATCAGTTATTGTTGATGCTAAGGATTCTATTAAATTAGATCATGTTGATTCAATTGAATTTAAAAATGTTTCGTTTAGGTATCCATATGATAGTCTTAATACGCTAAATAATATTTCATTTACTATTAAAAAAGGTGAAACAATAGGTATAGTTGGTAAAACAGGTAGTGGTAAATCAACATTAATTCGTCAATTAATGCGTCAATATCCTATTACAGAAGGAGAACTTTTAATTAATGGGGTAGATGTTTCTAAGTACACTAAAGAATCTATTAGACAAATGGTAGGGTATGTTCCACAGGAACATACATTATTTTCCCGTTCTGTAATTCAAAATGTTGAACTTGGTACAGCCTATGATTACGACATTTCAGATGTTTATAAAGTTATCAAGGCTGCTGACTTCGAAAAAGATATTGAAAACTTACCTGATGGTTTAGATACAGTTGTTGGTGAATATGGTGTAACTTTAAGCGGAGGCCAAAAACAACGTTTGTCTATAGCTAGAGCATTCATGAAAAATGCGCCAGTATTAATTTTAGATGATTCGTTAAGTGCGGTTGATGGTAAAACTGAATCTAATATTATTGAGAATATTAATACTTATCGCTCTGGTATGACTAATATTATTGTTGCACATAGGCTTAGTGCTGTTATGAATGCTGATCATATTATTGTGCTTGAAAATGGTAGAATAATAGAAGAAGGTAATCATGAAGAATTGATGAGAAAAAAAGGCTGGTATGCTACTTTGTTTAATCATCAACTAATGACAAAGGATGGTGATTTGAATGAATAAGAAGAATTTTAAATACAATCGTCACGGCTTATTTGTTCGTACAATGCCATACATAATGCAAAATAAGATTAAGATATTCACATGCATTATTGAAACCATAATTATTAGCATTTTGGCTATGTATATGCCTAGAATAACTAAACAAATTCTTGATTTATATATAGCACCTGCCAATTCTTTTAGTGAGGTTGATATTGATGGAGTAAATAAATTATTAATCCTATATATTTGCCTTACAATTTTATTAGTGGCCTTAAAATATAGTCAAAATTTCTTATTAAATTTGAGTGGAATGAAAATTGAGAAAGCAATTAGAGAAGACGCAATTGAAAAAATTAATTACTTACCAGTAGATTATTATGCCTTAGAACCTGATGGTAAGATAGTTGCCAAAATCACGAGCGATTCTAATGGAGTTCGTACATTCTTCACTGTTTCATATTCAATTATGTCAGCATTACTTAATTTGATAAGTTTATATGTTGGATTTATATTACTTGATTATCATCTAGCTTTAATCATTTTAATTGCTGTACCATTTATAATTTTATGGGTAACTGTATATAGAAGAAAAATTCACTCATATTATCAAGATATAAGAGAAACAAGTTCTCGAATTACGGGTAAACTTAATGAATTAATTAGTGGGGCTTTAATTATTCAAGCATTTAATCAAGAAGAATATATGCTAAATGATTATAAGGATTTGGTAAATCGTTATAATTTGATGCAAACTCGTGCAAATAGTATTAATGCATATTTTGGTATTGAATTGTTAAATATAATTAAGCGTATACTTGAAGCTGGTATATTGTTATTCTTTGGTATTCGCTATATTGAAATTGGTTCAAGCATTGTAACTATAGGTATGATTACAACATTTACAGAATATCTAGATAAGATGTTAAATCCAGTTAGAACTATATTTGATAATTTGAATGAACTTGAAGATTCTATTGTTGCGGCTAATAGAGTTTATATATTCATGGATGAAACTAATGATACAAGAATTTTTGATGGAAAGATTTTAGATAAAGAAATTACAGGTGATATTGAATTTAGAGATGTTCATTTTTCATATGTTGAAAATAAAGAAGTATTACATGGAATTAATTTATCAGTTAAAGCTGGTGAATCAATTGGTATTGTTGGACATACAGGTAGTGGAAAATCTAGCTTGATGAATTTACTTTTACAATATAATGATTATTCAAAAGGTCATATTTATATAGATTCGATGCCACTTGATGAATTTAATAAAGTATCATATCGTAAGCAATGTGGTATAGTTCTTCAAACGCCTGCAATATTTGCAGGAACCTTAAAGTCAAATGTAACGATGGAAAGAGATTATACAGATGATGAAGTAATTGATGTTTTAGAAAAAGTTGGAGCCGGCTTCTTAATTGAAAGAAGTCCTGAAGGAATTAATCAGGAAGTTTCATTTAAGGGTGAAAATTTATCTTTAGGTGAAAAGCAATTGATTTGTTTTGCTCGTATTTTATTAAGAAATCCAAAAATATTAGTTTTAGATGAAGCTACAGCTAATATTGATACTCAAACAGAACTTCAAATTAAAAAAGCTATGGACGTAGTATCAAAAGGAAGAACAACATTTATTATTGCACATAGACTTTCAACAATTAAAAATTGTGATCGTATAATCGTTTTAGATCATGGTAATATTGAGGGTGATGGTAGTCATGAATCCTTATATCAAAATTGTAAAATCTACAAAGATATGTATGATTCTCAATATAAAACCATTATGGAATATGAATTAAATCATTAAAATAGGCGTCTTTTAAAAAAAGACGCTTTTTTCATAATTATCAAGATATATTATTTGCTTAAATTTTAAAGTTTATTTATAATATTCGTAGTTAGAGATTAAAAGAAAAAGAAGGGATAATTTATCTCTTCTTTTTAAACGATATAAACTTGGAGGAAAATTATGACTGATGTTTTAGAAATTAAGAATTTACATGCCCGTGTTCCTGAAAAGGAGATTCTTAAAGGTGTTAATTTAACGATTAAAACTGGTGAAGTTCATGCTATTATGGGACCTAATGGTACTGGTAAATCAACACTTTCTTCTATTATTATGGGAAATCCTAAATATGAAATTACTGAAGGTGAAATTTTATTCAATGGTAAAGACATTAAAAATCTTGCAGTTGATGAAAGAGCTAGACTTGGTATTTTCTTAGCTTATCAACAACCAATTGAAGTTCCTGGTGTAACTAATAGTGATTTTATTCGTCAAGCCATGAAAGCATGTGGTTCTGATTTATCGTTATTCAAGTTTATCAAAGCCTATGATTCAGCTTGTAAAGAGCTTGAAATGCCTGAAGGTCTTGCACATAGAAATCTTAACCAAGGTTTCTCAGGCGGTGAAATGAAGAGAAACGAAATTCTTCAAATGAAATTATTAAAGCCAAAATTTGCTATCTTAGATGAAATTGATTCTGGTCTTGACGTTGACGCTTTACGTATTGTTGGAACTAATGTTGAAAATGAGGTTAAGGCAGAAGGTAGTCATCTAGGATGCTTATTAATTACACATTATCAAAGATTGCTTGACTATATTAAGCCTGATTTTGTTCACGTTATGATTAATGGTAGAATTGTTAAAACTGGTGGAAACGAATTAATTGAAAAAATTGATCATGAAGGTTATCGCTGGGTTAAAAAAGAACTAGGTATTGATATTGAAAAGGATGAAGAAGTACATGTTCTATTAGGTACATGTGCTAGGGCTAAATAATTATGCAAAAGTTAGAAATTAATGGTAATAAAAATTTAGTCATTTCAAAAGAAGAAGAAATGGTGCTAACTGGTTCAGGTACTATTGAATTGGTTGTAGAACCAAATGTTAATACTAAAGTATTATTAAAAGATGCTAATTTGAATATTAATTTGACTTTAAAAGATTATTCAAATCTTTCTCTTGTTTGTCTAGCATATAACGAATCAAAAAATGAATTAAATGTTAATGTAGATTCTAATGCTAATTTTGATTATAAATTTTTATCCTTAAGCAAAAGTTGTGAACAATTAAATATTAATCTCAATGGATATAAAGCTAGTACGAATATTGAATATTTATCTTTAAATAAAGATTGTTCTTCATCTTTTAATCAACAGGTTTTCCATAACGCAAAAGAAACTAGTTCAAAGGTTAATAATGTTGGTTTAGCATTGAATAATTCACATATTGATTTTAAAACTATTGGTAAAATTAATAAGGGTATGAGTAAGTCTAATTGTAATCAATTAGCACGTGGAATCATTATTGGAGATAAAGCTTATATCACAAGTGAACCAATTCTTAAAATTGATGAATTTGATGTTAAAGCTAATCATGGTACTGCCATTGGTAGAATGAGTGATAACGAATTATTCTATTTAATGAGTAGAGGCTTAAAAAAAGAAGAAGCTTATAAATTGATTTTATTTGGATTAATCAATCCAATTATTTCTTCAATTTGGGCCAAAGAAGAATCACAGGAATTTCTTGATAATTTAAATAAATTAATATAGAGGTGTTTTTATGGACGCTAAAGAAATTAAGAAGGATTTTCCTGTTCTTGTGGAAAATCCGGAATTACATTACTTAGACTCTGCTGCATCAAGCTTGAAGCCTAAGTGTGTTATTGATAAAATAGATTATTATTATAATCATTTATCTTGTAATGTACATAGAGGTGTTTATCAATTGAGCTATGAAGCTACTAACCTTTATGAAAATGCCAGAAAGATAATTGCTAATTTTATAAATGCCAATGAAGAAGAAATCGTATTTACACGTGGAGCGTCTGATAGCTTAAATCTTGTTGCTCAAAGCTATGGTATGCATTTTATTAATGCAGGTGATGAAATTATTACAAGTGAACTTGAACATCACTCTAATTTTATGCCATGGTTAAATGTTGCTAACGTAAAGGGTGCTAAGTTAAAATTTGTTGAATTGACTAAAGAAGGTAGAATTACCGTTGAAGCGTTTAAGAAAGCATTAAGTCCGAAAACAAAATTAGTAGCATTAACTTATGTATCAAATGTTATGGGATACATTACACCTATTAAAGAAATCATCGATATTTGTCATGAAAGAGGTATTATTGTTTCTGTTGATGCAGCACAAGCTGTACCTCATATGAAGATTGATGTTAAAGATTTAGATTGTGATTTCTTATCATTTTCAGGACACAAGATGTGTGGACCATCAGGTATTGGCGTTTTATATGGTAAGTTTAACTTGTTAGAAAAAATGCCACCAGTTGATTTTGGTGGTGATATGGCTGATGAAGTTTATAAGGATTATATGACTTATAAGGTTTCACCATATAAATTTGAAACAGGCACTCCAATTATTTCTGGTGCAATTGGTCTTGGTGAAGCATGCTTATATCTAGAACGCATTGGATTAGATAATATTGCTGCACATGAATCAAGACTTGCAAGACTTGCTATTAGTGAGTTAAAAAAGATACCTGGAGTTACTATTTTTAATGAATCTGTTGAAACAGGCGTTATTGCTTTCAATATTGATTCAGTTCATCCACATGATGCTGCATCAATTTATGATGAAAATAATGTATGTGTAAGAGCTGGTCATCATTGCGCTCAACTTGTAACACGTTTCTTGAATCAAATTTCTACAACTCGTGCATCATTCTATTTTTATAATACAGAAGAGGATGTATATGCACTTGTTGATGCTGTAAAGAAAGCTAAAGATTTCTTTAGTGCTTTCTAGGAGGATATTATGGCTGATTTAACTGAATTATATAGACAAGTAATTATGGATCACTATAAAAATCCATTAAATAAAGGATTAACACATAAAGAAGGTTATGAATTTTTACACTTAAATAATCCTTCTTGCGGTGACGATATGAATGTGGAAGTTTGTGTTAAAGATGGTATTGTTAGTGATGTTAGACATGATGGAAAAGGATGTTCAATTTGCTGCTCAAGTGCGTCTGTTATGAGTGAGACTATTAAAGGTAAGAGTGTACCTGATGCATTAAGATTGATTGAAAACTTCTATTTAATGATTGAAGGAAAAGAGATTAGTGAGGAAGAGGCTGATTCATTAGGAGAAGCTATTGCTTATACTGGAGTATCTCGTTTCCCAGCACGTATTAAATGTGCTACATTATCTTGGAAGGCAGCAGAAAGAATTCTAAGGGGTGGCAATAGTGAAGGAAAATAAAGAGGCGTTAGAAATTGTATCGGATGAATACAAATATGACTTTAAAACTGATGCAGATGTATTGTATTCTACAGGTGTTGGTTTAAATGAAAAAGTTGTAAGAGAAATTAGTGCTTCAAAGAATGAGCCTGAATGGATGTTAGAATTTAGACTTAAAGCCTTGAAACAATTTGAATCTATGCCTCAACCAACTTGGGGTCTAGATTTATCTAATATTAATTTTGATGATTATACATATTTTATAAAAACAAGCAATGCTACTGAATCAGAATGGGATAAAGTTCCTGAAGCTATTAAGGAAACATTTGAAAAAATTGGTATTCCTGAAGCTGAAAGAAAATATCTTGCAGGTGCATCAACTCAATTTGAAAGTGAAGTAGTATACCACAATAATTTAAAAGAACTTGATGAACAAGGTGTTATTTTTACTGATACTGATACAGGTTTAAAAAAATATCCTGAACTTTTTAAAGAATATTTTGGCAAATGTGTTCCTATTAGTGATAATAAATATGCAGCACTCAACAGTGCAGTTTGGTCAGGTGGTTCATTCATTTATGTTCCTAAAGGAGTAAAGATTACAAAACCACTTCAATCATATTTTAGAATTAACAGTGAACGTATGGGTCAATTTGAACGTACATTAATCATTGTTGATGAAGGCGCAAGTTTAAATTATGTAGAAGGATGTACTGCTCCAATTTATTCAAAAGATAGTTTGCATGCCGCAGTTGTTGAAATTTTTGTTCGCGATTCAGGATATTGTAGATATACTACAATTCAAAACTGGTCAAAGAATATTATTAACCTAGTTACTCAACGTTCTATTGTTGATGCAAACGGCACAATGGAATGGGTAGATGGTAATGTTGGTAGTGGAATGAATATGAAATATCCTTGCTGTATATTAAAAGGCGACAATGCTAGAGGTACAGTTATTTCTGTAGCTTATGCATCTCGTGATCAACATCAAGACACTGGTGCTAAAATGATACATATAGGTCAAAATACAAGTTCAACTATTATTTCAAAGTCTATTTGTAGAGCTGGTGGCAAAGTTGATTATCGTGGAATGGTAAAGCAATTAGATAATGCCAAAGGAGCACGTGCTCATGTTGAATGTGACACATTAATCCTAGATGATCAATCTTCAAGTGATACAATTCCATTAAATCAAGGCAAGAATAAGGATATTTATTTAGAGCATGAAGCTAGTGTTTCAAAGGTTAATGAGGAAGAATTGTTCTACTTAATGAGTAGAGGTTTGACTGAAGAACAAGCAACTAAAATGATTGTTATGGGATTTATTGAACCTTTTGCTAAGCAATTACCAATGGAATACGCAGTTGAATTAAATAGATTAATTGATCTTTCAATGGAAGGCTCAATTGGTTAATATTTAACATTTTAACAATCAATTTGACAATCAATTTATATTGATTGTCTTTTTTTGTCACTTTATGGTATAATAAATTATAACATAGGAAGGTAATAATATGGATAAGATTAATATTACAAAAGACATTAAATATGTTGGTATAAATGACCATAAAATTGAATTGTTCGAAGGACAATTCAAAGTGCCTCACGGAATTTCTTATAACAGTTATTTAGTAATTGATGACTTAGTTGCTGTTATTGATTCTGTTGATAAAGCTTATGCAAATGAGTGGATCGATAATATAAGATTGGTTTTAAAAGGAAGAAGAGTTGATTATTTAATTATCAATCATATGGAGCCTGATCATAGTGGATCAATTATTGATTTTGTAAAAGCTTATCCAGCAGTTGTTCTTGTCGGAAATGTACAAACATTTAAAATGTTCGATCAATTTTTCCCTGGTAATCATGCAAATCATCGTTTAATTGTTAAAGATGGTGAGCAATTAGCGTTGGAACATCACAAGTTCAACTTTATTACAACTCCAATGGTTCACTGGCCAGAAGTAATGTTTACGTATGATTCATATGATAAAGTGTTATTCTCTGCTGATGCATTTGGTAAATTTGGAACTCTTGATATTAATGAAGAATGGGAAGATGAAGCACGACGTTACTATTTTGGTATTGTTGGTAAATATGGCAAAAATGTTTTACAGGCATTAATAAAAGTTGGTACAAATGAAATTAGTACAATTTGTCCATTACATGGTCCTGTATTACAATCTGATTTAGGATATTATTTAACTAAATATACAGATTGGGCAAGTTATAAACCAAGTACAGATGGAGTATTAATTGCAGTATCAAGTGTTTATCAAAACACATTTAATGTGGCTAAAAAGTTGGAAGCAAAATTGAATAAAAAAGGTGTTAAAACTTTATTAATTGACCTTAATACTTATGACTTGAGTGAGGCAATTTCTAAAGCTTTTGAATATTCAAAATTGGTTGTTGCATCCATCACATATAATGCCGATATATTCCCATCAATGAAATTTTTCTTAGATGGTCTTATTTCAAGAAATTATTCTAATAGAACCGTAGGATTCATTGAAAATGGATCTTGGGCACCACTTGCAAGTAAAGTTATGCAACTTTACTTTGAAAGAGCAACCAATATTACAAAATTAAATACATTAACAATAAAATCATGTGTATATGATGAATCATCATTCAAAGAATTAGTGGATGGTTTAGTTAAATAAAGATATGTTAGGAGGATTTATTATGACAACTTATGACAAACTAAAAGGAACACAAACTGAAAAGAATTTAGCTCAAGCTTTTGCAGGAGAATCTCAAGCTAGAAATAAGTATACTTATTTCGCTTCAGTAGCAAAAAAAGAAGGTTATGAGCAAATTGCAGCGATTTTCTTAGAAACTGCTGATAATGAAAAAGAACACGCTAAGATGTGGTTCAAATACTTAAACGGTATAGGAACTACTAGTGAAAATCTTGAAGCAGCTGCTAAAGGCGAGAATTATGAATATACTGATATGTATAAGGAATTTGCTGAAGTAGCTGAAAAAGAAGGATTTAAGGATATTGCATTTAAGTTCCGTGCTGTTGGTGAAATTGAACATCATCATGAGCAAAGATATTTACAATTATTAGATAATGTTAATATGCAAAAGGTTTTTTCAAAATCTGAAGAAAAAATGTGGAAATGCCGTAATTGTGGTCATTTAGTTATAGGTGTTAAAGCACCTGAAATTTGCCCAGTATGTAATCATCCACAAAGCTATTTCGAGATTGAAGCAAAAAATTACTAATCAAGAAGTTAGTGCTTAATATAGCACTAACTTTTTTTATGTGTTATAATTAAAAAAACGGAAAGAATGTGATGATATGAAACAATCAACTTATTTACAAAGATTTGCAGCATTTATAATTGATTTTATTATTATGTTAGCTTTATTCGAAATATTTGCACATATTTTGGGTAATGTAATCAAATTACCTCAAATGACTCAAGAATTGGCTAATACGTTACCATCTGATTTGCTTAAAATATATAATCAAAATCCGGAAACATTTGTAATCAATGTATA
>OCVV011342567.1_pt1 | contig 11398 bp, 19 predicted proteins | sample 1539721 | NCBI WGS metagenome assembly OCVV01 (sample SAMN02144230, study PRJEB22623) | gut metagenome | biome: sheep rumen | host: Ovis aries | place: New Zealand | reverse complement strand
TTTCTTACCAGTCTTACCGACTTTACGTCTGATTGTCTCATCAACATACTTAATACCCTTGCCCTTGTATGGTTCAGGTCTTCTCTTGTCTCTGATCTCAGCTGCAAACTGGCCAACTTTTTCTTTATCAACACCCTTAACAGTGATGATGTTACCTTCAACTACTGTCTCGATACCATCTGGATCAACCATTACTACTGGATGTGAGTAACCAAGTGAAAGGTTAAGGTTCTTACCCTGCTTAGCAGCTCTGTAACCTACACCGTTAACTTCAAGCTTCTTCTCGAAACCATTAGTAACACCGATAACCATGTTGTTAATAAGTGTTCTTGTTAAGCCATGAAGAGATTTGTTTCTCTTTAAGTCGTTAGGTCTGTTAACTACGACTTCGGCTCCTTCTAATTTGATTTCCATCTCTGAAGGTAATACTCTCTCGAGTGTTCCCTTAGGACCTTTTACAGTCACTTTGTTATTTTCTGCAATTTCAACTGTTACGCCAGCTGGAACTGCGATTGGCATTCTTCCTATACGTGACATGCCCGTACCTCCTATTTTGTGTATATAACTAACATATTGCATGATTGCAACATGTTTAAGAACTTAGAAGTAATATAACCTCTTAATTCTTACTACCAAACAAATGCTAATACTTCTCCACCAACGTTAAGCTTTCTAGCTTCCTTATCTGTAACGATACCCTGGTTAGTAGAGATGATTGCTATACCAAGACCACCAAGTACTCTTGGAAGCTCATCCTTGCCAGCGTATACACGAAGACCTGGCTTAGAGATTCTCTTGATACCTGTGATAATCTTGTCATTCTTATCAGCACCGTACTTTAATGCAATCTTGATCACATCAAATTTACCATCTTTAACAACTTCAAATTTCTTAATATAACCTTCATCTAACAGAATCTGTGCAATTGCAAGTTTCATTTTTGAAGAAGGAACATCAACTGTATCATGCTTTGCAGTGTTTGCATTACGGATTCTTGTAAGCATATCTGCAATTGGATCGCTCATTGTCATTTTGTTTTTTCCTCCTATAAATTCTACCAACTAGATTTCTTAACACCAGGAATCTGTCCCTTATATGCAAGTTCGCGGAAGCAAACTCGGCAAATACCGTATTTCTTTAATACAGAATGTGGACGACCACAAATTCTACAACGAGTATATGCTCTAGTTGAGAACTTAGGTGTACGCTGCTGTTTTATCTTCATTGCTGTTTTAGCCATGAATAAACCTCCTTATTAGACAAACGGACTATTATTTAGCAAATGGCATGTTAAATAATGTTAATAACTCACGTGCTTCTTCGTCAGTCTTTGCAGTTGTAACGATAATTACATCCATACCTCTGACTTTATCTACCTTATCGTACTCGATTTCAGGGAAGATAATCTGCTCTTTAATACCAAGTGCGTAGTTTCCTCTGCCGTCAAATGCGTCAGGATTAATACCTCTAAAGTCACGTACACGAGGAAGTGCAAGGTTTACAAGTCTATCAAGAAACTCATACATCTTCTCGCCACGAAGAGTTGTCTTACATCCAATGCCAAGACCTTCTCTGATTTTGAAGTTAGCGATAGAATTCTTTGCCTTTGTGATAACTGCCTTCTGACCTGTGATTGTTTCCATATCAGATACTGCAGCTTCAAGAATCTTTGCGTTATCCTTAGCTTCACCGACACCCATGTTGATAACAATCTTATCAATCTTAGGGATTTCCATTACATTTTTATATCCGAACTTCTTCTGCATGGCATCCATGATTTCGTTCTTATATACATCTTTAAGTCTACTCAATGTTTTTGGCCTCCTTCCCTAAAATTAATCGATTACATCGCCAGTAGCTTTAGCATAGCGAACTTTCTTACCATCAACTTCCTTGAAGCCTACTCTTGTAGCTTTTCCCTTATGAACAAGCATAACGTTTGAAATATCTACTGGAGCTTCCTTCTGAACAATACCGCCGTTCTGGTTTGTTGCAGATGGCTTCTCGTGCTTGCTTATCATGTTGATACCTTCAACAAGAACCTTGTTCTTCTTTGTATCTACTGATAAAACTTTACCTTCTTTACCTTTACCTTTTTCAGTGCTGCCTGTAATAACTCTTACAGTATCACCCTTCTTAATTTTCATCATAATAGGGGCACCTCCTTATAATACTTCGGGAGCAAGAGAAACGATCTTCATAAACTGTTTCTCACGAAGCTCTCTGGCTACTGGTCCAAAGATACGTGTTCCCTTAGGAGTCTTGTCATCTTTGATAATTACAGCAGCATTCTCGTCAAATTTAATATATGAACCATCTTTACGGTGAGCGCCGTGTACTGATCTTACTACAACAGCCTTTACAACATCACCTTTTTTTACAACGCCGCCGGGTGTTGCATCTTTAACCGAAGCTACGATAACATCACCGATATTGGCATATCTTCTTGTAGAACCACCTACAACGCGGATGCAAAGAAGTTCTCTAGCACCTGTATTGTCAGCGACTTTAAGTCTGGTTTCTTGCTGTACCATACTATTTTCTCCTTCCAAATTCAATTACTTGGTAATTGTATTTATTCGTAAATAAACTAATTGAACATTAATAAAATTATTTTGCTCTTTCAGTAATCTCAACAAGTCTCCATCTCTTATCTTTTGAAAGTGGTCTTGTCTCTACTACCTTTACAGTATCACCAATATGAGCTTCGTTGTTCTCATCGTGAGCTTTGAGCTTGTAAGTTCTCTTAACAATCTTGTTGTAAAGAGGATGCTTAACATGGTTTTCTACTGCAACAGTGATTGTCTTATCCATCTTATCACTGATTACTTTACCTGAACGTGTTTTTCTTAAATTTCTTTCTTCCACGATTTTCTCCTTCCTCAATCCTAAGATTATTATGCCTGAGCTTTAGTGTTAATAACTGTCTGAATACGAGCAATATTCTTACGAACATCCTTAATTCTTGATGTGTTATCTAACTGATTAGTAGCATTCTGAAATCTTAAATTGAAAAGTTCTTTCTTTGCAGCAACCAATTCCTGATTAAGCTCAGCTGTTGTTTTATTATTGAGCTCTTCAACATACTTATTAGTTTTCATTTGCTACACCACCTTCCAAGTCTGCTTTCGATACAACTTTACACTTGCATGGGAGCTTATGTGTTGCAAGACGAAGTGCTTCTCTTGCCACTTCTTCAGAAACACCTGCGATTTCGAACATTACACGTCCTGGCTTAACAACTGCTACCCAATATTCTACTGAACCTTTACCAGATCCCATACGAGTTCCTAAAGGCTTTGTAGTAACTGGCTTGTCTGGGAAAATCTTAATCCAAACTCTACCACCACGCTTGATATAACGTGTCATAGCAACTCTGGCTGCTTCTATCTGATTTGACTTTATCCAACATGGCTCTGTTGCAACGATACCATACTCACCATAGCTGATAGTATTGCCTCTTGATGCTTTTCCTGCCATGCTTCCACGAAACTGTTTACGACGTTTCACTCTTTTAGGCATTAACATTATTTATCGCTCCCTTCCTTTGAAGACGCCTTGTCTTCTTTGTTTCCCTTAGTAGGAAGTATCTCGCCTTTGTAGATCCATACCTTAACACCGAGTTTACCGTATGTTGTATCTGCTTCAGCGAATCCATAATCAATATCTGCTCTAAGTGTCTGAAGAGGAATAGTACCTTCACTGTAGAACTCGCTACGAGCCATATCAGCGCCACCAAGACGTCCTGATACTGCAGCCTTGATACCAAGCGCACCGTTAAGTGAGTTACCCTTGTTATCCTTCTTCATTGTTCTAGACATACAAGACTTCATAGCACGTCTGAATGATACACGGTTCTCAAGCTGCTGAGCGATGTTCTCTGCAACGAGCTGTGCATCAGCGTCAGGCTTCTTAACCTCCTGAACGTCAAGACCGATGTCTTTTCTGCCGATAAATTTCTGAAGTTCCTTCTTAGTAGCTTCGATACCAGCGCCGCCCTTACCGATAACAACACCTGGCTTCTGTGTGTAAACTACTACGTCAACCTTCTCAGCCTTTCTAAGAATTTCAATCTTAGAAATACCAGCTGCGTAAAGTTTCTTCTTTAAAAACTTTCTGATGTTATAGTCTTCTACGAGGAAGTCAGCGAACTTGTCCTCTGAATACCATTTAGAATCCCAATCTTTGATTACACCGACTCTTAAGCCGTGTGGATTAACTTTCTGACCCATGCTTACTTAGCTCCTTTCTCATCAAGAACGATAGTGATGTGGCTTACTCTCTTTTCGATTCTGTAAGCTCTACCCTGAGCTCTTGGGTGTACTCTCTTCATTGTTGGTCCCTTATTAGCGAAGCACTGTGCAATGTAGAGGTTCTCTGGATTCATACCATTGTTGTTCTCTGCATTAGCGATTGCTGAGTCTAATAATTTCTTTATAATGCTTGAAGCGTATCTTGGATTGTACTCTAAGATTGCTTTAGCTGTTGTAACATCCTTGCCTCTGATAGCATCTAATACGAAGCATGCCTTCTGTACTGATACTCTTGCGTAAGATAACTTAGCGGAAGGTCTATTATCAACATTTGCGTTTCTTTCTCTCTTAATTTGAGATCTATGTCCTTTAGCCATAGTTTAATATCCTCCTATCTTACTTAACCTTTGACTTCTTATCGTCATTCTTGTGTCCCTTGAATGTTCTTGTTGCTACGAACTCTCCAAGTTTATGACCTACCATATCTTCTGTTATATATACAGGTACATGCTTACGTCCGTCATGAACTGCGATTGTATGTCCCACGAATGCTGGGAAAATTGTAGATCTTCTAGACCAAGTCTTGATTGCCTGCTTGTTGTTAGATGCGTTCATCTTATCAACTGCTTTAAGTAAGCTTGCATCTGCAAATGGTCCTTTTTTTAATGATCTTGCCATAATTATTCCTCCTTAATTATTCGGTAACTATTTGATTGCTCTACCGTCACGTCTTCTTACGATTAACTTGTTAGAAGCTTTCTTCTTCTTTCTAGTCTTGTAACCAAGTGCTGGTTTACCCCATGGTGTACATGGACCAGGACGACCAACAGGAGCCTTACCTTCACCACCACCGTGTGGATGGTCATTAGGGTTCATAACTGAACCACGGACTGTAGGTCTGATACCCATATGACGTATACGACCAGCCTTACCATAATTAACAAGGTTATGATCACCGTTACCGATAACACCGATTGATGCACGGCACTCGATTGGAACCATTCTCATTTCGCCTGATGGAAGACGAAGTGTTGCATACTTACCTTCCTTAGCCATAAGCTGTGCGCTGTTACCAGCACTACGAACCATCTGGCCACCCTTACCAGGAAGAAGTTCAATATTGTGAACTAATGTACCTACTGGAATATTAGATAATGGTAAGCAGTTACCTGGCTTGATTTCAGCTGTTTCGCCGTTCATTACCTTCATTCCATTTGTAAGTCCCTGTGGTGCAAGGATATATGCCTTCTCGCCATCTGCGTAGCAGATAAGAGCGATGTTTGCTGTTCTGTTAGGATCGTATTCGATACCAACTACAGTTGCTGGAATACCATCTTTATTTCTCTTGAAATCAATAAGTCTATATTTCTGTCTGTTTCCGCCGCCGTGATGTCTAACAGTGATCTTACCCTGGTTGTTACGACCAGCTGTCTTCTTCTTTGATACAAGAAGTGCCTTCTCTGGTGTTGACTTTGTTACCTCAGAGAAATCAGAACCTGTCATGTTTCTTCTTGACGGTGTATAAGGGTTATATGTTTTGATACCCATGATAAATCTCCTTTTCTCACCTAATTTATTATCACACTTTAGTTGTGTCTAATTGCTTACATCTTAGAGTCCTGAGAAAATCTCGATCTCTTTGCTGTCTGCTGTAAGCGATACGATGGCTTTCTTTGTCTTAGCTGTCTTACCAAATGTCATGCCACGTCTCTTTGTCTTTCCATCAAGGTTCATTGTGTTAACCTTTGCAACCTTAACTCCATCAAACATCTTTTCAACTGCTTCTTTGATCTGAGTCTTGTTTGCTTCTGGATGTACTAAGAAGCTGTACTTTTTCTCGCCCATCTCAGCCATACTCTTTTCTGTTACAAGTGGCTGAAGGATTACGTCGTAATACTGAACTGCTGCCATTATGCGTACACCTCCTCGATTTTTTCTACAGCTGCCTTTGTAAGTACAACTGTACCTGCATTCATAACGTCATATACGTTAATTGTGCTTGTTAATGCTGTCTTAGCATCTGGAATGTTTCTTGCTGAAAGAATAACATTGTCATCCTTTTCATTTAAAACAACTAATGCCTTGTTAGCCTTAATGTTCTTAAGAACCTGAGCAAATGTCTTTGTCTTAATCTCATCAAGCTTAAGTTCATCAACAACGATAAGTTTCTGATCCTGAACCTTGCTTGTAAGTGCAGACTTAAGAGCTGCTCTCTTCTCTTTCTTATTTAACTTAAATGAATAATCTCTTGGTACTGGAGCGAATACAACTCCGCCGCCTGTCCACTGTGGAGATCTTGTAGAACCCTGACGAGCATGTCCTGTTCCCTTCTGTCTCCATGGTTTTCTTCCGCCACCAGAAACTTCTGAACGAGTCTTTGCTTTCTGTGTTCCCTGGCGATTATTTGCAAGCTGCTGTACAACTGCTAAGTGAACTAAGTGTTCGTTAATCTCTACACCGAATATTGCATCACTTAAGTCGATTGTTCCAACTTCTTTGCCTTCCATATTTACAACTGATACTGTTGCCATTGTAAGTTGTCCTCCTTTCAACTAAGCTTATGCTTCAGCCTTTGTAGTTTCTTTGATTGTTACTAATGCCTTCTTTGCTCCAGGTACTGCACCCTTTACAAGAAGAAGATTCTTCTCAGCGTCAACCTTTACGACTTCAAGGTTCTTTACAGTGATCTGTACGCAACCCATATGTCCTGGCATGTGCTTACCCTTGAATACTCTTGAAGGGCTTGAACAAGCACCGTTTGAACCAGCGTGACGATGATACTTAGAACCGTGTGCCATAGGTCCTCTTGACTGACCATGTCTCTTAATAGCACCCTGGAAACCTTTACCTTTTGAAATAGCTGTTGCATCAATCTTGTCGCCTTCAGCGAAGATGTCAGCTTTGATTTCCTGAGCTACTGTATATTCTTCAGCGTTCTCGAATCTGAACTCTCTTAAGTATCTCTTTGCAGATACTCCTGCTTTCTTGAAAAGACCCTGCTGAGCCTTGTTAACACCATGTCTGTGTGCTATCTCTTTCTTGCCAGCCTTATCTTTGTTGATAATCTTTTCTTTCTTCTCTTCGAAACCAACCTGTACTGCCTTGTAACCATCATTGTCAACTGTCTTGACCTGTGTTACGTAGCATGGGCCTGCCTGAAGTACTGTTACTGGAATAAGGCTACCGTCTTCTGCGAAGATCTGAGTCATTCCAACTTTTGTTGCTAAAATTGCTTTCTTCATTTTTTCCTCCTTATTTCTACTAAAGCGGTATAGTTTCCTTCATCGTAGTTTGTTTACACAGGTATGAAACTCTCATCCGGAACCGGTAGGTTGCTGATTCCTACTGCCTTACTGGCTATACATAAAGTTAGTAGAGGTTTTTTGTTACTTTTGATTACATCATCTTGATGCTTAAAAATACACCTGCTGGTATATCCATCTTCTGTAAAGATTCGATTATCTTCTGAGAAGGATTCATGATGTCGATGAGTCTCTTGTGAGTTCTCTGCTCGAACTGCTCTCTTGAGTCCTTGTACTTATGTACAGCTCTAAGAATAGTAACTACTTCCTTCTTTGTTGGAAGAGGTACTGGACCAGATGTCTCTCCACCATTCTTCTTAACTGTGTCAATAATCTTCTTTGCTGATGCATCTACTAGCTGATGATCATACGCTTTTAATGTGACTCTCATTTTCTGACTTGCCATAAAAAAAGTCGCCTCCTTTTCGCACTTATTATTTTTTGTAAGTACGACAAGCTGGTGACTGTACCACTTTCCCGTGTGTGTCCATCGCTTTCATTTTAAAAGCGCGTCCTCACGCGTCGTTTCTACTATATTGTAGACTGTTTAAGCTTTGTACAGTGACTTGCCGTCATATTATCTGACATTCGCTCCACGGAAAACCTATTACAGCTTTCGCCATAATAGCAACCTCACGCTTCATAGCTATCATGTCACAGCAATGATTAGTATAAATGTTTGATTTAAGGAATGCAAGTACTTTTTTCTATTTTTTTAATAAATTTTACAATTATTTTTTGTGTATTTTATCAAATAGTGTTTCTTCTATATTATATGTACTAAATCTTGTGTTTTTCTCTTACTGTTATCCTTTTCTTCTATATATAATTATTATTTCTTCACCACCTTCCTTCTTTTATGCTACAATATCTTAAGTTTATATAAATAAGGAGAAAGAATCCATGTGGATTGCAGATAAATGGAAAGACTATGAGGTATTAGATACCTCTTCTGGAGAAAAATGTGAAAGATGGGGTGACTATATTCTAGTTAGACCTGACCCTCAGGTTATATGGAATACCCCTCATGGTATTAAAGAATGGAAACAAAAGAATGGTCACTACCACCGTTCTAACAAGGGTGGCGGCGAATGGGAATTCATAAACCTTCCAAAGGAATGGCAGATTTCATATAATCTTCCTATTAATATAGAAGATAGTCGATTAACATTTAACCTTAAGCCATTCTCATTTAAACATACAGGCCTGTTTCCAGAACAGGCGGTTAACTGGAATTGGTTTTCTTCTATTATTAATAAGAAGAAAGAAGAAAATCCTAATAAGGAAATAAAGATTCTTAACCTCTTTGCATATACTGGTGGTGCAACTCTATCAGCAGCTAAAGCTGGAGCATTTGTAACTCATGTAGATGCATCTAAAGGTATGGTTAACTGGGCTAAAGAAAATGCTCTTAGTTCAAACATACCTGGAGACAGAATCAGATGGTTAGTTGATGACTGCGTAAAATTTGTTGAAAGAGAAATAAGACGTGGTAATAAATATGATGGAATCATAATGGACCCTCCATCATATGGAAGAGGACCTAAAGGTGAGATATGGAAGATAGAAGAATCTATATTCCCATTTGTAGAACTAAGTAGCCAGCTTCTCTCCGATGATCCGCTTTTCTTCCTTATTAATTCATATACAACAGGTCTGCAACCAGCAGTTCTTTCCTATATGATTAACACTGTTGTTACCAAAAAGCACGGCGGAAAGGTTGAAGCAGAGGAAATCGGACTACCAGTATCGTCCAACGGACTGGTTCTTCCTTGCGGCGCAAGCGGACGCTGGTCAAAATAACATTTGCACTTATCTTCGTTTTGTTGCTATCTGGCTATACATGCCTAGTCCTGCTATAACAGCAAGCACTATAAGGTATGCCGAATTAGGTATTTCGAAGAATGAACTTGCGCAGGAAAGCATAAGCACACTTCCAAATGCTGAAGTAACTACCATAACTACATAGTCACCAAACCACATAGCAAAGATTCCTGCAATTGCTGCTACTATAAGAGCAACTATTACACCGGTCCTAACAATATCAGCAGCATCCTTTACTACTTTGCCAAAATTATCCTGACTCATAGTTATTATCTTATTAATAGAAGAAGACATATCAGATAATGATTTGTTTCCTTTTAAGCTATCTGCAATAATATGCTTCATGTCTGTAACAGACTCTGAACCAGACTGAACAGTAGCCACCGCCTTCTTCCAATATATCTGGAAGGTTACAAGAAAGGCTATTACGTTAGCAGATATATAATAAGTAATTCTATAATGCCTGTAGCCAAGATAGGCTCCTGCTACAGCCAAAACTACTGCAACAATATAAAGCCACTCTTTATCCAGCAAATATTCAAGCCTAAGTCCAAGATATCCGCAGAGTGCACCGCAGAGTAACATAGCAACAGTCTTATATATACTAAGTCCTCTTAAACATAACAGAATTCCTATAATAAGTTCTGCTGCTGCAAGTACATATATTGTATTCATTATATTTTCCCTTTTATTTTAATTCATATCGTATGTTTAGCTTATCCTCTGAAGCTTCTACATATCCATATGCTCCCGAGATAATCGGCATAGCAGGTGGAAGGTGTCCTATATCTGCGTCCATTATAATAGGAACATTGTACTTTCCAAGGATATCAGTAACTGCATTGTACTGATTAAGACCAAACATATCCTGTCCATACTGCATAGGTCTTCCAACTAAGAATCCTGCAGCGTGGTCGAACCATCCACTTCTATCAAGCTGCCACAAAGCTCGTCTTATAGAAAAAACATTAAGGTCGCAGCTTTCAAAGAACCATATGATTCCCTCATCACCATATTTATCGTTAAATGCTTTAACATAGTCGTATTTGGTGCCTACCAGATTACAAAGGCAGTCAAGACAGCCTCCAAGCAGTCTTCCTTTAAAGCTTGTACTATTTCTATCGCATCCGTAATAAACCAGAGATAATTTCTCAGTTGTATTATAAGGAACCAGTGGATTATCTTCAGTCTTTAATGATTCAAGCTCCCAGGTCCCATAGCTGGAAACTTCTAATTTCTTTCCTGTAAGAATGTCAAAAGAATCATGAATCGCCTGATGCCAAGGCTTCATTCCAAAATTGGATGCACACTGACCATATATAGCCGCGTGATCACAAATAGTATTTAATAAGAATGTAAAGTTGGTATTGTCAGAGTAGCCAATAAACCACTTAGGCTTAGAAGCTTTGATTTTAGAAAAGTCTACATAATCAATAGTCTCACACATAAGCTCTCCGCCGCCGGCAGGTATTAATATATCTGTGTCATCAGCAAGATAGCTTTCTGTAAGTTCTTTTCCGCAGTCATATGGATTAGTACTGATTCCTATACCGTCGCCCTTATAGCAGTTTGGTCCAATCACTGTCTTATAGCCCATCTCTTCAAAAGTAGCTACAGCGCTGTTAAAACCGCTTATATAAGGTTCTGTTGATGCTCCAAATGCTGGCGCAACAAAACCAATGCTTCCGCCTTCAGATAAAAAATCAGCATATTTCATTATTTCTTTTCCCTTGACTGCATCTGTAATTCTGGTGCAAACGTAGACACCTTAGTATTAGCTGGAACTGACTTTGTTACGAATGTATTACCAGCTACAACCGAATCATGTCCTACAACTGTATCTCCGCCAAGTATGGTTGTATTGGCATAGATTACAACATTGTCTTCTATTGTTGGATGTCTCTTAACTCCTGAAAGAGCCTGACCCTTCATAGTTGAAAGGGCACCAAGAGTAACACCCTGATATATTTTAACGTGATTACCTATAACGGTAGTCTCTCCGATAACGATACCTGTACC
>OCVV011076831.1_pt1 | contig 11398 bp, 12 predicted proteins | sample 1539721 | NCBI WGS metagenome assembly OCVV01 (sample SAMN02144230, study PRJEB22623) | gut metagenome | biome: sheep rumen | host: Ovis aries | place: New Zealand | reverse complement strand
GATTATCACGGAGACCATGTTTTCCGACATCATCCCCATTCTCGACCGCAAGGGGCTGGCCACCGTTACTCAGGTAGCTATGGTGGCAGGTTTTACGGCAGCAGCACTCACCGCCGTGCGCTCCGTTGCTCTCTTGCGCTTTAGCCAAAAGGGGAGCATGGCAGCAGAAGCGGCGATACTTTCAAGGGTTCTCTCTCTGCCTGTTGGTTTTTTTCGCAACCTTCCCTCGGGGGAGCTGACAGGACGCATGATGGGGCTTTCTCAGCTTCAGGTGCTATTCTCCGGGGAAACCGTGGGCGTTATCTTCTCCTTGCTCTGCTCATTTTGGAGCCTTGGCCTCATGTGTTGGTACAGCTTCAAGCTGACCGCCGTGGCGGTAGGCGTCTGGTTTGTCTATCTTCTTATCAGTTTCCTTATCCTCGCCAGACTTGTCAAGGCGGAGCGGCGCAAGACAGCCGCCAACAATAAAACTTCCGGCATTTTGGCGCAGATTTTCACGGGATTGGTGAAATTCCGTGTGAAAGGTGCGGAAAGCCAAGCCTATCGGCTCTGGGGAGAAAGATTTGCCGAGGAATGGCGGGCGGATTACGCTGCCCGTTGGCAGAAAAACTATAGTACCATCCTTGCGTCCGTTCAGCCCATCCTGCTCTCCTTGATTATTTACTATATGGCTCTGAAGGAACTGGCAGCAGGAGAGGGAAATGTGGCGACGGGAGCAGCGGCAAACTTGTTTGCCGTCGATGAACCTATGACTGCGGCGAAGTTCATCGCCTTCCAGTCGGCATATACAGCCTTCAATACATCCCTTACCGCCGTGATTTCGGTCATTGAACAGCTTTCCGTCATTTTTCCGATTTTAGAGAACTTGAAGCCCATACTTGAAACCGAGCCAGAGAGCAGTGAGGAAAAAATGGAGGCCGATGTGCTTTCCGGAGCGTTGGAGGTAAGGAACTTGACCTTCGCCTACCAGAAGGACTTGCCAAATGTCTTGGATGACGTGAGCTTCCGTATTGCGGCGGGGGAACACGTTGCCATTGTGGGCAGATCCGGATGCGGCAAGTCCACCCTCATTCGTCTGCTTCTGGGCTTTGAGTCTCCAAAGAGCGGCGCAGTGTATTATGACGGGCAGGATCTTTCCGAGTTGGATCTCCACTCAGTGCGCTGTCAGCTGGGGGTGGTGCTGCAAAACGGTCAGCTTATGAAAGGCGACATTTTACACAACATCATTGGCACCAACGACCTCACTTTGGACGATGCCTGGGCAGCGGCAGAGGCGGCTGGGGTAGCAGATGACATTCGCGAGATGCCCATGCAGATGAATACGGTGGTCAGTGAGGGCAGTACGAATATCTCCGGTGGGCAGCGACAGCGCATCCTGATTGCCAGGGCACTGGCAATGAAACCTGCCATCATCATCTGCGATGAAGCTACCAGCGCCCTGGACAACCGCACCCAGAGCATCGTGACTAAGAGTCTGGATTGCCTGAAAGCCACGCGCATCGTAGTGGCCCACCGCCTTTCCACCATTCGCCATGCTGACCGCATCATCGTTCTGGATGGCGGCCGCATTGTCGAGAGTGGCACCTTTGAAGAACTAACAGCCAGGGGCGGATTGTTTGCTTCTTTCGTGAAGCGGCAGGTGGCATAAAAAGAGCAATGACAATACCGATTGTAAAGGATGATGTCCAATGTCCATTGATTCTCCTTTGATGATGTTGGAAGCCATGTACCGAAAATACTTCCGGCGTATCTACAACTACGCCTATATGCGGCTTCTGAATCGTGCAGCGGCAGAGGACGTGGCGCAGGAGGTGTTCCTCACTGCTTTCACGGCTATGGACAGATTCGACTCCTCGCGGGGCAGCGGCGCGGCATGGCTATCCAGAATTGCAACGAATCTGGTGACAGACTTTCAGAAGCGGGCGCGAAATTACCGTGAAATTAGCACCGGAGAAGTGCCGGAGGTGAGCTTTGAAGACTCCCTTGACGATGAGGGAACTCTCGGGAATCCGGTTAATCAGCGGATTTATCGTATCTTACAAAAATTATCCGACGGTGAACGGGAGTTTTTGGCGTTGCGCTATGAAATGGAGTTGACCAACGAGGAAATCGCCGTAAACATGGGGCTAAGCACGAATGCGGTGAGCCATCGCTACAGCCGCCTGCTGGCAAAGTGCCGTCAAATAGACGGCAGGACATGAAATTTTGAAAAAATTTCTAAAAAAATTTTGCAGAAGCGGCATTTGGGGAAGGGCTGTTTCGTATATACAATTAGAAGGGGAGATACGAGGAGGCGATGCATGGTGGTTGTCCAAGGCAAGGCAAGCGGAATCGAAACCATGGACAGGCTTTTTCGCAGGGCTGATTTTGCCGCTGAAAACGAAGGGCTGGAGGAATGTCTGCGGGAGCGCATCTTTGGACGGCTTGTGGAGGCAGACGAGGAGCGCGAGCTGGAGGCGAACGAGCTTTCTGCTCTTGCGGCGGCAGGAACGAGTGCAGATGGCACGGCGGTGCAATTGGCGTTGCGGAAAAACAATAGGAGATTCAACGCATGAGAAAAAGCACCTACGAGATAATTTTGCCCTTGATAGTAGGGGACAAAGCAATCGAAGAAAAAGCCTTGCTGGTGAACGGACTGTACTTCTCTGTTGACGTAGTGGCAAAAGAGGATGTCGATAATTTCGTTGCAGGGGACTTCGCCGCCCTTCCCATCGCCCTGCGGGAGCGTTTGCTTCTCAGGGGGCATCTCACGTGCAGGAGTGAGGCAGAGGAAATCGCCGATATGAAGCTCATGGGACGTGTCCATCGCATGATTTCGGCACGTGCAGGTCTGGGCGTTGTCATCATGCCCACCTACGACTGTAATTTCCGCTGCCCCTATTGCTTCGAGCAGCACAGGCTCAAAAATGGGCAGGAGTGGCTCTCAAACTCCATGAGTCACGAGATGATTGAGGCGGTATTTGCCGCCATAGAGAATTACAAGGCCAGGGGGTACGCTGTCGGTGAATGCACGTTCTACGGCGGTGAGCCTTTCCTGACCGAAAACATCAATGTTCTGCGAGATATAGCCGGGCACGCTAAAAAGCTCGGTCTCTCTCTGGACGCCATCACCAACGGCTACGAACTTGATGCCTTTCTGGACTTTATGGAGGAGTACGATTGCAAGCATCTTCAGGTTACGGTGGACGGCGTTGGCAGGATCAATGATAGGCGGAGAATCCATAAGGATGGACTGCCCACCTATGACCGCATATTAGGCAATGTGGAGCTTGCCCTTCAGCGAGGCATATCAATCAGCCTGCGGGTAAACGTGGGTCGCGAAAATATCTCCGGCATGGGGGCGCTTATCGAAGACCTACGAGCGCGAGGTTTCTTAGACAGGACAGATGAGAGGGGGAGATTTTCCTATTACTTCAAGGCTGCCAGCGATGACCGCCATCCCCAAAATAACATCTGTGAGCAGGACATCATTGTCGAGTTGATGAAAAACGGCTTCACTGCCATGGAGGCCATTGGTCTGCAGAGCCAGTACAACTTGCCGGAGCTGACACTCAGGCAGATTTTTGCGAAAGAAGCACTACCGCAGCCTTCTACTGCTTATTGCGGCTCGGAGGAGGGGATGCTCGTCATCGACCCTTTCGGCAAGCTCTATCCCTGCTGGGACGTGGTGGCTACAGAGGGTGCTGCCGTGGGTTTCACTGATTGGCAGTCGGGGCGTTTCCTAATGGGGCTGTCTAAGGCTAAGTGGCGCACCCGTACCTCGGATCTCCTGCCCGCCTGCGAGACCTGCCCCTATGTCTTTATATGCCGGGGCGGCTGTGCCTCTCGCGCCTTCGCTAGGCATGGAAGTTATTTTCGGGAATACTGCGGCGAGGCAAAAGAAATATTCGCCTTTGTTGCGTCACGGGTGGCAGGGGAGATATGGGCGAAGAATCATGAAAACGAGCTTTCCCTCTCCTTGGCGGGACCACTCTCGCGCCTGACGGAGGCAGAGCGCAGGACGCTTACAGAGTCACGAAGCCAGAAGGAAATATTTGCTTGCCTCAAGGCGGCTGGGCTTTGGGAAGAAAGCAGAAAATAAAATTTAGGATTATGATGAGGAGGTTTTTTATGGCAAATATCAATGTGAACGAACTTACCAAAGAGCAAATCGAGAAGGTGATGACCTGCGAGACCGTTGAGGAACTGATAGCAGTTGCGAAAGCAGAGGGGGTTGAGCTGACACAGGAGGAAGCCGAGGCGTATCTGGCGGAGCTTGCTGACTTCGAGCTGGACGAGACCACGCTGAAGAATGCGGCGGGAGGAGAATGTTACTTTCATAATAGCTGCAAAGATGAGAATAGGCCGAACCGGAGGCCTGCCCCAAAGGATTGCAGAGTGCGTTGAATGAAAGACATATTTCTCTGTTACTGGGGGGGCATCATTTATTTCTAGAGAGTTCAGTTATACGTGAGGAGTGAATGCAATGATTGACGAAAAGAAAAACATGGCTGATGTGAAAGTGAATAGTGCAGCTGCACAAGAGTCGATAGAAGAAGAAATCTGTCTGACCGACGAAGATTTGGGCAATGTAGCTGGTGGCGGAACGTTTTTGGCGCCATCTGCTCACATAGCACTAGAGAAGTCGAAGGAGTGGCGAAAGGCTGGCTCTCCTATTATTAACTAAGAGCCGAAAATGACGTGTAGAGGATTTCTTCAACGTTGCAATTCGGGGCAAGAAAATGAATGGGTCGCATGCAACAGACGAAGGCACAGCTTGCGATAAAACATTCTTGGTAAAATAACGATAGGGAAGGCTCTGTACAAAATGCGTTCGCACCTAATACAGAGCCTTTTTCTATCGGTCTTGTAGCCGCATTCATTTTATTTGTTTGGGGGATAGTTTATGAAAGTACAGGAACTTCCAGCCAAGGCGTTTCTTGACCATTTGCGCCGCCACCCAATCCCTGAGATTATGGATGAAGTGTGCGATGCCGCTTTGTCTGCCGTTCTCAGGGAATATGGCAACATCATCACCCACGGGGCAGGGCTTGAGGTGCGTCTGGGGGAGGAGACACGGTACGTTGACTTTATCATGTCCATCGACCATGACGATATTCCCCATATAAAGTCCTTGTGGTACGAGATTGACTATGTCGAGTTCCAAAAAGCCCACGAGATGGGAACGAAGATTATGCCTTGCCTGTTTGCCAATACTGATTTTGGGAAGGATAGCAGGGATAAATGGGATGAATTTCTGCCGGCTTTTTTGGGCAGGACACGGGCAAAACGTCTGCGTCCCACCTTTGACCATGTGCTGGAACTGCTACCGGAAGGAGCATTCCCAAAGCAGGTTGGCACCATGACGAGCCGTGGGGAACTTCACATCATGCGCCTTGTGATTATGTTTCCCGACTGGGATTCCATACCCACAGGACTTGCCGCCATCGGATGGCAGGGCGACCCCGTAAGTCTCCGTGATGCGCTGGAGCCTTGGCGTCAAACGGAGCGCATTGCCGTCAATATTGACTTGGGCGAGATGGGCGTACTGCCGAAAATCGGCATTGAGGTATTTTCTCGCTGGCGGCATCCCTTGATTGTGGATAAAGCCATTGCCCGTCTCACGGCAGCTGGACTGTGCCTGTCGTCTAAGGCTGAGGATTTGCGCCGCTGGATTCGTATGCGGCCGGAGGGCGCTCCTTTCATCCAGACGCTGATTGCCTATTTTAAGCTGAACTACAAGGATGGGAAAATCATCGAGGCGAAAGCGTATCTTGAGCAGTCGCCATACGTCCACCATCACTATTTTGATGCCTATGAAAGACCTGTCTATGTGGAAATTATGGTGAAAGATAAGAAAGATACCCTCCACATAGACACGGCGATGAAATGGATCTATGAGTGTGGAGAAAAAAGGGTGAGGGAGGTGCGCATCACAGGGGATGTGACGCAATACGAACACCTTGAACATATTCTGGAGGCATGCAAAAGGAAGAAAGACAGCGAGGAAAAGAAAATCCGCGCCGTGGTGGAGCTTGACCGGGGAGTGCCTCCCCAGTGGATTGAGAAAACGATGAACGCAGGGGCAGATGGCTTTATCATCGATATCAATGACCCAGCAGCCGATGGGGCGGCTGTTTGGACGTTGAAAACTCTCTGCGGCAAAGGCAGCAAAAACACGCGGGCAAGATGGTTTATGCACTTTGACAACGCCAGAAAAATTGAAAAGGTGATACACCTAGCAGAAAAATTAGGTGTCAAGGAACTTATGGTCACTGGCATGATACCGACTAAATGCCGACAGATGCCGACCCGCGAACAGATGTTTCAAGCGGCGGAAACGATAAAAAATTGGCGGATAGAACATGAAAAAGAGGAAGAATTTATGGAGCTAACCGTGGAAAGCTGCTTTTCTCCACTTCGCGCACTCTTGGAGGGCGGCGACCCGAAGAAAAACGGGAATCGCGGCATTGAGCGGGGCTGCACGGCGGGGCGAGATCATTTTTGCGTCCTGCCGTCAGGGAAAGTCGCGCCCTGTGCCTGCCTTTCCTGCGAGGAGAATTGCGACAGTCTGGTCGCCTATTGGGAAGAATCGCCAGTGCTGAAAAAATTGCGCGAGGATGACTGCGCCGAAGGTTGTAAGACCTGCGAATACAGACGGCGCTGTCTGCCATGCCCCGCAGTTTCTTCATGTCCCGTCAACAATGACTAGCAATTGAAGACGAAGGAAAACTTGGACGAGCTTTCCTGACGGGAGGGTAACCATGAAAATAGGAAATGAATATGAGCTTATCTGTATGCCGGAAGGCGGAGGCTCAATCCGCCTCCGAATATTTGGAACATCAATATGAAATACCGGAAATTATAGAGACATTGCCGTTGGCGGATGAGGCTTTCGTATCGTTTTGGCAGGCGGTCGATGGACGAGATGCGCTGGATTTTTTGACAGATGAGATGAAACTTCCAGCCTATCGCTGGCCATGGGGGAACCCGGAGGCAATCTCTATTTCCTTCGCACAAACGCTGGGAGGAAAACTCCCGGTCATATCTACGGTCAGCCATAGGGATTTCCGGCAAATGGAGGCTTTGCTAAACGCACGGGAAGATGCGCGCGAACTACCGCTCACAGTGAACGCGTTTGCTATGGTGACGCGAGCAGAAAGTATCTTTCGACATCGCATACTGCTCCTCAACCATGCGCCCTACAGCAATATTTCGGCAGAAGAGATAGGGCTTTCCGAAGATGAGTGGCTGGAACGCTCCCATAGGCTCAGGCTTCGCCATGAGTGCGCTCACTATGAAACCCTGCGGCTGCTCTTCGACATGAAGAACCACGCCCATGACGAAATCATCGCCGATGCTCTGGGGCAGATTGCCGCGTTCGGCAGGTTTGATGCCGAGCGGCAAAGGATTTTCTTTGGGCTGGAACGAGGGAAAGGAATCGCAACAGGACGTCTATCCTTTTACTGCCAGAAACTTCTCCCCAAAGAGCGAGAAAAAGTTTATCGCGCAGTAGATACGGTGCTGGATTCGATAGAGAAGCATCTTGATTACCTACTGGCTCAAAATGCGGACGAACTGACAATTTTTTCAGCATTGGCAGGGACAAGTATTGCAGAGCGGATGGAGTGCTGAGGGGCTAAAGAGATTTTGTGAAATACAAACAGCCGCTGTCAGAGGAGAAATCCTTAGACAGCGGCTGTTGCATTCGGCTTGATGTCATTAGGGCGGGGAATTTTTTGTGGTTGACTTAGTAGGCAAATGTAATTTATTAAAAAATAAATTTTCTGTTTATGCACATGATTGCAAATATGTAACATAAAAATTAAAAGTTTCTTAAAATATATTGACTTTGATAATAAATGTGATATTATAATAAATGTGGACAGAATAAGATATAATAATACTTAATGCGCTTTTTATGCGCATATATATTATAATTTTTGTGGGATTGGTTTCATTAAAATCTCACAAAATCAACCGAATCAACCGAATATAGTAAAAATACTTGGTGTGCTGTTCATTTGATGAAGAAGCCGGAGTAGACAATTGACACTTAGTGTGTCGAAGTCTTCTCCGGCTTTTTTTCATAAACAAACATAATATCGTGCCTGAGTTGCAATAGGGCAAAGGATATTCTCATATAGCAAATCAATTTTAATTGTATAAAATTGATTTGCTGTTTCGGAGTACCCTCTCCTTATTGCGCCCGTTTTACTAGAGTACATCTTGGTCTGTGGACTTCGAAAGGTTCACAGGCCTTTTTCTGTGTCCTTTGCCCAGTTCAGGGGAAAGGACACAATCATGAAAATCACAATGTACTACGAGGACAAATTCCATCCAACAGTCTTGGAGGTTCCGGACGAGGAGTGTTCTGTGATGGTGGAAACGGACTACCAGCAAAGGCTGGAGGTAGCTGAAGACAAGTCGGTTATAGCTAGAAGGTCAGTTCAGGAAATAATGGATGAAGAAGTAAATGCGCCGACTTTTAACAAAAACCGTGCTGAAACCCGTCGACATATCCAGATGTCTGCTATTGACCGGGAATTACCGGATAACAGCAGTGATGTTGTCTCAGAGTTATTGGATAAGGATTATTCAGAACTTTATCAGGCCATCAAAAAACTGCGTCCACAGCAACAGGAATTGGTAAGGCGTGTGTTTTGGGAGGGGCTGAAGCAGGTAGAGATTGCCCGTCAGGACGGTGTGACAGAGAATACTGTGTCAGACCGAATGAGACGGATTTATCAGCGATTAAAAAAATTTTTGCCTGACCAGAAAAATTTTTTATAAAAACCACGAAGTTTTGGATTTCCCGTGGCTATTAGGTGAAGGGCAAAAAAATCAAATAAAAAAATCAGCCCTTCGGAAAGGAAAATCAGTATGAAACACACACTGAACATCAAGGTATCCAAGGGAAAGTCCAATGGCGGCATAATGACTTGCCGTCAGTTGACCATGAGGGAGCGTTTGCTGCGTTTTCTCATGGGAAGTCCGGTAAAGCTCACGGTCATTGTGCCGGGAGATTCTGTGGATGAGGTTGCGATTTTTGAAAACGGAAGGGGGAAATCCTATGCCAGCAAGACCACTGTATGAACTTACTACAGGCTTTAACAACATTTTCGACCTCGCTTTGGATGATTCCATGGATTTGGAACAGCTGGAGGAGGGGCTGCAGTCCATTGAATGTGAGGTTGAGGAAAAATGCGCTAATGGCATCGCCCTCATAAAATCACTGGAACAGTATGCGGCTGCTTACAAGCAGGAGAAACAGCGGTTTGAAAAACAGCAGGCCGTTCTTGAGGCACGGATTAAACGCATAAAGGAATGGTATCGCCTGAATCTGGATGCCATGGGCAAGACCAAGGTGCCGACTAAGTACGGCGTGATGAGCGTTCAGAACAATGGCGGCAAGGTACCGCTTAAGGTGGACAATGAGGACTTGATTCCACCGGAATATCTGACCATTGTGCCTGCGCATACAGAAGTAAACAACGAGGCACTGTATGCAGCATTGAAAGATGGCGTGATTGTACCGGGGGCACATCTGGAAGCAAGAGGGCGGAGCCTGCGTATTCGCTGAGAGGAGGAATGTAAATGCTAAACATTACCAAGGGAAAAATCAACCGTGCCCAAAAGGTCGTTATTTACGGTTCAGAAGGTATTGGCAAATCCAGCCTTGCCGCCAATTTCCCCAACCCATTGTTTATCGATACTGAGGGCGGTACAGCGCAAATGGATGTCCGCCGTATTGACAAGCCCCAAAGCTGGGAAGAATTGCTGGCGATTGTGCAGGAAGTAGCGGTAACGCCGGATGTCTGCAAGTCTTTGATTCTGGACACTGCCGATTGGGCAGAACAGCTTATCGTAACTTTTCTTTGTGCCAAGTACAAGCAAAATTCTATTGAGTCTTTTGGTTATGGCAAGGGCTACACCTATCTGGCGGAGGAATTTACCAAGTTGCTGAATGCTTTTGACCGGGTGATTACTGCAGATATTCATGTGGTGATTACAGCCCATGCCAAGATGCGCAAGTTTGAACAGCCCGATGAGATGGGAGCCTATGACCGCTGGGAGATGAAACTCTCTAAGCAGGTGGCTCCGCTCCTCAAAGAGTGGTGCGATTTGCTGCTGTTCTGCAATTATCAGACCTTCGTGGTGACTTCGGAGAATAACACGCAGAAAGCCCAAGGGGGCAAGCGTGTGATGTACACCAGCCATCATCCTGCCTGGGATGCCAAGAATCGTGTACATTTGCCGGAGGTGCTGGAACTGGACTATAAGCATATTGCCCATATCTTTGCTGAGCAGCCAAAGCAATCAAGTGCTGCAAAGTCTGATGTGGCAGACAAAACTGAACCCACTGCCGCCGAAGTGTTACGGGAGGTTTTGGAAAAGTATGGTGTATCTGAGGAGGAAGTTCGGCAGGTGGTAGCGGCCAGAGGGAAATATCCTGTCACCACAGGTATCGATGATTATCCGGATGAGTTCGTCTTTGGGTATGTCATCAAATACTGGGATCAGATTATGAAGTTAATTGAACAGAGCCGGAAGGCACAGTAATAAGGGGGACAAGTATATGGCAGATAACAATGTGGCAATGGACTGGAACGACACCATCGAGAATGATGGTCAGGAATTTATCATCCTGCCGGAAGGTGACTATAACTTCGTGGTTTCCAATTTTGAGCGTGGCAGATTTCCGGGCAGTGCCAAGATGCAGGCCAGCAATAAGGCTACACTGACCTTGCAGGTGGAAACCGAAGAAGGCGTGGCCAGTATCCGCACAGACCTTATTTTGAACCGCATGCTGGAGTGGCGCATTTCAGGCTTCTTCCGTGCCATTGGCAGGAAAAAGCAGGGTGAGAAACTGGCGATGAACTGGGACAACCTTATCGGTGCCAGAGGACGAGCCCACTTCAAACCGCGTAAATATACAGACCGGGATGGCAACGAAAAGCAGGCCAATGATGTGGACAGATTCTACGACTATGACGAGAAAAACTTCCCCAAGACGGATTCTGCGTTTGGTGAAACGATTCCCATGAGTAATGGGCAGATTCCGTTTTAAGGAGGCGGCAGCAGATTGTTTGAGCTTAGGCCATATCAAGCCGAAGCAAAACAGGCTGTCCTGACTGAGTGGAACGAGGGGCATCGCAAGACGCTCCTCGTGCTCTGCACAGGATTGGGCAAGACCATCGTGTTTTCTTCGGTGGCAGAACATCAGGTAAATCTGGGACATCGGGTGCTTATCATGGCACATCGCGGGGAATTATTAACCCAAGCAGCAGATAAGTTGAAGATGGTCACGGGATTGGATGCTGTTTTTGAACAGGGCAGCAGTCATAGTATAGACAGTTTCCTGCCTGTGACAGTAGGTTCGGTGCAATCCTTATCCCAAGAGAAAAGACTGGCAGGT
>OCVV011339988.1_pt1 | contig 11399 bp, 13 predicted proteins | sample 1539721 | NCBI WGS metagenome assembly OCVV01 (sample SAMN02144230, study PRJEB22623) | gut metagenome | biome: sheep rumen | host: Ovis aries | place: New Zealand | reverse complement strand
AAGATCTTCGAGGCAAGGCGCCTTTTCGCCGCCACAGGGGATTTGGGTTATATTACCGGGCTTGAGTCAAAGTACAGGAATCTGAGTTCTGACATGCAGGTGTATGTCGAAAAGATCCAAAAAGATTCGCACTGCCTGATCTATGGAGCAGGCCGCGCAGGACATTATCTTGCCGGAAGATTCAAGGGATTCGGCGTGAATGTCGATTGCTTCATCGATCCCGATGAGAGCAAAGGTCCTGTTGATAAAGAGACCGGGATCAGGGTGATCACCGAAAAGGAACTTCATGAAAACATTGCTGTTTACGGTGATAAGACATTCGTTGTGTCTTATCCTGTGAAGCCTGTGGCTGATGAGATAAGGAAGCGTCTTATCGAAGATATCGGCATAGCCGAAGATAAGATCTGCATGGGGATCTACGACTGGCGCAATAACAGGGGACAGTATTTCGATTATTTCGAAGCAAACGGCAATGAGGTCTTTGTGGACTGCGGCTGTTTTGACGGAGCCACCTGCTACAACTTTGCGGGCTGGTGCGGTCATAAGGGGTATGACCATATCTATTCTTTCGAGGCTGATCCGGAGAATTATGCCAGGTGCAAAGAACTGTTGGCGCCGCTCGGGAAATGCGAGCTTTTCCCCTATGGCACCGCTGATACAGACAAGAAGGTCTATTTCGCTTCGGAAGGGTTTGAGACTTCACGCATCATAAGCAAAGAAGAGGCCGAAAAGAGGAACTTCGAAGGCGTTACGCAGATAGAGACAAAAGCTCTTGATGATGTGCTTTGCGGCAAGAGGGTCACTTTCATCAAGATGGATATCGAAGGCGCGGAGTATGATGCGCTCATGGGTGCTCGTAAGCTTATCATGGAGAACCGGCCTAGGATGGCGATCTCCGTCTACCACAAGTACGAAGATTTTGTAACACTTGCAGACCTCGTTCTTAAGATGCACCCTGACTACAGGATCTCTTACAGACACTATGGGTTTGATGATCTTGAAACGGTCATGTATGTCGAATAACAGACATACATAATTATATTAGGTGCCAACATTAAGATAATAGACAACTACGCTTTCTGCGGATGCAAGAATCTTGCGAAAGTCTATGGCGGCGGCAGGGTTGAGATAATCTGCACATACGCATTTGCGAACTGCCCGAAGCTCTATTCCTTTACCATTACATCTCCCAATCTGAAAAAGATCGGCGCGAATTCTTTCATCTATGACAAGAAGCTGAAAACCATAAAGATCAAGAACACGACAAAGCTGACAAAATCCGGAGTCAGGAAAGCGCTCAGGAAATCCAAGGTAAAGACCGTAAAGGTCAAGAAGTCCAAGATCAAGGCTTATAAGAAGATCTTCAAGAAATCTAATTCCGGCAGGACAGTAAGAGTGAAAAAGTGAACCGATCCCTGTATAACTGATATAATTGGATATCATGTTGTACAGGGATAGACAGGTCATGAAAAGATGCAGATATGCCGGCGGGATCATAAGCATTACGCTTATCCTTGCATTCATTTTAAATCTTACGGGATGCGGCAGGTTTGAAAGCGACAAGCACCTTGTGAAAAAGGAAGCAGAAGAGATCTTCAGGATGCTTCAGGATGAAGACATTGAAGGCCTGTCAGCGAAGTTTTCGAAGGATTCAAGAAAATACCATAACATCGAGATGGAGTGGGAGTTGTTCTTCAAGCAGCTGGACGGCAAGCTCGTGTCTTATTCCGGTATCTCTTTTCCGGGCGAAGGAACGGGTGTGGACAAGGACGGAACGGTCTACGAATCGCATTACACAGTCGAGTTCAAGAATGTTAAGACCGACAAAGGCACCGTTTATCAGTCGTTTGGCTACTACTTGACGAGGACCGATACAAAAGAGCCGGAACTTGAAGGTATAGACGTTTTTTCAATGAAGCATCCCGGGACGGGAGAGTATGTCACTGTTGGAGGATTCTCTTCCGAATATGAAGAAGAACTTGGGAGAAAGTGACGAAAGACTATTTCAATATGATCCATATAGACGAGCCGGATGCAGTCTTTGAAGCCGCGATCGCGGATGTTTTCTTAAAGCTTTTGGAGAGCGGAAGAATCTGAACGGCTTCTGATGATATAATCTTGGAAAATACTTTTTCCGGGAGGGAATCATGGGAAGACAGCTGGTGTTCTGGAAGTATGTTGACGGTGTTTATCTTGATAACCGTGAAGTGTATATGCAGTCCTGCTCGGAAGGTAAAACGGTAACAGGTCTTGCCGAGCTCCCGGTCTCTGAGATACTTGCAAAAGTGAAGAAAACTTTCAGGGAATACGAAAGACTTGATGACTACAATTACGGCGGACTTGAAGGCAACTTCACAATCCACGCACAGCCGCAGTCCGTTGTTTTCGACTGCAGCTTCAGGATGTCTGAGCAGGAGCTTAACAAGATAATCGATCTGATGGCGGGCTTCGGGTGCCCCTATTACGATCCTCAGATCGATACGAGATTTGACGGCTGATCTGCGGCATTAAGACCATGAAGTTAAGGAGAAAGCTTTTTGCGAGTAAGGACCCGTATGACGTAAGCAAAGCCGATCTGTTTTTGGCTGCCTGCAAAGAGAATTTCACTTATCTTATCAGTCACTGCGAAGATTATAAAAAGATCTGCAAAGGACTTGGAATAACAAGCGCTGATGACATCAGGTCACCGGCAGACATTCCGGTGATACCGACGATGCTGTTCAAGCAGCATGATTTCATTTCGGGAAAATCGACATTTACACTGACATCATCAGGCACCAGCAGCGGCAATAAGAGCACTGTGAGATTTGAGTTCTCCGCTGCACTTGCGGCACTTAGGATGTCGCTTAAGGTCACAAGATATCACGGCGTCATCTCGCTTAAGCCGTGCAGATATATAGTCATGGGGTATAAGCCGGTCAGAGGCAATAAGATGGCTGTTGCAAAGACGGCATATCTGACTACTTTCCTGGCTCCCGCGGTAAGCAGGAAATTCATCTTAAAACCCACGCCGGACGGATTTAAACCTGATTTCGAAGGTATCACAGACGCGCTTCGGAAGTATGAGAAAGGCACTCTTCCCGTAAGGTTTATGGGTTTTCCTTCATACACGTTTTTTCTTTTCCAGCTGCTTGATGAGAGGAAGCTGTATTTCAAGCTCCCCAAGGGCTCGAAAATAATGCTCGGAGGCGGATGGAAGCAGTTCTATCAGGAAGCTGCGGATAAGGAGACTTTCTATAAGCTTGCAAAGAAAACGCTTGGTATAGAAGATGATAATATCGTTGAATTCTTCGGTGCGGTCGAGCATCCTGTTCTTTACTGTGACTGTGCGGCGCACCATTTTCATGTGCCCGTTTACAGCAACATCATAATAAGAGACCCTGATACGTTAGAGCCTGTAGATAACGGCAAGATCGGTCTGGTTAATCTTATTTCCCCTATAACGAAGGCGACACCGATATTGTCCGTAATGACGGACGACCTCGGAATTCTGCATGACGGGGAAGGATGTCCCTGCGGAGTCAAGTCTCCGTATCTCGAGATCATCGGACGCGTTGCGCCTGAGGATATCAAGACCTGTGCCGCAGGTGCTGCGGACATCCTCAAGGGGGTGAAGGTATGATCCTTTTCGACGGAAAGACATATGAGAGCTCTGAGCAGAACAGACTTTTAGACGAACTCGAAAAGAGGATCCCTGCTATCCTGAACCGTGAGCCGTTGCCGCCTGAGATAATAATCGACGCGGTGGACAAGCTCCGCACCGACGTGATGGCCGGTAAATTTGACAATCTTTTGTCGTCGCTTCCGAAAGAAATGGTGGATACGTATCTTGATCAGGCGGTGGCGCTTCTTTCCAAGGAACATCTTTGGATGAAGGTGAAGACAGAACTTGGGGATACCGGTGAATATGTGACTGACAAGATGGAAGGGTTTTCGAGGATCAGAGTCAAGAAGGTTCCTTTAGGAGTCATATTCCACATTGCCGCGGGCAACATGGATTTTCTGCCCGCGTATTCGCTCGCTGAAGGCCTTCTGACCGGAAACGTCAACATCTTAAAACTTCCTTCGGCCGACAACGGATTGTCGCTGCAGCTCATAATGCAGTTCATTGAATATCAGCCTGAACTGAAGGATTACATCTACGTTTTCGATACGTCTTCTTCAGATATCCAGGGAATGAGAAGGATGGCCTCTCTTTCTAATGCCATCAGCGTTTGGGGATCCGATCTGGCAATCGAGGCGGTGCGTGGTCTTGCGCCTCCGGGCATCAAGCTGATCGAGTGGGGACAAAAACTCGGTTTCTGTTATGTTTCCGATCCCGGGAATGTTGATTCTCTTGATGCTGAACTTGAGGGACTGGCGAATCATATCGCGGTGACAAAGCAGCTCCTTTGCAGCAGCTGCCAGGTTATCTATCTGGATACAGATGACATGGCTAAGGTAAGGACATTCGCACAGGACTTCATGCCATACCTCCAGAAGGCCGTAGAAGCCTCCAGAACGCAGGAGACGGGCATCAGGGCAAGAGATACCCTCGTGGCTTATACGAGGCGTCTTAAAGGCTATCTGGGCGAGGAAGAGATATCCGGCGATGTCATCCGCGGAAAAGGAACGAGCCTGATACTGAAAGAGGACAGTAAGCTTGAGCTGTCGCCCATGATGTGCAACGTCCTGGTTAAGCCTCTGCCGCGGAAGAACTTATCCAAAGTCCTTTACGAAGGAAGGTTCTATCTGCAGACCGCAGGCCTTATCTGTCCTTCAGAAGAAAGAGAAAAACTGTCTGAGCTCCTGATCCGCTGCGGCCTTGTCCGCGTAACAAAGGCCTGCGACATGAGCGCATACTTTCCGGGAGAATCCCATGACGGAGACTATGCTCTTGACCGTTACACGCGTATAGTGAATATAGAGGAGACCACATGATCTTTTATATTCTTGCGCAGTGTACATGGGGATTTTTGCAGTCGACGGCGGGCTTTGTGACCTTTCTGCTCAACATACGTAAAAAACACTATCTCTTTCACGGAGCGGTGGTTACGGAGTGGAATCTGAGGTCGTCTCTGTCTCTGGGTATGTTCATTTTCGTGACTAAGCACACAGGCGAAGATCTCAAGCGCATGATCACCGTTCACGAATACGGTCACACTATTCAGTCTATTATCCTGGGACCTTTATACCTTTTTGTCATCGGGGCCCCGTCTTTGCTCTGGGCCGGCATTCCTGCTTTCGGCAGGATTAGGAGAAGAAGGCAGATGTCGTATTACAGGTTCTATCCTGAGAGATGGGCCAACCACCTCGGCGAGAAAGTCACAAAAGAAAAGTCCATGGGAAACATACTTACCGACTGATATTTTCCTGCAAATGAAAAAACCTTCTTTACCAATTAACAGTAAAGAAAGCTTTTTCGGTAACGTTACGAGGTTTATCTTAAAGGTTAAGATACTTGATTAGTCCCTGCTTCCTAATATTCCGAGAATGGAACCGGAAGGGTTCTTGTGGAATTTGATCTTTGTCTCGCAATTCTGGCAGAAGAACCATGCGTCGGTCTCTGAAGCTCTTGCGATCCTTGTGATACCGTACTGACCGTCTCTGTCACATCCGCACCTGGGGCAGAAGATCCTTCTTCCGATCAGCCACTTGAGAACAGGAGCGTTCCTGGTATCGTTCTCGTTGAAAATGTATACGCCGCTAACCTGTTCAGTCTCTGTACTGCCTTTAACGCCTGTAATCATATTCTGAGGTCTCCTGTTGACTGGTTTTTGTTGCCCACATTATTGCAGTAACAAACCGTCAAACCAATCAACAATATTGCATTGAAATGATGCTTAAGAGACACCGGGAGAGCGAAGTGTCAGTTATCCGGCAGATCCGATCACTTGCCTTTGTACAAGCCGATGACTTTTCCTGCAGAGATGATATTGCCCGTGTTGCCGTCCTTGTCGGTATCAAGATCCTTGATGAATCTGGGGAGCTCGGGGAACATCGAATTGGTGCTGCCCTTGACTCTCTTTACCGGGTTCTTGAGAGCGATAACGTAGATGTTGTACTGGTGCACGCTTCCTGTCGGAGGATAAGGTCCGACATAAAAGCTCCTGTCAGCAAAGCCTTCGGGAAGCGAAGTCTGCGTTATGTCGCCCTGTACCCAGTGAAGAAAACAGTTGGCATTGAGATCCACCATGTAGATGACGTAGCATGAAGCGCCCTCAACGGGTTCCCACGAAAGAGCAGGAGAGATGTTCTCGGTTCCCATCCTGTCTTCCCACATATTACTGTTAGCTTTAAGACTCGTCGTCGTAACTTCAAAAGCGGGATAATCTCCGACAAATTCATCACCTTCGTTTGTTACAGGTGCTTTTGTCGCTTCTGTTGTTGATTCTGTTGCTGCGGAAGTCTCGTTCGGCCCGGCAGAGCACCCCATGGCACAGAGCCCGAGCGCGCCGCAGAGAACGAGTGCAGCAAGTTTTATATATTTCATGGCTGTTCCTCCTTATTTGTTGCTGATACCGTAATTTTATATGGGTATCAGGAACAAAAATAGAAATTACGGCACGGATAAGGGGAAAATCTGCACGATCAGGATTTTCTGAACCGGGTAGGGGTCATTCCCTCCGTCTTTTTGAAGAGCTTGGTAAAATAGTTCGGGTCAGGATACCCCACGCGCATGCTTATCTCGCTTACGGGAAGCTCCGTCTTGGTAAGAAGGATCTTGCCTAAGTCGAGCCTTAACTTCTGAAGATAGCTCATGCAGGTCATGGAGGATTGCTTCATGAACAATTCATTGAGCTTGTTGCGGTTGATCGCGAACTTCTTTGTTATCGTATCGAGCGTTATCTGCTCTTCAATGTGCTCGTTCATGTAATCCGTGATGAGCGCGAAATCGTCCTGCCCGGGTGTCTCCTCTTCAGAGCTGTTCACGTAGAATGTGTATTCGATGTAATACAAAAGCTCCATCAGATAAGACCTGCTGCGGCAGGGCCAGAAGCCGTCACGCTGTTCGGTAAGCTCTTTCTCGGTGGACATGTAGAGTTCTTTCAGACGCTTAAGGCTGTTGAGTGTAAGTTCGTTGACGCGTTCTGCAAGAGTAGCCTCCGCGAAATCCCTGATAAGCACATAGTCCTGGTAAAATGACGATCCCCAGGTTTTCTCGAATTCGCCTGAATCAAGCTTATCGAAAACGAATTCCTCGCGGATGACCGTCGGATTGAAGAACAGGATGAAGGCCTTTATGTTCATGAGAACACGGTAATCGGGCTTGTCCTTCTGCGACAGCTGGATAAGCGCGGGAGCCTTGACTGTGCAGAATTCGTTGCCGTTCCTGATCTCCAGGGCACCCTTTTCGAGAATGATTATCTTGTAATTCTCATTATCGTTTATGTATCCGGGGAGCTTGTCGCATCTTTCGGGATAGATATCTACTATCCTTTCCCAGTCATCCCAGTGGCATTCCGTGCAAAGTCTCATGATACAACCTCCGTGTCAATTGCCGTAGCGGACCTTCTCATATTCTTTTCTGAGCTGCGCAAAGCCCGCGTCCCCGTTCTCTGTCAGGACCTTTTCGATCTCTCCCGGAGTCGATGAAGATGAGACGGGCAGGCCTTTTCTCATAGCTCTTATTGTTTTGTCGTAGAACTGTTTTCTGATGCGGCGCTCGCGGCCTTTGCCGAAATCGGGGCGCTTCCAGAACAACGGTATCCTTTGGGGAGCGATGTTTTCGATGGTATCGGTTACGATGCCGTCGTTTTCTGATTCCTTTTCCTTACCGTATTTGGGAGCATTGCGGATGACGATCCTGATGGCGTTGAGCAGCAGGAGTACAAAGCCTATCAGGATGATGATGGCGATTATTACGGAGAGCACGTGGACCCATGGCGCGTCACCCAACAGCTCTTCGGGTTTGAGCATTTCCTCTTCTTCGGGCTCCTGTTCACCCGTGACGCCTTTGAGCAGTGATCCTATGAATTCAAGCAATGCCAGGAATAAAGGAATGAGCCAGCGAAGGAGAGCCTTCAATCCGGCGAGGATGATATTGGTGAGGAGTGAGACGGGTATGAGCCTTAAGACTACGAGTGAGAGGGCAAAGATGCCGACTAAGGCCGCTGCGGTCCTGTAGTTCTGTTTTTTGAGCTGTTCCTGAGGTCTCGAGGAACTGCGGATCGAGTGATAGTACTTCGTGTCGAAGACTGCGACCTGGCGCATTACGAGGAAGAGCACCGCGCACAGGATCGTGTTGCTGACGAGATCTGTGAGGAGCTCCGGCCGGCTCATCATGGCATAGAAAATGCCTGTGATGGGGAAGACGCATGCCGGTATAGATGCGACCTGCGCATCGCTCGGGACGATCCTCGGAGTGAGGCGGTAGCTGAAGGATGAGACCGTGAAGAAGAAAACGGTGATTCCAAGATAGACCTTGTTGGACATATTGGCCCCGAAGAGCGAGCCGGGGATGAATGCAAGCGCAATGAAGAAAACGACGGATGATGCGATGTGCAGGATGAAGCACTTAAGGAGCTTCGGCCATTTTCTCCTGATAACTGTATGGATCACCGTGAGGACCAGAGGGATCAGCTGCGGGTAGAACGTGATCGTGACGTACTCGTTGAAGCCCCTGATGAACATCAGACAGGACTGGATGGACAGCGAGATTATGAGCGACATCAGTATCTCGGCGAAAAAGCTTTCGCGCATGCTGCGGGTCTCGTCATTCATTGCCTGCCACCTCCCATCTCATGTAAGAATCAGAGATCGAAGGCTCAAGGCCGACCTCGGGAGAATTGCTGCTGCAAGGATTGATCCAAAGAAGCGAAGGTCTGATGGTCTTGAGTTCTGCAAGAAGAGCACGGAAACTGTCGCTGTACTGGGGCGAGATTATCAGGATGAAATCGCTCTGGTCAGTGGAATAGATGTATTTTTCGATGATGCCCGGGAATGCTGCCACAGGCTTTTTGAGGTCTATTCCGGACAGCATTACGCCGCGTTTGGTGACGGCGGCAGGCCCCGGATCAGTCTCGGAGACGACAGGCAGGTCGGACAGGATGTCGCGCCCGTTCGTGTAGAGCGATGAGGGGATATTCAATTTCGCGAGCTCCAAAAGATATGTGTAAGCAAGGCTTAACGCGTATTCGAGAAGAAACGTGGAGCCCCTGGGATTATAGTTCTCGAGGTTAACGAAGATATGGACCTTCTGCGCGCACGTCGAAGCGTTCTGGTTGACCATAAGATCGCCCACTTTAGCGCTCGCCTTCCAGTTGATGCTCTTCATCGGATCGTTAGGCCCGTATTCCCTGATGCCCGCGAGTGAGAAGGGGTCTGTCAGGAGCGTCCTTCTGCGCTGGAGTTCGCTTAAGGTGACGGACATGAGTATCTCCGTGATGTTTGTCCTAAGGACCTTAGGGAGCACCATGAGGTTTGCCTCGTTGTCGAATTCCTTCGTAAAACGCTCGAAAAGCAGCATGTCGGAGGTCGTGATGCCGACGCGCGGGAAAACATAGTAGCCGCGCTTCGTGCATTTGACCTTGATGCGGCGCGTGTGCTTTGAGAATGCCTTCATGGTGAGCATATCCTCACGGTAAGTGAAATCGGAGGTGCTGACCTTCTCGGTATCGTAGAACCTGAGCTCACGCGGCGTCTCGAACTTGAGTATTATGAACGGGAGCGGCAGGCGTTTCTTGTTCTCTGCGACTTCGATGAGCTCTATGTCTTCGCCGTAGTCGGCGATGTTCTTGGAGAAATCGACTTTGAGCCTGAGGTTATCGAGCGCATGAAGGCGGTAGTAGACGATCTCTACTACAAAAACCACGATAAGTATTCCGACGAGAACGATAACTTCCATTAATGTTTATCTGCTGAAGTCTTCGGTGGGGCAGGGTACTTCTTCCAGGATCTTTTTGACGAGCTGCTCGGCCATGTCGCGCTTTGAAAGGAACTTCACGTCCTTTGAGACGGCTCTCTGAAGCCTGACCGTCAGGCGGTGAGCGAGGACCGGAACGGCAAGTGATTTGAAATCATCGGGAATGCAGTTTGTACGGTCTCTTACGAATGCCCTTGCCTTGGCTGCCGCGACGAAAGCGAGGAGTGCACGCGGGCTTGCGCCGATGGCGATGTCATCGGACTGTCTTGTCGCTTCAACGATCTTTGCCGCATAGTCGTAGAGAAGATCAGATACGAAAATGTTTTTCGCCTGCTCCTGCATGGATGCGAGCTCTTCTTTTGTCGTGACCGGAGCGAGCTTGTCGAGCGGGTCTTCGGTCGCAAATCTCTTGAGCATCTCGATGCTCTCGTTGTGTGACGGATAGTCCATCTTGAGCATCATGAGGAAACGGTCGAGCTGCGCTTCGGGAAGCGGGAATGTGCCCTGTGATTCGACCGGATTCTGCGTAGCGATTACGAGGAACGGAGGCTCCAATTTCTTTGTGTCGCCGTCGACTGTGACCTGATGCTCCTCCATGCACTCGAGAAGGCTCGACTGCGTCCTTGCGGTAGCGCGGTTGATCTCGTCTGCTAAAAGGATGTTTGTGAAGACAGGGCCCTTCCTGAATACGAAAGCGTTTGCCTCGCGGTCGAAAAAGTTGATACCCGTCAGATCCGAAGGCAGAAGATCGATCGTAAACTGCACACGCTTGAAATCAAGGTCGAGCGAAGCCGCGAGAGCCTTTGCTGTCTTTGTCTTTCCGGTGCCCGGAACGTCTTCGAGCAGTACATGTCCGCCGACCAGCAGTGAGATGAGCAGGAGCTCTATCTGGTCCTCTTTTCCGACGATGACTTTATTGACGTTTCCGATAAGCTTTTCTGAGAATGAATTCATAAGAGTACCTTTCCGACACCGCATCCGAAAGACAAAGTGTACTTTTTAGAAACTGACTTGATTATATCTTAATCTGCATGTTGATTTGAAGAGCGCTAATTAAGATAATATTGCTTAATAATCATCAGGCAAGGTGGAATATGAAGATCAGAGTACTTCCTTATGAACTTTCCGTATGCAAGGTCGATGATGTTTCTTCGCTCGATCTTGGAGCAGACTTTTACTTCATCGGCAGGACCGACGAGGAGATCTCGCTTGTATGCAAAACGTCTTCGGTCCCTTCAGCAACCACCGCACGCGATGACGGCTGGAAAGGCTTCCGGATCGAGGGCGTGCTGGACTTTTCGCTGATCGGGATACTGTCAAAGATATCTTCGATCCTCGCCGACAATCGGATCGGGATCTTTGCGGTGTCAACATACAACACAGACTACATTCTGGTCAAGGAAGAGAACTTTGAACGCGCGCTTGAGGCGCTTGGAAAGGCAGGCTACGAGATATGTTGAGAGAGGCCGCATTTGACGATCTGAATGCGCTTTTGGAGCTGTATCTGCATCTTCACGAAGATGCTGTTCCGGCCATCGATGAGCATCTGAAATCG
>OCVV011318703.1_pt1 | contig 11399 bp, 9 predicted proteins | sample 1539721 | NCBI WGS metagenome assembly OCVV01 (sample SAMN02144230, study PRJEB22623) | gut metagenome | biome: sheep rumen | host: Ovis aries | place: New Zealand | reverse complement strand
TCGCCGCGAAGGCTCGGGAAGCCCTGCACGCCGATCGGGAGCTTACGCAAACCGTTTCCGTTCATTTCCCGCCTCCAAAAATTGAAGTGATATCCTTCTTTTAGTTTAGTCGAAAACGCGGCGGCCTTCAAGCATTTTCCAGCCGAACACGTCACATCTTTTAACCTGAATGACTCGCAACTACAGGTAACTCTGGACAATTTTGGATATTATTTAGACGGTCATTCCCTGTTCCTGTTTATCAATTCATAGCACACTCCTTTTTTTTCATCAAATCAGTAAACGTCCCTTGCTCTGCTATTTTCCCATTTTTCATGACAAAAATACTGTCAAATTTCTGTAATAAGGTTGGATATAAATCATGCGTGACAATGATTCTCGTTTTCCCATCCATTTTTTGAACGGTCTCTATAACTTGATAGCCAGTCTGCGCATCCAAAGCTGACGTGGCTTCGTCCATAAGCAGCACATCTGTGCCCTGCATAATGCTCCTGGCAATCCCTATTCTCTGTTTTTCTCCGCCAGATAAAGCACTGCCGTTGTCTCCGCATTTGTAATCCAGCCCTTTTTCTTTCACCAGCTCTTCCAATCCGGATTTTTTGATGGCTTGCTCGACTAACGATTCATCAAACAGACCAAATACCGTAAGGTTATCCCTAATAGATGCATCAAATATAAAAACATCCTGGTATACTACCGAAACGATTGCATTAATACTATCATGGGAGATATCCCTTATTTCTATATTATCATATCTGACATCTCCGCTATAATTTCTACTAATACCCGCAAGAAGATTCAGCAGTGTTGACTTTCCGCTTCCACTTTCTCCTATTATTGCGTAACACCCTCCTGCGTAGAACTCGCAATCAATCCGGTCCAAGCCAACACAAAAATCATTATATCGATAAGAAAGACCACGGAGTTCTATTTTATCCTTACATGTCAGATGAACGTCCTCCCCTGTCGCCTTGTTCGCCAGCAGCAAACGATCATTCTTTTCCATTAGCTTTTGTGCGGATTTTGTTTTTGCTATGATTTCCGGCATGGAAATTCCCAGCTGCGTGATGTTGTGCATTAATTGAATAAACATTACAATGGTGCCTACAGAGACATTCTCGCTTCTATTCGCCAACAGCAATCCAACAAAAAAGAAAGCCACCTGGGATGTATGGCCGGCTATTGATGCTATATATGCAACGGCAATTTCAACATGCTCCCTGGCGCTAAATGACCCGGCTGCATTCTTATTGCTGACTAAAAGCTTGTTGCAAATCTGGATTTCCGCCCTCAAACTTTTTATCGTTTGGAACCCTCTTATTGCCTCTGAGAACGCACTCAAAAAAACGCTATTTGCATCCGAAAGAGCCTCCTCTCTTCTTTCAACCTCCTTCATCCTAAAAAAAGAAAACCCCAGCGGGAGCAGGGAAAGCAAGAAAGCTACAGCTGCAAGGTGCAAGTTATAATATACCATCAAAACAACCGTGCCTACAAAGCTCAGCAGGATTTCTGCGGCATATGGTATCATCTCAATATAGTTATCCAGTATGTGCATAAGATCGTTAGAGAGGGATGAAATATATGTGTCCATCTTCTCCTGATCAAACGCAGACACATGTTTACTCATAATCTTTCTATATGTGTAATCTCGATACTGCTCTAACCCTTTACTCCTGAACGCAGTCCAACAGTGGTACTCCAGCAATGCACCTGTCACCAGAAACGCCATACATAAGACTGCGTAACCAAATAGCCCTATGAACGAATACTTAGATTCACCCGCGATCGTATCCAACACTCTCTGCGTAAAACCAGAAAATCCCAGTCCGGCAAGGACCTTAAAAAACACCCCTGCCATTGAAAAAAATAGCTGTACCTTATTGTTTGCAAACAGGGCCGCCTTGCTTGATTGATTACTGAATTTCATCTGGCACTTATTCATCGCAATCATCCTTGACACATCTATAATCTGCGGTATTACATAACGAATCTATCATGTTTTTTACTTTTGGGTAATAAATATTCGACAAGAATTCCTTGAATTCTGCCTTCTCATCGGCACACATTCTACCAAAATCAACGTCAGCAGATAATGTGCATCCACCTGAGCAGTAGCCGCCGATTTTGCATTTATTACAACAAGGATAATCCATATAGGTCCGATTTGGCAAGCTGTACTTTTCCAGCTCTGTTAATGAAAACTTAAATAGCTTCCAGAATCAATGCTGCACACTTCCTTTTTCGTTTACTCTGCTCTGATAGTTTTCTGTGCCTCGGCGATGGAACAATTCCTGCTACCAGGAAAACAAGGGCAGATCCCCCCATTATCACACCGGCGAGGGGCATTGAATGGTTTATGATGAACGAACTGGCCAGCATTCCTCCAAAAATCCACCCCGCACTCATGAAAAAACATTGCCAGAATGACGGCCTGTGCAAGCCGCCCGCCAGCATCCGTAAGGCAAACATCGGAACCAAAACGCTTGTCAGATAAATGCCCTGGCCAAACGGTACCGCAACCGCATACAATAACCCTATTTTTATAAAGTCGCTCCTGATGCTTCTGTAAGCATACCCTATCCTTTCGACATCCTCCCCAGAGAATTTATTGCTGCCTTGATAGTATGCCAAAAACGCACTTATATGCATCACCTTCCTTCCGCTGCCAGCTCATCTGTTTCCGCATCTATTGTAACCTCCCCTACCCATTTATACAATTGCCCCGGCGTGAGTTGTGGGAAAACCTCATTTCGCGTCAACAGTATTGTTTTGATATTGCTTTCACGGTTCACTTTATTTTATAATTAGCTGTGATAAAACAAGGGAGGGTCGTGCTTTGCTGGACTGGGTCAACTGCATGCTGGAATTCGCCGCCTTTCAGGGAATCTTCTTTTCTGTCTCCGGTGTTTCTGCCTGCAATCTTAAAAACCACATCCTTTACTATGCCCTCGGCGCCCTTGCTTCAATATATTTTGTCACAGCAAGCCCTGAAATCCTGGTGCTCAATATCGTTCTGTACGTGGCGGTTCTTCTTTTCTCTTTCGGAAAACGCCCCATTACGAAAGCCCTCAAGTCCGCCATCTGCTCCGTCCCGTTCATGCTGATCATGGAGTTCATCCTTCATTCGCTGCTTCCCTTAAACTCAATGCAGACGGATGCCGGGAACTTCATTTCAAATATCGCCCTCCTTATCCTTGTCTACGCGCTCCTTGCCGGTTTGAGGAGAAGCGGTGCCTCTTACTGGGTCACTGCATTTTTCTCAAAATATTTCCCGTTTGTGCTCCTCTTTTCCGTCGTCCTTATCGTATTGGGGCAGGTCTATCTTTCCCGGTTGACCGCTATCTGGTCCTTCCTTCCGGGCATCCTGACACTGCTTGTCTTCCTTGCGTTCCTGGGAGTCGTTTACACAACCATACGATACCAGCGCTCCGAAGACCGCCTGCGCTCCCGGGTTCTGGAAGAACAGATGCGCAGTTCCGAAGCGTTTGTCGTCTCCATGCGGATGCAGCTGCACGATTATAAGCACCATATCCAATACCTGTCGGACCAGATCCAGTCAACGCCGGACCTTGCAACACTGCGCGCGGAAACCTCGGAGTACCTTGACGACCTGGAGCACGAGCGCTCATTTTACGACCAGCTGATCGCCATCCGGCAGCCCGTCTTCCGGGCCGCCCTGTACGGATGTTTCGCCCGATGCCGGAAACTTGGGATCCCGTTCCAGCTTATAACCGGAGATCTGCTCCCGCACTTCCCCCTCAAGGACTACCAGCTTGTCGAAGTGCTAGAGAACCTCATCGCCAACGCGGTTGAACACAACCTGTCCATACCCAAGGAGAACCGGTATATACTGATCACCCTTTCGGCAACGCCCTCGGAGCAGCGGTTCTCCATAGAGAATCCCGTTGACAACACAGACCTCCCGCTCACCGAGCTGTATAGGGGCGGGGTCTCCACCAAAGGGGGCAGCCACCAGGGGCTGGGGCTGGCCAGCATCCGGGAAACGCTGGCCCGGCATTCCATTGACTTTTTCGGTTCCCGCAACTGCGATACCGGAAGCATCCGGTTTGAGCTGCTCTACAGGGAGGCAAACACATGACAACGATCCTTCTCATCGAGGACAACAGGAGGGACGCCGAGCGGATCGCCTCTTTGCTCAGCAATTCCCTCTCCGGCAAGTTTGACTATTCCCTCGTGTACAAGTCCGGGACGAGCGAAGCCCTTGCCTGCATTGAGGAGTCCGCGCCCGACCTGGTCCTGATGGACCTCGAAATGAAAAATGAAAACCAGACGACCCTTGGCCTTCTGAACCTGATCCCGGACACGATCCCGATCATCGTCATCAGCCATCTCTCCCATTACCAGAAGCCCAGCCTGCGGCACGGGAACGTGCTTGATTTTGTCCCCAAGGCCAACCTTGATGACCGCCTGGCCGACCGTATCAGGCAGGTCCTTTCCCCAAGGAACGCGTCAGAGCCTGACTCCGTCATTTTCCCTGCTTCAGCCCGGGACGGTGTCAACGAGGGTGTACCCATCCATAAGATCAGCTATATCGTCCTGACCGGCCGCGGCCGCTACGACATCCACCTGACGACCGGAAAGGTCCTGTCCCTGCGCTCCGTCCTGTTCAGGGATCTTCTTCGCGCCTTGAAGGAGCAGAACATCACTTCGCTCCGCCCGTTGTCCCGCAATGAGATCATCAATATCAACTACATTTCGAAAATAACAAAGTCCCCGAACGGACGCCTCTCCGTAACAGTCATAGGTCATGACGAATACCCTTTTCACGTTGGGGCGGACTGCGAGAAATTCTTTTTGGATGAATTCTTTTAACACGTCGCCGTTCTTTAAAGAGGCGGGCTTTATCGGTCATGGGAAAAGCAGGAGCCGCCCGGGGCTTAAGCCCCGGGCGGCTCCACTCCATCTTTATTCTATTGTCTTCCAGTCCTTAAGTATCCTCTTCTCACTGTCAAAAGAGACCCCGACTCTGATGAGCTTCCGGCTATCCGCCGCATAGGGTGCGGCGTAGCCCTTCTCCTCGATCTGGGCGAGAGCCTCGTCGGCGGTGCCGTCGCGTTTAAACTCGAAAACGTACACATACGCATCCGTCTCTACGATGCAGTCTGCCCTTCCCTCGGCGCTGTGCACCTCCGCATGGACATATTGACCGAGGAGCGTAAAAACAAGATAGATAACCGTCTGGAAATCGTGCTCGAACGGCACATCCTTCGTCGTGTAGGGGATGCTCGCGTAAAGCGCCGTAAAAGCAGATGCGAGTTTTTCCGTCTCACCGTTTTCGATGTATTCCGTGATCGACTGAATATCCTTCCCGGACTCCGTGCGCGCTGCCGGAGAGTACTCCGGCATCAGAGAATCGAGAAAGCCGTATTTGACCTCCGCATTCGGAAATCCAAGTGCAAGGCGCACGTTGATGCCGTTCTTCCTGACCCCGGTGATTGTGAGATAACCGGTCTGATAGAGGAGCGGAATGAGATCCACACTGTCACCCCGATAATCCATCAGACGCTTCTTTGTCGCGTATAAGGCATGGCCGGAGAACGTGCGGACATCAAGCCTCTGCTTAAACAGACGCCTGACCAAAAAGGCCGGTGTTCCCGTCTCGAACCAGTAATAATCCAGCGTCCCCTTTTTAAGTGCACAAAGAAGGCTGAACGGGTTGTAAATTCCTTCACTGTCCTCTGTAAAATGGTAGCCGTCATAATTCTTCTTAAGGAGCCCCAGACACGCTTCCTCCGTCATCCCCAGCTTACCGGCAAGCCCCCTTATCTCCGGGACGAGATCGTTCCTGATCTCCGCTTCCGTAAGGCCGCATATCGCGGCATACTCCTCATCAAACGAGATGTCATCCAGCTGATTAAGGTCACTGAAGATACTCACCTTGCTGAACTTCGTCACCCCGGTGATGAACACGAACCGGATGTAATCATCATAGCTCTTTAAGGTGCTGAAAAATCCTTTGAAGACCGCCCTGTTGTGCTCTTCAAGCTCCGAATCCTTCATCACCTCAAGGAGCGGCTTGTCGTACTCGTCCACGAGGATAACCACCCGGCGGCCGGTCCTGTCTACGGCCCGCCGTATGATGCTGCGAAAGCGCTCCGAGAGCAGCGCTTCCGGATCCTCGCAGCCGTACACCTTCTCCCACTCCTTTATATGGTCTTCCAGCACATCCTCGAGGATACCGTTCTTCTGATAACTATCCTTGTTAAAATCAAAATAGAAAACCGGATACGGCCGCCACGCATCCGCATCCCCTTCCACAAGCCGCTCAATCTTAAGCCCCTTAAAGAGCTCCTTTTTCCCCTCAAAGAAGGCTCTCATGGTGGATAAGAGCAGGCTCTTCCCAAAGCGCCGCGGGCGCGATAAAAAATACTGCCGGCTCCCCTGGGTCAGCTTATAGATATATTCCGTTTTGTCGACGTACACAAACCCGTCGCCTCGAAGACTCGGGAAGCCCTGCACGCCGATCGGGAGCTTACGCAAACCGTTTCCGTTCATTTTCCGCCTCCGTAAAATGTAACTATTCATCACCCCACGAAAACGTATGGTTTGCAGGGCGAAACGCTTGCGTTTCGAACAAAAGCCATGCGCTTTCGTGGGGCGGGCAAGGCGCAAAGCGCCTATGACCGCCCTCATGAAGCGGTCGCTTCTGCGGCCGCGAATGGGGGTGATGATCAGTTATGTAATCTTCTATCAGTTTAGGCGAAAATGCGGCGGACTTCAAGTGCTTTACAGGCAAATTGCTGCCTGCCGGTCAAAAACGGCCGTTTTTGGTCATTTCAGCCTTGACAAGGTTCTTTTCCCGCCACACAATATACCTATATTCCTCCCGAAAGGACCTGCCATGCGTATCTTTCTGTGCGATGATGACAAACGTATAACCGCAGAACTTGAAAACTGTCTCCTTTCCTACTTCGGAGACCGGCACCTGCCCGCCCCCGAGATACGCTCTTTCAACGACGCCGGCTCCCTCCTTGCCGAAGGCAGCCAGCCGGACATCGCCTTCCTCGACATCGAAATGCCCGGCATGAGCGGCATCGAAGCCGGCAGACTCCTTTCCGAAAGAGAGCCCCGCCCCCTCATCATCATCCTCACCTCCTACATCGAATACCTCGACGATGCGATGCGCTTCCACGTCTTCCGCTACCTGACAAAGCCTGTCGACAGGAGACGGCTTGAGCGGAACCTTTCCGATGCCCTCGCCGCCATTGAATCCGAAAGCCGCGAAACCGCCATTGAGACGAAGGCCGGAGTGCGGAAAGTAAGGACCGCCGATATTCTCTTTATCGAGAGCCTCGGAAAATCTGTCACGGTTCACCTGGAAAATGAAGACATCGACTCCCTCCGGAAGCTGGACGGCTGGGAGATTGCCCTCGCCGGCCTCCCTTTTGTCCGCACCCACAAGAGCTTCCTTGTGAATCTTCAGCACGTCGTCGAAATTACACGGGACACCGTTTATCTGGATAAAGGCGGCCGTTCTGCCTATCTGTCCCGCCGAAACTACGCACAGGTCAGGAACCGCTACCTGCGCTTCCTTGAAAGCACGAGGTGACCCATGGAGACCACTGTCATTTCCCTGCTCATCCACATCATGGAGGTCCTCATCCTGTGGTACTACTGCCGCAGGGTCTTCCCCCGCCCTGAGAGGAAGTACAGGTACCTCGCCTTTCTGCTTTATCTCCTTCCCTTTGCCGTTTTTTACATGGGAAACACGCTCGCAAACTTTTCGGCGATGTTCCTTGCAACGGCAGCCATCATCGCCCTTGCCTTCCGCCCGGCAGCACCCGAGGTGGTCTTCCATTCGCTCCTCCTGACCGGTGTGAGCGGCCTTTCCGAACTCATCATTGCCAGCCTGATCCCGCGCTTTGGGTTTACATACTATGACCCCGGCCAGTATACGGGGAACCTTGCGCTCCTCGCTGCCCTGAGCCATTTCCTCACATTCATCATCGTGCATATCCTGTCCCGTGTTTTCGGGAAACACGTAAGGGACAGCCGCCGCGTCCTGCCCTTTACAGCGGTCCTCCTCACCGTTCTGCCCCTTATCTCCGCCGTCATCATGATGACGCTGGTCGCGATCGTCTACACCACGCCGCTTACGGCCTGGCAGGAGAGACTTGTTGCGCTTTCGTGCCTTCTCCTCATTTTCATGAATGTCCTGACCGCGTCCCTCTTTACGTATATCGGGGAGAAGAACACCGAATACACGGACATGGAGCTCCGGCTCCAGCACGAGCAGGACCTCGCAGACTACTACCGCATGCTCGTCAAAAATGACAGCGACCAGCGCCTCCTGATTCATGACCTCAAGCATCACCTTACGGCGATCGCCTCCCTTTCGGAAAATGAAAACACCGCCGCTGCCTACGCAAAAGACCTCCTGGCTTCTCCGGCTCTCTCGGTGCCCCGCCGCCTTAGCGACAATGATTTCCTGAATGCGATGCTCCTCCGCTATATGAACCGGGCCCGGGAGGAAGGAGTCTCCTTCTATACGGACCTTCGCGCCGGTGCCCTCGATTTCCTCTCGGACACGGAGCTGGCTGCACTCGTCGGGAATCTCCTGGACAACGCCTTCGAGGCTGCCGCCGGGCTTCCCTCACCGACCGTCGAGTTCACGGCCCAGCGGCGTGAGAGTACGCCTTACACCCTCGTGACTCTCGAAAACAGCTGTTCCGCACCTCCCACGGAAACGGAGAACGGCCTTCTGCAGTCAACAAAAAAAGCCCCCGGCCGCCACGGGCTGGGGCTTGCAAGCGTGCGCCGGATTGCGGAGGCACACGGAGGGGATGTGACGCATTGGTATGATGAGGAGGAGCGGCTCTTCCATACGGCAGTGCTTCTCAGGGACTCATGAACCTCCGGCTGTCCGCCTCCGCACAATTTTCTACACGAAAAGCCCCTTCCGTTGTATAATGCAAATAATACAAAACATAAAAAATCTGACAGATAAAAGGAAGGATGAACGCATGCTCAAAATCCTCGTCGCCGAAGACGACCCCTCCACCAGCAAACTTTTATGCGCTATTTTAAAATTGAACGGCTATGACCCGGTCTCTGCCCGCGACGGCGAAGAGGCTCTCGAAATCATGGACCACCAGCACATCGATCTCATGATCTCCGACGTCATGATGCCGAAGATGGACGGCTTTGAACTCACAAAGGTCATCCGCGAGAGCGGCAGCATGCTGCCCATCATCATGCTCACCGCCAAGGCCCTGCCCGAGGACAAGCGCACGGGCTTCCTGGTCGGCACCGACGACTATATGGTCAAGCCCCCGGACCGCCAGGAGCTGATCCTCCGCATCAAGGCCCTCCTTCGGCGGGCCAGGATCGTCGATGAGCACAAGATCACAATCGGGGAGGTCGTCCTCGACTACGACACCCACACGGTCAGGAGGGGCTATGACGCCCAGGTCCTCCCGCCCAAGGAGTTCAATCTCCTCTATAAGCTCCTCGCCTACCCGGAGCGCACGTTCACGCGCCTCGAGCTCCTCGACGAGATCTGGGGCATGGACAGCGAGAGCGACAAGAAGACGGTCAACGTCCACATCAACCGGCTCCGTACCCGCTTTATGGACTGGCCCGAATTTGAGATCCAGACGATCCGCGGAATGGGCTACCGGGCGTTGAGAAAGGTCTGACCATGAAGAAAACATTTCGGAAAATAAAAGACGTCTTCAGCACCCTGAGCCTCACGGTCCTGTTCACTCTGAATCTTTTCTTCATTGTATTTCTGTTTCTGGCCTTCGTGACCCTCCTCGTCTACTTCGGTGTAGACGGAGGCTTCCTGGTCACAGACGGGCATGTGACCATCGGCGGTGCCCTGACCATGATTTATGCGGTCTGCATTTTCATAGCCTTAAGTATCGTCATCATGATCCGCATGGTCTTCATCGGCCCGATCCGGAAGATCATGGCTGCCATGGGCAGGCTCGCCAAAGGCGAATTTTCCGTCAGGATCGATATGAGCAATGAGGCCTACTGCCCGCGTGAGATCCGGGAGTTCGCCGAGAGCTTCAACAAGGCTGCCGAGGATCTCTCCGGCACGGAGATCCTGCGCAAGGACTTCATCAACAACTTCTCCCACGAGTTCAAGACCCCGATCGTGAGCATCAGCGGCTTCGCCGATCTCCTTCTGGACGTCGACCTGCCGCCCGAGGATCAGAAGGAGTACCTGACCATCATCCGGGACGAGAGCAAACGCCTCGCGGAGCTCTCCACCAATATCCTCACACTGAACCGCATCGAGAGCCAGGCGATCCTCCGCGACACGGAAAATATCCGCCTGGGCGAGCAGATCCGCCAGAGCGTGCTCCTGACAGAGCAGAAATGGCGGGACAAAAACCTCAATTTCGAGGTCGACATTGAGGACGTGGAGTATCTGGGAAATGAAGCCCTCTTAAAGGAAGTCTGGCTCAACATCCTCGACAACGCGGCCAAGTTCAGCCCGGAGGGCGAGGTCGTGAACATCACGCTGCACAAAAAGGGCGGCGAGATTATCGCCGCCGTGACGGACCACGGTCCCGGGATGGATGAGAAGACCAAAGCCCACATCTTCGAGCAGTTTTACCAGGGGGACACCAGCCACAGGTCCCAGGGGAACGGCCTCGGGCTTGCCATGGTCCGCAAGATCGTGGAGCTGCACGGAGGGAAGGTTTCCGTGGTCAGCTCGCCGGGGAACGGCAGTTCCTTTACGGTTATACTATAGGTTCTTCGCGGATGGGGACGGTTCTCCCGCCTGCTCGAGGTCAGGCTCACGCAGGAGGAAGCGGCAAAGCTTCCCCTCGAACAGTACCTCGGCAAGCGCGACTGGAAGGATCCGTCGGAATGGAATTACGTCGATCCGCAGTAAATCCACAGCAGTAAAAATCGCACCGGCGAAAATGCCGGTGCGTTCTCTTTATTTCAGTGTATAAGCCTCTCCGGGTACAATCACCTTGAGGCGCTCCGGGTTCACGATCGCCTGCTCGAGCTTTGCCGGATCGCCGTTGAATGTCGTCCAGTCCGGCGCATCCACGCTGCCCCAGTGGATCGGGATCAGCACGGCGTTCGGGTAGGTGTTGCAGAGCTTCACCGCGCCTTCAAACCCGATGTGCCAGCTATTGTCCGAGAAATCCAGCAGGATCACGTCCGGCTCCTCGTAGGTGAGCTGCTCCTCAAGGAGTCTCGAGTCGCCCGGCATCCAGATTTTTCCGTCCGGCGTGTCCATGTAAAAACCGCAGTAGTCTTCCCGCTTCCACTCGCGGTACTGCCATTTTCTGCTGTCGTTCTGCCAGTTGTGCCAGGCCGGCGTGAGGCGAACATGGACGGGACCCACGTCGAATTCATCTCCGATGTCGTGGCCGACGCCCGGGATGTCATTTTCCCGCATCACCTCGGCC
>OCVV011307110.1_pt1 | contig 11399 bp, 10 predicted proteins | sample 1539721 | NCBI WGS metagenome assembly OCVV01 (sample SAMN02144230, study PRJEB22623) | gut metagenome | biome: sheep rumen | host: Ovis aries | place: New Zealand | reverse complement strand
GGCGAGAGCCACTGCTCGATGCAGAGGCCGACGGCGCGGTCGATGTGCTTGACGCAGGAGATCGAACTCTGGCTTGAGTTGATGGCCACGTTGATGCCCACTATGCTGTATCCGCCCATCATGTCGTTCAGATACTGGAAGGTGCGGGCAGCACCGCCGCAGACGGGCACGAGCATCTTGAAGTAGCCGGTCCACTGGCGGTCGTACATGACGTGCATGGCTGTGGTGTCGGCCACGGTGAAGCCTCCTGACACGTCGTCGGAGAGATATTCGGTGACGAGCGTCTTGCTGATGCCAAGCCGTTCGGGGTACTGGATGTAGTCGGCGTTGAAGCCATCAGTAAAACCGTCGACGGCTCCGCCGACCGACTCCACCTTGGGGTTGGCGGCCACGAGCAGCACTTCCGAGGCCAAGGACTGGGCGATGGCGCCGGCCTCGTACATCGCGCCGTAGTAGGGCAGGCAGAGCGTGGAGCCCTTGCCGTCGAGTGGCTCGGAGGTCTCGAGATAGAGCAGGTCGGTATAGGGGTTGGCGGCGAGGCGATTGTTGTTCCGGCGCAGGTAGTCGTCGTAACTGGCGGCGGCCACGATGAAGAGGCGTCGCACGGTGTCCTGTGCGGCGCTCATCTGCTGGAAGAGCGTCTCGAGGTAAGCCAGCCCCTCCTCGCGGGTGGAGGGCGAGAGGTGCATGGTACGCAGGCCGTGCTCCTTGGCAGCCTGCTCCACACTCTGGTAGATGAGGTCGTTGTAGTTGCCGTCGCCCACGCTGTTGGGGTCGTAGATGACGGTGACGAGCGGCTTGGCCGACGGTGCATCGGCGGGGTCGGTCTGATAGATGACGTCACCCTCCTTGGTGCAGGCGGCGAACGTCAGCATGGCCGCGAGTATCGGGATAATCTTCTTCATTGTACGGATATGTAATTAGTATAGGGACAAAAAATAACAAGGCTTCCCTTGCATTTCTGCAAAGAAAGCCGTATATTGGCGCACGTATGCACACGTATGGAAAGAGGTGGACTGGCGGTTAGCGCAAGAGAGAGAGAGAGAGAGTAGCAAAAATATTGGAATGACCAAATGTCTCGGTCATTTTCTGCTCTCGCTTAACAATATTTATCTCTCGTCGTGTCATTTCGTCGAATTTTCGGTGCAAAGTTACTAATTTTTTTGCAAATACAATGTAACTGCCCCCACATTTTTTATATAGTAAGGTAAAGGTTGGTCGGTTTTGTTCCTATGACCGCCCGTCGTGGCGTTCGCTGAACGAAGAGGGCGGTTCGCTGAATAGATTTGCGGGAGACGGGAGTAAAGGTTAACTTTGCAGTAACAAAACAAACAAAAAGCATACAACGATGACAGAGTTACTGAAAACCTTTGCTCCCATCTCTTTAGAGCAGATGTCGAGCGTCAAGCTGATGAACCGCACGGACACCAAGTTCGTCACCACCCAGAAGCAACTGCAGCAGCTGCTGACGATGGCACTCAAGGACTACTATATTCAGGAGATTGACGGCGAGCGCAACCCGGAGTACGACACGACGTATTTCGACACGCGCAACTTCGACATGTACTGCCAGCACCAGTACAACCACGCCAACCGACAGAAAATTCGCTTCCGCACCTATTGCATCAGCGGGCTCCAGTTCATGGAGGTGAAAACCAAGAACAACCACGGACGCACCAAGAAAAAACGCATCGAGGTCAGCGACATGAATGTCAACGAGAGCCAGAAGCGCGACTTCCTGAGCCAGACGCTACACTACAGCGTAGACTCGCTGCAGCCCGCACTGAACAACCACTTCCGGCGCATCACGCTGGTCAACAAAGCCAAGACCGAGCGGCTGACCATAGACAGCCAGCTGAGCTTCCACAACCTGGTGAACGGCGCCGAGAAGGACATGGGCAATCTGGTCGTCATCGAACTGAAGCGCGACGGACGCGTGCCGTCGCCCGTGCTGCAGATGCTGCGACAGCTGCACATCCACCCGCACAGCTTCTCCAAGTACTGCATGGGCTCGGCACTGACCAACCCGCAGCTGCCATGCAACCGTTTCAAAAGCAAACTCATCGAGATCAAGAAAATAGTCAATAATGCATAACTAACAAAACAGAAACGCTATGGAGCATTTATTTTCAAATACATTCGGCGATACGATGATACGGTTCGCAATTTGCCTCTTCGTCAACTGGTTTATCGTCCACTTCCTCTACTTCAGGAAAGCCAGGCGAAACGACTTCTATTTCACCTTCGTCATCATCTCCGTGGCCATCTTCTTCCTCGTCTACCTCATGATGGGCATGGACCGCGGCAAGGCCACGATGGGCGTGGGACTCGGACTCTTCGGCATCTTCTCCATCATGCGCTACCGCACGGACTCCATGCCCGTACGCGAGATGACCTACCTCTTCGTAGTCGTCTGCCTGTCGGTGGTACACGCAATGGCCGACAACCTGGGGGCCGACTACCCAGCCAAGACGGCTGGCACACCGCTGGCCGAACTCATCAGCATCGACGTGGTCATCATTGCCGTCATCTATGTGTTCGAACTACGGTTGAAGGTCGAGGCCTATAAACTCATCCAGTATGACCGCATCGAACTCATTGAACCCGAGAAGCGGCAGGAACTCATTGCGGACATTAAGCAGCGCACGGGACTGAAAGTGACCAAGATTGACGTCGGCGCCATCGACTTCCTGCACGATATGGTCATGCTGCGCGTAAAATATCAGCCTGACGGCACAGCCGACAGAGAATTAGACAACAAGTTTAAAATCAAAAACTCAGAATATGCGAACAACTAAAATCATTGCAACCGTACTCCTGGCAGCCATGTGCCTGCCGCTGTCGGCCCAGAGCGAAGCCGGCCTCCTGGTCAGTGCCGAGGCCGAGAAGCAAGTGAACAAGAAACTAAGTTTCGGCATTGAAGCCGAAATGCGTACCCGTAACAACCTCAAGACGATGGACCGCTGGAAGTTCGGCATCGGCGCCGAATACAAGCTCACCTCATGGCTGAAGGCCAATGCCGGCTACAACCTGCAGAACCAAAACTACAGGGAGGACTATAACTACAAGTCGTCAGGAGCTCTGAACAAATGGCGGCCCAGCTACTGGGGCATCAAGCACCGAGTATATGCCTCGCTGACGGGCAGCTACAAGTTCAGCAACAATATCAAACTATCGTTGCGCGAACGCTGGCAATACACCTACCGCCCGGAGAAAACCGTCCAGCGCTGGGACTACGATGACGAGGAATGGGAGGACAAGGTGCGGTCGGCCACGGGCAAGAACCAGCTGCGCTCGCGCTTCGAGATTGCTTACGACAAAAAGCACGCCCTGCTGACGCCCTATGCCAGCATGGAACTCTACAACTCGTGGGGCATCGAGAAGATACGCTACACGGTGGGTACGGACATCCGGCTGAACAAGCAACACTCGCTGGGCGTGTTCTACCGATTTCAGGACATGAAGAACGTCGATGCCGACGACTACGACCCCGACATGCACTACATCGGGTTAGGCTACAAGTTCACTTTTTGAGGCGAACACACAATTTCCCGTCAATGCTTGCGTTATTGAATATGAAGAAACATTATAACCGAATGCTGCAACAGTCACGACAGGAAAACATCGTCTATTGGGCACTGTGGGGCTTACTCTTCGTAACCCCAGTGCTCAGTCTCTACGTGCGTACTGTCAACGATACGGAACTGATTTTCGACTGGCAGGAGGTGTTCATCGTGTGGCGACAATACGCTATCTACCTGCTGTTATTCCTGCTGCACAACTATATTCTGGCACCGCTATTGGTGTACAAGCAGAAGTGGCTGGTCTACTCGTCGCTGGTTGTCTGCATGATGGGCTGCTTCGTGTTCTACCAGTGCCAAAACCGGCCTGACGGCATGAAGAAAGGTCCGCGTCCCATGACCCGACACGAGCAGATAATGCCTTCCGAACGGATGCAAGGCGGACCACCCGAAGAAGATTTCTTTGACCACGAGCCGCCGCCCTTCGAGGACGGAAAGCATCTTGAAGGCAAACAACCGGACTCACGTTCCAAAAGGCCTTTCTCGCCAGAACACCGTTACGGCAGACATCCCATCATGTATGGCCAGCACGACTTCGTGGGCCTCATCATCCTGATGCTGATGTTCGGCATGAACCTCGGCATTAAGTTCTACTTCAAGAGCCGCGGCGACCAGAAAAAACTCACCGCCTTGGAGAAAGAGAATCTGGAACAGCAGCTGGAGTACCTGAAGTACCAGATTAACCCGCACTTCTTCATGAACACGCTGAACAACATCCACGCTCTGGTGGACATAGACCCCGAGAAAGCCAAGGATACGATTCTGGAGTTGTCGAAAATGATGCGCTTTGTGCTCTACGAGGGCGACAAGCGGGGAGTACCGCTCAACCGCGAGTTCGACTTCATCCGCAACTACGTCACACTGATGCGGCTACGCTATACGGACAAGGTAAAAATCTCGGTGGACCTGCCGACGGAAGCACCCGACAAGCTCGTCCCGCCACTGATGCTCATCACCTTCATCGAGAATGCCTTCAAGCACGGTATCAGTTACCAACATGAGTCATTCATCGACGTGAAAGTGGGAATAGAGCACGAACGGCTACGGTTCCAGTGTCGCAACTCGAAGGCAGACAAGCCCAATCAGGAAAAAGGCGGCGTAGGACTCGCCAATGTCAAACAAAGATTACATTTACTATATGACAACAACTTTACGCTCCATATACAGGACGAACCTGACATTTATAACGTTGAACTAACCATACCACTGACATGATACGCTGTTTAGCCATTGACGACGAGCCGCTGGCTCTCCAACAAATAGTAGCCTACATCAAGAAGGTGCCGTTCCTGGAACTGGCAGCCCAGTGCCAAAGTGCCATAGAGGCCAGACAATTCCTGGAACAGGATACCGCCGATGCCATCTTCTGCGACATCAACATGCCCGACCTCAATGGCATGGACTTCGTCAAATCGCTGACCGTGCCGCCCCTGATTGTGTTCACAACGGCCTATGCAGAGTATGCGGTCGAAGGATTCAAGGTCAATGCCGTAGACTACCTGCTGAAGCCTTTCGGTATGCAGGACTTCCAGCGGGCTGCACTCAGGCTGAAAGACCGTCTGGAACCAAAAGCCGACAAGACGGAGCCCGCCAAGAGCACAGACACGCCTTCCACTCCCGTTCCTCCAGCCTACGAAGACGACACGCTGTTTCTCAAAACCGAGTACAGGATTGTCAAGGTGGCCATCAAGGACATCCGCTACGTGGAAGCCATGAGCGAGTACCTGAAGGTGCACGTAGTCAATGAGCCGAAACCCATTGTCACGCTGTTGTCGATGAAGAAGATGGAGGAACGACTGCCCGGCTATTTCATGCGCATACACCGCTCATACATCATCAATCTGACCATGATTCAGGAGGTGAACAAGAACCGTGTCATCATGGATGCAGACACCTACCTGCCCATCGGCGACATGTATAAAGAAACATTCCAGACCTATCTGGACACCAAGTTCTTAGGGAAATAGCCCCTACTCCATGGGGAAGAGTCCGAAGAGTTTGGCGTCAATCATATCCGTCACCTGCTTCAGGGCTTCAGAATCTTCCCCAAACTTACAATGGTCACCATCTACAATAATCAGCGGCCCTTTGTAGGTGGAAATCCACTCCTCATAGCGTTTCTCCAAACCTTGCAGATAGTCCAGGCGCATGGTCTGCTCGTACTCGCGTCCACGCTTCTGTATCTGGGCCACCAGTGTAGGTATGGACGAACGGATGTAAATCATGAGGTCCGGCAACTTCACCAGCGACATCATGAGGTCAAACAGGTCAGAATAGTTGGCAAAGTCGCGGTCAGACATCATGCCCTGCCCGTGCAGATTGGGAGCAAAGATGCGGGCGTCCTCGAAGATGGTACGGTCCTGAATGATGACCTCTTCCGACTTGGAAATCTCTACCACCTCCTTAAAGCGTTTGTTCAGGAAATAAACCTGAAGGTTGAACGACCAACGGGGCATGTCCGCATAGAAATCAGCCAGATAGGGATTGTTGTCTACGGGTTCGAAACGGGGTGTCCATCCATAACGATGGGCCAACAACTTAGTCAGTGTGGTCTTGCCACTGCCAATATTACCAGCTACTGCAATGTGCATGTCTTTAAGGAGTTTGAGGATTAGTAGAAAGCGGTGAGAATAGTCCGAAGAGGGTACTGTCGATGCGGTCGACAATGCGGGCAAAGTCCTTGGGACGGTGCTGGAAGTCGAGGTCGTCTTTCTCGACGGTCATCACTCGTCCCTTATACCTATTATATATAAAGTCTTCGTAACGTTCGTTCAGATTCTGCAGATATTCCAACTGCATGGTCTGCTCGTAGTCACGTCCGCGCTGTTGGATGTTGCCCACCAGATGAGGCACGGAGGCACGCAGGTATATCATCAAGTCGGGGTCGCGCAACAGCGTCGTCATCTGCTCAAACAGTTCCATATAGGTCGCATAGTCGCGGTCAGACAGATTGCCCATGGCCTTATTGTTGGCCATAAAGACATAGACACCCTCGTAGATGGTGCGGTCCTGTATGATGGTTTTCTCGGACTGGGCTATGGACAGCATATCGCGGAAACGCTCTTTCAGGAAATAGACCTCCAGATTGAACGACCAGCGGTGAATGTCGCTATAGTAGTCTTCAAGATAAGGGTTGTGCTCCACGGCCTCAAAACGTGGTTCCCAACCGTAGTGTTTGGCCAGCATACGTGTCAGCGTAGACTTGCCACTACCTATATTTCCCGCAATTGCTATATGCATTGTTTTAGGTTTTCCAGACTCTGGCGTCTTACTTCTTCAGTTTGAAGGAGTTTTCGATACTGGTCAGCTCTGCACCGAAGTTCTTGTCCACCTTCAGGCGCTGCTCGATAGCCGTACAGCTGTGAATGACTGTAGAGTGGTCACGTCCACCAATCAGTTGTCCGATACGTGACGCCGGCATCTTTGTGTATTTCTGGGCCAGGTACATCGACACCTGACGCACCAGCACGAAGTCGCGCTTGCGAGAACGGCTGAACACATTCTGCTGAGATACGCCATAGTGGTGGCAGACCTTCTCCAGTATGTCGTCAACGGTCAGCGGCTTGTTGTCCACCTTGACGGCACGCTTGATGACACGCTCTGCCAGACGCATGTCGATATTGGTATTATAGACCACGCTATAAGCCAGCAGTGAATTGATGACACCCTCCAGGTCGCGCACACTGCCATTGGCTGTCTCGGCAATGAAGCGGATGACATCCTCGGGAATCTGCAGACCGTCACGACGGCACTTGGCGTGCAGGATATCCATGCACAGCTGCACATTGGGCTTCTCCAACTCAGCAATCAGACCACAGGAGAAACGAGTCAGCAGACGGTCCTGCAACCACTTCAGGTCTACAGGCGGACGGTCACTGGCCAGGATAATCTGCTTGCCCAGACGGAACAGATGGTCAAAGATGTGGAAGAACGTGGCTACCGTCTTCTCAGCCGTTGCCCACTCCTGCACATCGTCGACGATGAGTACGTCGATGGTCTGGTAGAAATTGATGAAGTCATTGACCGTATTCTGACGGCTGGCATCCGTAAACTGTACCTGGAACAGGCGAGCCGACACATAGAGTACGCGCTTCTGAGGATACATCTCCTTGCAACGCACACCGATGGCATTGATCAGATGCGTCTTACCACAACCGGAAGGTCCGAACACAAAAAAAGGATTGAACGTAGACTTGCCCGGATGCTCTGCTATCGACATACCGACCGTACGCGGCAACTTATTGGAATCGCCCTCGATAAAGCTCTGGAACGTCTTATGCAGGTCAAGCTGGGGATTGATGTCATGGGGAACAGCATCCAGCACCTGGGGCGACTTATTGCCCTGAGTGGCTGGCACCGAGTCGATATTGACAGCCTCGCTGCCTTCTACGTCTACCGTCACGTGGTGCTTCTTGTCAGCCACCACACGATAGTTCAACTGGACATTTGTACCGAAACAACGACAGAGCACCTTGCTCAACAATGCCACATAGTACTGCTCCAGATACTCGTACACGTACATACTTGGTACTTGCACGAGGAGAGTCCGGCTGTCTTCGTCGTAGTTCTCGAAGGCTATTGGCGCGAACCATGTTCTGAATTGCTGCTCCGTGACGTTTTCCTTAATCAGACTAAGGCAGTTGTCCCAAAGCGCCTTTGGATTTGTTTCCATGCGGCGGTCGTTATTCTTATTAAATAAATTCTTTACAAATGGTTAAATCGTTTTCGGGGGCAAAGTTCGTACTTTTTTTTCATTTATGCAAATCTGTATTTTTTTTCACAAACCATTCACAAGCTCGTAACTCGCTATTTTTAGGCGCTTTAAGGGATGGTGTTATCTTTCTTTACAGAAATCCGACTTGCAAATTTACAAAGTGTTGCATTTCAGCAACTTATCACTTCTTTACACACACCTTCCAACCTGTGCAACCAAACCATTTGGGGCCGTCCGAAAGTGAGCAATATCAAGCAGTTGGAGGAAATGAGTTGAAATTTCTTAATCAGCCTTTCCTATTTAGACAAATTAAAAATTACCGCCTATTCCCTACTTTGTTTTGCTACCAAAAATCGAGAAATGTACGTACCGCTTAGGATGGGCTTTGAGGTCAATGAGCAGGGAGTCTGCATCAGCCATCGTAGCCGTGAGGTTGTTATACAATGTAGCGTCGCGCATCAGCAGTCCCAGAGTCCCTTCGTTGCTATTCAACTTACGCGTCATCTCGTTGACATTAGCCAAGGTCTGATTGACACTGGCCGTCATACTGGCTACATCTATAGCAGCCAGGTTACTGGTCAACTGTTGTGTATTGTCGAGGACACCGTTGGTCTTCTTCATCATCTGCGGCATCTCCCTGTTGAGTGACGCCGACAGGGTACGCAGTTCGCTGCTGGTAGCATTCAGATTGCTGGTCATTCCCTCTACGTTGTGCAGCGTCTGCTGCAAGGCGGGGTCGGCCAACAGTATGTTCAGACTGGTCATGATAGAGTCCAGCTTAGGAAGGAGCGCCTCTACGGCAGGCATCATGCCGCTGAGTTTGCTCATCATGCCGCCTTCAACTCCACCGGGAATGGTGTCGCCCTTGGCAACCATATTGACCGGGTCATCACCCAACACCAGATTAATCTTGATATTACCCAACAGGTCGCTGGAAATCTCGGCCCTCGAGCCACGGGGCAGCCGCATCCGCTTGTCCAATGCCATGACAGCCACCAACTTGCCCTGAGGTGAGTAGTCGTAAAGGACTTCCTCTACCACTCCGACCTTATAGCCGTTGGCATAGACGGGAGTTGACGCTGACACACCACTGACATCCGTGAAACTGACGTAATAGCCATCGGCATTACCAAAAACGCTCAATCCCTTGAGGAACTGAAGTCCATAGAACAATACTACAATACCTATAATGGCAACTATGGCGATTTTAACTTCCTTGGTAAAGAACTTCATAGTGACTCGAATATTTCTGGTTTTACCTTTTTATTTATTTACTTTTTTGCTTTTCCATTCCTGAATAGCCTCCTGCACGTTCATCTTCTTACCATCCTTGAAGGCAACGATAAACGCCTGGGGGAAGCTACTTGTCAGCGTCTTGCGCAGCTGACTGATAGCACTATAGTCCGTCGAGAAACCGACTGTATATTTATACAATCCACTTTCCTGATAATAGTCGGCCTCTTTCTGGCCTTTCAGCTGGGGATCGTTTGTCCGCAGTTTGTAGCCACTGGCCATTATCTGCACCTTGAAGACGGGAGCCGATGCCTCTGTAGCGGCAGGGGCTTGAGAGACTGCTGGGGCCGGTGTTGAGGGCTGGGGCTGAGCAGCAGCCACAGGAAATTCTGGAGTTGACGGCTGAGCAGCAGGAACTGCGGGCTGAACCACAGGAGTTGCTGGAGCGACAGGAGTTGCAGGAGCAACTGGAGCAGTTGGAGCTGCTGGTGTTGCGGAAGCTGCAGGAACACCTGGTGCTACAGGCGTTGCAGCCAAGACAGCATCGGCATTAGGCGACTGTGATGCGGCAGGGGCCTGTTCGGATTGCTGAGGAGCCTTACCTTCACGGGCATCTTCCAACTCTTGAGCCATCTTGCTCTTCTTCTTTTTCTTCTTCTTTTCTGCTTTCTTATCGTCCTGAGGCGTCTCTGCTGCAGCCTTGGCCTCTTCCTTCTTTTCATCATTCTTGTCTACCCTCTTCTCTTCCTGACTTCCGACATTTTGAGCCACGGTTTGACCGCCATCGTGCTTGCGTTTGTAGTCGAGGAAAGCCTGATAGATGCCCTGACCCAAACTGTTTACGCCCTCACTGGAATGCAGGAACCGCTCTTCGTCAGGAGTCGAGATGAAACCTAACTCTATCAGACAGCTGGGCATGGATGTCTCACGCAACACCAGAAATCCTGCCTGCTTGACACCTTTGTTCTGACGACCGGCCTGAGCACAGGTACGTTTCTGCACGTACTTGGCCAGTTCTACACTCTGCGCCATATTATGATCCTGCATGAACTCGAACATGATATAGCTCTCGGACGAGTTAGGGTCAAAGCCCTGATAGCGCTGCTTATAGTCTTTCTCATAGAGGATGACCTCGTTCTCACGCTTAGCCACCGCCAAGTTGTCTGCAGCACGGTGCATACCCAGCGTGTACGTTTCCAATCCGCGCGAGATGCGCCCCTTGGGCAGGGCGTTGGTGTGCACGGAGATAAAGAGGTCGGCCTTGTTTCTGTTGGCAATATCGGCACGGGTATGCAGGGGGATAAACACATCGGTCTTACGCGTGTAGATGACCTTCACGTCAGGACAGTTGCGCTCTACCAGTTTTCCAAAGGCCAGTGCAACGTTCAGATTGATGGTTTTCTCCTTGGTCAGCGAACCCACGGCACCCGTATCATGGCCTCCATGTCCTGCGTCAATGACCAGCGTAAACTTCTTGGCTTTTGCAGCAGCAGTATAGTTCGCAGTACTGTTAACGGCCACCGTCGTCAGTGCCGTCAATAGGAGCAATCCTGCCAGAATCAGTATTCTATTCTTCATTTCGGGTGCAAAAGTACTGATTTTCCATCAAATACGATATACTTACTACTTAGTTTTATCATTTATTAAGTGTACTTCGACACCCGCGCCCTTACAATCGCCCCCAATAGGCGGATTGAGTTTGGTGACAGTCAGGTCGAGCGAAGTGACTTGCGGGAAGGTCTCGAACACTGCGCCGGCTATGCGTCCGGCCACATGCTCCACCAACTGCGAGGGAACGGCCATCTCGCGTTCTATCAGCCGGTAGAGCACGCCGTAGTCGAGTGTCACCTCCACCATGTCGTGCTGCATGG
>OCVV011340179.1_pt1 | contig 11400 bp, 7 predicted proteins | sample 1539721 | NCBI WGS metagenome assembly OCVV01 (sample SAMN02144230, study PRJEB22623) | gut metagenome | biome: sheep rumen | host: Ovis aries | place: New Zealand | reverse complement strand
AGCGCAGGTAGCCGATGTTGTCGTCGAGGACGCGATAGCTGATGCCGGCCGATATCTTGTAGTCGGTGCCCATATAGCGGCGTTCCAGCGTGTCGCTATAGTTCTGCGGATAGGCTTCGCGCCAGGCCCAGTAGCGTCCGTAGTCCATGGAGTAGGAGAGGTTGACGTGTCCGTCGCGTAACTCGCTGAGCATGTCGGTGAGCACCTCGAAGAGCTGTGTCTCGTTCATCTTGTCGCTTACGCGTACCTTATATTTGTTATATACGTCGTTCCAGTCGAGTCCGTATTCGTGCTGCTTGTAGTCGAAGAAGCAGTAGTGCTCGTCCAGGATGTGCCACAGGGCCTCGAAGTTGCCCGTCGGCGTGTTGGGACGCTCGTCGGTGTCGATGCAGGAGGACAGGGTAATGAAGGGGACTAGTAGGACTAGTTTTACTAGTTTAACTATGTTTTGTAGAGACTTTTTCATAGGGCGTGGGGGATGATGCTGAAGCGTTTGGTCAGTCCGATGAGCAGGCGGTGGGTGTAGACGTGCTGGCGCAGGCCGTTGACTTTGTGTTGCTGCATGTTGCCCAGATAGCCCACACGCAGTGTCAGGTGGCTTGACAGCTGGGCGTCGAGTGTCAGCATGTGGCGCCACTCGGGAGCCGAGACGAAGGTGGTGGGCACGATGTTGTGGTCGTAGTTGCCGCGTGAGAATATTTCGTAGTAGGACTGTCCGTAGTTGGGCGAGAACATGATGCCCACCAGTGGCAGGGCGAGCTCGTAGCGGGCCGCGACGGGGCGCTGGAAGAGCCGGAAGTGATAGGTGGCAATGCCTGCGGGCATGAGGTTGACGTGCAGTCGTGCCTGGGCAGGATTGTTGGAATTGGCGGTGTTGTAGATGAATCCTGCCGAGACGTTGACCAGTCCTCCGGCCTGCAGCTTCAGCCGCTGGTCGAAGAGTTGCCAGGCGCAGAACTTGCCCCAATAGAAGTTGTAGGCACCCTCCAGTTCCTTCTTGGAGTTAACACGGTCCTTGACGAACGAGAAGTTGGCCTCGTGCTCCATGAGCGTGCTCCAGCGACGCGTCGGGCGCTGTCGTTCGACGGTGGCCAGAAACGAGAAGCCTATGCCGCTGAAGTGTTCCTCAGAGAGGTAGGTGTCCAGCACCTTGGTGCCGCCAATGCCCAGCATGTGGCTTCGGGTGATGACTTTTAACGAGTCGTTCTGTTGCGCAGACAGCGTAACAGACGGCAGCAACAGCAGGAGGAAAAGAAGCTTATTCTTCATTGTTGGGGAAAAGGCTGAGTTGTCCGGTCAGTTCGTCAAACACCTGTTGCTGGCTCTTGCCGGCATCGGGGTCGAGGTTTTCTTCCTCTTCACCCTCCTCTTCCGCGGGCTCTGGGGGCTCCGGGAAGCGCGTGGGCTCCAGTTCTACGATAGAGGCTATCTGCCAGGTGGTCAGTCGCTTGCCCTTGGCCTTAAAGCCCTTGACGCTGATGAACTGCTCTACGTCTATTTCCTCCGTTCCTCGGAACTCGTCGTTGCCGCCATAGGTGACCTGCAGGCGAGGATAGCAGGTGTCGGTGAGCAGTATCTGTTGCGAGTTAGGATTCTCGCCCAGAAAGTTCTGTTTGCGCTTGGTAGCCTCCATCAGGAATCGCTTCACGTAGGGATAGCCCTGATTGTCGGCATCGTAGAGCACACAGCTCCACACCTTGTCGGCCTCGTATTTCTCCAGTCGTGCAATGTTGTCCTCGAAGTGGACGTTGGCGTCGAATCCGCTCAGGTAGTAGTCGCCGTTCTGGAGGATGACCAGTATCTGGTCGCCGTCGTTGAACTCGCCTAGCAGTCGTCCGTGCTCGTCGTAGTTCAGACGGTTGACGTCCGGGTCGTACCACACCTTGCGTCCGCCGAGTGTCGAGTGTCCGTGCGACTTCAGTCCGATGCGGTGCACCTGGTACTTGGTCAGCAGGTTGCCCTTAGCTGCACGGCCCTTGATAAGCACGTCGCTGAAGTCCTTGTCGAAGAAGATGCGCTTCAGCTTGGGTGCCGGGTCGAGGGTTACCTTGATGACCTCTGCCTCGCCGTTGGGGTTGGCCGTGAAGTAGAGCACGCGCGAACCCTCGGTGCCGATGGTCAGGTCGTACTCGCGGTCGCGGGTGATGGCGGGCACGTTGAAGCGCTTGATGTAGTAGTAGCCCTTGCGTCCGTCGCGGTAGACGGCGTTATAGATGGTTCGCTGGTCGTTCTTCTTGAACACGCCCAGCCACATGACGTTCTTGCCGACGAACAGCTTGTCAGCCACGCGGACCACCTTGAACTTGCCGTCCTTGTAGAAGATGATGATGTCGTCGATGTCTGAACAGTTGCACACGAACTCGTCCTTCTTCAGACCAGTACCGATGAAGCCGTCCTGTCGGTTGATATACAGTTTCTGGTTGGCCTCGACCACCTTGGTAGCCTCGATGGTGTCGAAGTTGCGAATCTCCGTCAGGCGCGGGTGGTCCTTGCCGTACTTGTCCTTGAGGAACTGGAACCAGTTGGCCGTCACTTCTACCAGGTTGGCCAGGTCGCGGTCTATCTCCTCTATCTCGGCCTTGATGCGGGCCATCAGCTCGTCGGCCTTGTCCTTGTTGAACTTGAGGATGCGCTGCATCTTGATTTCCAGCAGTCTGAGGATGTCGTCCTTGGTGACCTCGCGCACCATCTGGGGATAGAACGGCGTCAGTCGCTCGTCAATATGCTCGCAGACGGAGTCAATGTCCGGCGCCTGCTCGAACTTCTTGTCCTTATAGATGCGCTCCTCGATGAATATTTTCTCCAATGAAGAGAAATGCAGCTGTTCCAGCAGCTCGCCCTTGCGGATTTCCAGTTCCTGTCGGATGAGGTCCTTGGTGCGGTCAACCGAGTGGCGCAACACGTCGCTGACGGTCAGGAACTGAGGCTTGTTGTCCTCGATGACGCAGCAGTTGGGCGATATGTTGATTTCGCAGTCTGAGAAGGCATACAGCGCGTCCAGCGTCTTGTCCGACGACACACCCGGAGCCAGCTGCACCTGTATCTCCACCTTGGCAGCCGTCAGGTCCTCCACGTGGCGGGCCTTGATTTTGCCCTTGTCGATGGCCTTCAGGATGCTGTCAATGATGGTCTCGGTGGTCTTCGAGAATGGAATCTCGCGGATGACCAGCGTCTTGGGGTCCAGCTTCTCAATCTTGGCACGCACCTTCAGCACGCCGCCTCGCTGGCCGTCGTTATATTTGGATACATCTATCGAACCGCCCGTGGGGAAGTCGGGATACAGGTGGAACTCCTCGCCGTGCAGGTAGGCAATGGCAGCGTCGCAGATTTCGACGAAGTTGTGGGGCAGTATTTTCGACGACAGTCCGACGGCAATACCCTCGGCCCCTTGGGCTAACAACAGCGGAAACTTGACGGGCAGGGTGATGGGCTCCTTGTTGCGTCCGTCGTACGACATCTGCCACTCAGTGGTCTTGGGGTTGAACACCGTGTCCAGGGCGAACTTGCTGAGGCGGGCCTCGATGTAACGCGGAGCAGCCGCCTTGTTGCCCGTCAGGATGTTGCCCCAGTTACCCTGTGTGTCGATGAGCAGGTCTTTCTGCCCCATCTGCACCAGTGCGTCGCCGATGGAGGCGTCGCCGTGCGGGTGGAACTGCATGGTGTGGCCCACGATGTTGGCCACCTTGTTGTATCGTCCGTCGTCCATACGCTTCATGGAGTGCAGTATGCGGCGCTGTACGGGCTTCAGTCCGTCCTCGATGTGTGGCACGGCACGCTCCAGGATTACGTATGAGGCATAGTCCAGAAACCAGTTCTGGTACATTCCGCTCAGGTGGTGCACGGCAGCAGCGTCGAATCGGTTCACGGGTTTGTAGTCAGAGTGGGCCTCCGAGCTTTCAGAGTATTCCGAGTTTTCTGGGGTCTCGGAGCTTTCCGGGGTCTCGGAGCTCTCTGAGTTCTCGGGGGTGTTGATGTCCTTTATTTCGTCGTCCATGAGGTGTATTTTATTAAATAATGTTGCAAAGATACTAAATAATTATGAATTATGAATTATGAATTATGAATTTTTTAGTACCTTTGCAGCCATAATTTCGAAATTATTTAAGTTTTTATGGCACAAGAAGACGTTTTTAAGAAAATCGTGAGCCACTGTAAGGAGTATGGTTTCGTGTTCCCCAGCAGTGAGATTTATGATGGTTTAGCCGCTGTCTACGACTATGGTCAGAACGGCGTGGAGTTGAAGAATAACATCAAGCAGTACTGGTGGAAGGCCATGACGATGCTGCATGAGAATATTGTAGGTATCGATTCGGCCATCTTTATGCACCCCACCATCTGGAAGGCATCGGGTCACGTGGACGCTTTCAACGATCCCCTGATTGACAACCGCGACTCGAAGAAGCGTTATCGCGCTGACGTCCTGATTGAGGACCAGATAGCCAAATACGACGAGAAAATCCAGAAGGAGGTCGAGAAGGCCCGCAAGCGTTTTGGCGACTCGTTCGACGAGGCCAAGTATCTGGAGACTTCAGAGCGCGTGAAGGAAACCAAGGAGAAGCGTGACGCACTGCACGCCCGCTACGCAGCAGCCATGCAGGGGCCCGACCTGGACGAGCTGAAGCAGATTATCCTGGACGAGGAGATTGTCTGCCCCATCAGCGGCACCCGCAACTGGACCGACGTGCGCCAGTTCAACCTGATGTTCTCTACCGAGATGGGTGCTTCAGCCGACGGTTCCATGAAGGTCTACCTGCGTCCTGAGACGGCACAAGGCATCTTTGTGAACTACCTGAACGTCCAGAAGACCGGCCGCATGAAGATACCCTTCGGTATCGCCCAGATTGGCAAGGCTTTCCGTAATGAGATTGTGGCCCGTCAGTTCATCTTCCGTATGCGCGAGTTCGAACAGATGGAGATGCAGTTCTTCGTACAGCCCGGCACCGAGCTGGATTGGTTCCCCAAGTGGAAGGAGACCCGCATGAAGTGGCACCTGGCCCTGGGCTTCGGCGCCGAGAACTATCGCTTCCACGACCACGACAAGCTGGCCCACTATGCCAACGCCGCTACCGACATCGAGTTCAAGATGCCGTTTGGCTTCAAGGAGGTTGAGGGCATCCACTCGCGTACCAACTTCGACCTGTCGCAGCACGAGAAATACTCAGGCAAGAGCATCAAGTACTTCGATCCCCAGACCAACGAGAGCTATACCCCGTACGTCATTGAGACCTCTATCGGTGTCGACCGTATGTTCCTTTCTATCATGTGTCACGCCTTCGAGGAGGAGAAACTGGAGAACGGCGAGACACGTACCGTACTCAAGTTGCCCGCAGCCCTGGCACCCGTCAAGTGTGCCGTGATGCCCCTGGTCAAGAAGGACGGACTGCCCGAGAAGGCCCGCGAAATCATCGACCAGCTGAAGTTCCACTTCAACTGCCAGTACGACGAGAAGGACTCTATCGGCAAGCGCTACCGTCGTCAGGACGCCATCGGTACGCCCTACTGCGTCACCGTTGACCACGATACGCTGAACGACAACTGTGTAACGCTGCGCTTCCGCGACACCATGGAGCAGGAGCGTGTGCCCATCAGCGAGCTCAACGGCATCATCGAAGACAAAGTAAGCATTGCAAGCCTCTTAAAGAAACTGCAGTAGAGAAATGAATATCAAGCATTACCTTTTCATCGGTCTCTCAGTGCTCGGCCTCGCGTCGTGCACTGAGGAAGACGATGAGGCATTCGACGAGGGTAAGTGGCGGGCAGATAACGAAGCCTACTTCGAACAGGCCTATCTGGCTCATCCGGAGAAGTCGGAGTCGGCGTTTATCCTGCCCAGCTGGACCCAGCCGGCCAGCTTGCCCCTCAGCGAAATTGCTCATACCAAGAGTATCCTGGTTGACGTCGTGAAGGATGGCTCGGGTGTTCAAAGCCCATACTATACGGACACGGTCCTGATACACTACGTCGGGCACCTGATACCCACTGTCGACTATCCCGACGGCTACGAGTTTGACAGAAGCTATCTGTCAGTCTACGACCCTGATGTCGACGTACCCTACAAAGTCGCCGTCAGCGGCCTTGTCGAAGGCTTCAGCACTGCCTTGCAGCACATGAATCGTGGCGACGACTGGGTTGTCACCGTTCCCTATCAGCTGGGCTACGGAACGGCTGGATCGGGATCTGTTATCATACCAGGCTACAGTACACTGATATTCCAAATCAGACTGGTAGACTTCTGGACAAAGAAAAGGGGTGACCGCAAAGATTAGTCACCCTTTTTCTTTTTCTTCCTTTTCTCCCCCTGCTTAGTTTTTCTTTTCCGCTTCCATGTCCTTGCGCGACTTGGACTTGGTCACCAGCCATACACCACTGAACACCAGCACCACGGCCAGTGCGTGCGTAGGCTTCAGCACGCCGATGCCCATCAGCAGCGAGGCTGCCACCGAGACAATGGGCTGCACGTAGTTATACACCGATACGACGGTGGGGCGCAGCGTGCGCTGGCCTATCATGGTCAGGATGTATCCGAGGAACGTGCCCACGCACACGACATAAGCCACCTCCCACCACGTCTTCACGGGAATGGGCTGTGCCACGACCTCGCTGACGTGACTGAACGTGAACGGCAGCAATATCAGCGTAGCCCACGAGAACATATACTTGTTGATGGTGAACACGTTGTAGCGGCGAATCAGCGGATTGAACAGCGACAGGTACAGCGCGAATGAGAACTGCGCAAACAGACACAGCACGTCGCCGCGGATGTCGCCCACCTTGTCGCTGGCGTGAGCCGCCGACGTCAGTATCAGAATCAGCGCACCCGAACAGCCCATCAGCACACCTAGTGCCTTCTTGCCCGTGATGGGCTCTTTCAGGATGAGCGCCGCCAGCAACATGGCGAAGATAGGCATTGACGTGGTCACGATACTGGCATTGATGGGTGACGTCATGCTCAGCCCCAGCGTGTAGCAGCACTGGTTGCACACCAGCCCGAAGATGGCAGCCCCGATGAACATCAGCTTGTCCCTCGTCGGCACCGTCTCCTTCTTCGCAAACAGCGACGCTATCAGAAACAGCGCACAGGCTCCGACTACCCGGAAGGTCACCATCGTGATGCCGTCGAACCCGTGCGTCATGGCGTCCTTGCCGACGGGAGCCATCAGTCCCCAGCCCGCACAGGCTCCGAACATGCTCAGATGCGCTATCAGCGCTTTGTTGTCTCTCATCTTTTTTGTATGCGATTTTTTTGTTAATATCCAGTTGCCTGTTAAAAAAACACAAAGTGACCGAGATTATTCGGCCACTTTGCTCCTCTCTCTCTCGGTCGGGATGAGGCGACTCGAACGCCCGACCCCTACGTCCCGAACGTAGTGCGCTACCAACTGCGCTACATCCCGATTTCCGCTATTGTGGCACACCACAATCGCAGGTGGTTTTCGTAAACCGGGTGCAAAGGTACGCTTATTTTTTGAATTACGTGCACTTTTGGAGAAAAAAATTTGTGATTGTGCTGAAAAAGAGTTATCTTTGCAACCAAATTACTAACGGAATGAGTCGATTATTTTGCGCGTTACTGCTTTTATTGTTAGCTTGGGAGTGCTGTGCCCAAGATGTTATTGTCGTTAAGAAAGGCGATGTCCAGAGTCTTCTGGAAGCTATCAAGACCGCCAGTAACCGTAATCGTGACAGGGATTCGGAGCGAATCTTCATTCTTATACCTGACGGCTATTATGACCTTGGCGAGAAGACGTTGACCCGGGTGGCGGGAAACAATATCGCACTGGTAGGGCAGAGCATGGAAGGCACCATCATTCGCAATGCTCCCAGCACCAAGATTGAGAGCATCAGCAAGACGGCTGTGCTACAGAACCGTGGAAAAGGCAACTACTATCAGGACCTGACGCTGCGCAACGACCTCGACTACTACCACGTCGAGCCCGACGGACGCGCCGTGTGTCTGCAGGACAAGGGCGACCGGACCATTTGCAACCGTGTGCGTATGTTATCCTATCAGGATACGTACTATTCGGACTACGAGAAAAGTCACAACTACTTTCAGGACTCTGAAATTCATGGCACCATCGACTTCATCTGCGGAGCCGGTGACGTGTGGTTCGAGCGCTGTCTGCTTGTCACGGAGAAGCGTAGCCGCGACGGGTCGGGGGTGAACATCATCATGGCTCCCCGGACGTCGGAGACCAAGTGGGGCTATGTGTTCAACCGCTGTACTATCGTCAATGACGAGTCTGCGTTCTACTACGGTCGCGGTTGGCACACCAATCCGCGCTGCGTATGGCTCTATACCACACTGATGACTCCTGAGAAACTGATGCCAACCCGTTTCGACCCTGAGGGCATGAAGATATCAAGCAACTATTTCAAGGAATATGGTACCATGGATGCCCGTGGTCGCGACATCACCCCAAAAACCAATGTGGTGCGGTTTACCTTGCGCGACCACACGCAGCCCTTCACGGCCGAGACGGTCATGACGCGTGACGAGTTGAAGCAGTACACCCTAAAGAACGTCTTTGGCTGGTGGCAGCCTAAGAAGGAACTGAAACGGCTGGAACGGCAAAGCAGGAAATTGAAGAAACGCTATAAACTGAATTGACATGAAACGCTACCTACTCCTCCTTTTGTGTTGTACCGTGGCCCTGCTCAACAGCCGCGCCCAGCAAGTCCTCGTCGTCGAGAAGGGCAACGCCCAGAGCCTGCTCAACGCTATCAGCAAGGCCAACGAACTCAATGCCAGCCAGGACGCCCCACAACTCTACATCCTCATCCCCGACGGCCTCTACGACCTCGGCGAGCGCGTCCTCACCCGACTCACCGGCCATCACGTTGCTCTCGTCGGACAGAGCATGACGGGCACCGTCATCCAGAACAAGCCCGACATCAAGAACGAAGGACTCAGCAAGACCGCCGTCATCCAGAACCGAGGCCAGAACAACTACTTTCAGGACCTCACCCTGAAGAACGCTCTCGACTACTATGCTGCCGGCTCAGCCGGACGTGCCGCCACCCTGCACGACAAGGGCACCCGCACCATCTGCAACCGTGTGCGGCTGCTGTCCTACCAGGACACCTACTATTCCGACAACGACCAGTGCCAACTTTACTTCCAGGACTCCGAGATTCACGGCACCGTCGACTTTATCTGCGGCGATGGCGACGTATGGTTCGAGCGTTGCCTTCTGGTCACCGAGAAGCGCACCCTTGACGGCAGCGGGCGCAATGTCATCACCGCCCCCAAGACCTCTAAGACCCCTTGGGGCTACATCTTCAACCACTGCACCGTCCAGAACATCGTCTCCAATTTCGAGTACGCCCGAGGCTGGAGTGGCACCCCACATAGCATCTGGCTCCATACCACCCTGCTCACCCCCGAGAAGCTCAACCCCACACGCTTCGACAGCCACGGTATGCGCACCGTCCAGAACGACTTCAAGGAGTATGGCACCATCGACGCTCAGGGCCGCGACATTACCCCTCGCAGCAATGTCGTCACCTTCACCCTCAAGGACGAGAAGAACCCCGTAGAGACCATTCTCACTGACGACGAAGCCAAGCGTTACACCGTCAAGCGCGTCTTCCCCGGCTGGAATCCCCAGAAGGTCATCAGGCAGACAGAAAAGAAAGCCAGAAAACTAATGAAGCGCCTCCAGTAAGAGACGCTTCAAAAATTTTCGAAAAAATTGGGAAAACTCAAATAAATTTGGCTTTTCTCTCGACTTTTCGTAACGCTAAACTAAAACAAAGACAAACATGAAAAGACTACTGACACTTTTGATGGCGTTGGCGATTTTAATCGTGACGGCTCAGGCACAACGCGGACGAGGGGGCAGGAACCTGCCTACTCACGAGAAGGAGGACTTTTACAAAACGGAAGAGGCTCAACGCATAGGTGACCAGGTGCTGCTCTATCAGCGTGTGACGGGCGGTTGGCCCAAGAACATCAACATGTCGCGGCCGTTGACTGACGAGGAACGGGCTCAGGTGTTGCGTGACAAGGAACGCCGTGACGACTCTACGACGGACAATGGTGCAACGAATATGCAGATGCTCTATCTGGCAAAACTCTATCAGGCTACGAAGGTGGAGCGCTACAAGGAGGGATTCCGGAAAGCGGTTGCGTACCTGCTGAGCGGACAGTACGAGAATGGCGGCTGGCCCCAGTTCTGGCCAGAGATGCATGGCTACCAGACTCACATCACGTACAACGACGATGCGATGGTGAACACGATGAACCTGTTGCGTGCTGTGGCTCAGCAGAAGGCACCCTATCAGGGATTGGCAGATGAGGCTCTGCGCCAGCGTTGTATGAAGTCGTTTGACAAGGGCGTGGAGTGCATACTGAGAACCCAGATGCGCAACAAGGAAGGACAGCTGACGGTGTGGTGCCAGCAGCACTATCGTGACACCTATGAGCCTGCTCCTGCACGTGCATACGAATTGCCGTCGTACTGCTCGATGGAGAGTGCCAGCATTACGAAGTTGCTGATGTCGCTGCCTAACCCTGACGAGCGGGTGAAGAAGGCTGTCCACGCGGCTATGGCGTGGTTTGACAAGTATAAGTTGACGGGACTTCGTGTCCAACGCCACGGCCCTTGGGCCAGCATGGACGGCGATACCAAGCTGGTGGAAGATGCCAATGGCGAACCCATCTGGGGACGCTACTACGACCTGAAGTACTGCGAGCCATACGTCTGCGACCGTGACGGGCTGCCTCGCCGCAGGTTGGAGGACATTGGTCACGAGCGCCGCAACGGCTATGCGTGGTTTGGCAGCCGTCCTGCCGAGCTGTATTCTGTCTACGACAAATGGGCTGACCGGTATGACCCTCAGCACAAGGTGACAGTCAGTTTGGCGACCAAGGGTGCGAACGAGAACGGCCTCATTGACCTGTTCCGTCAGCCTCAGAAGGACCTGAACGACTTTGACGTCGTGGTGAATGCTGGTGAAAGTATCCAGGCAGCTATCGAAAAGGCACCTCTAAAACCCACCAAGCCCTTCAAGATATTCATTCGCAAGGGGCTCTATCAGCAGAAGGTCATCATTGACCGTCCCCACATCGTGCTGGTGGGCGAACAGCGTGACAGCACGTGTATTGTGCTGGCCGAGACGGAGGACACCCGTACCATCAAGGAGTACCACGGACAACCCGTACACCACGGCGTGGTGGTGTTGCAGGAAGGTGCTGACGACTGTGTCATCAGCGGGCTGACCGTCTATAACAACTATGGCACCGTAGTGGAGCCTGGGAACACGAAGCACCAGATGGCCGTTTACGGGCGTGCTACACGCACCATCGTCATCAACAGCAATATCTGGGCCGATGGTAACGACGCCCTGTCACTGTGGGCCCGCGAGGGGGGAATGTACTACCATGCAGACCTCTAT
>OCVV011334788.1_pt1 | contig 11400 bp, 7 predicted proteins | sample 1539721 | NCBI WGS metagenome assembly OCVV01 (sample SAMN02144230, study PRJEB22623) | gut metagenome | biome: sheep rumen | host: Ovis aries | place: New Zealand | reverse complement strand
AGGTTGTCGGATACGGTGGCTGCCTGTCCCTCCAGGACCCTGTATTCCTCCGTATACTTCTGTTCGTCACTTTTCTCCGAAAGGTATTTCTGTTTCAGTTCCGTTCTTCTGAGGGTGATATTCTCCAGCATGGTATCATACCGGGCCACCTTTTCCTTTACGGCACCTCCCAGATTCATATAATCGATGATGGCACCCTTTGCTTCATTGATCTTTGCCGAGATCTCCTGCTGTTCACCGGTGCTCTTCTCCAAAGCCTTTTCCAGTTTACCGACGGCCGCCGTCTTCTCTTTCAGTTCGCCGGAGAGACCGGAACGGTTGCCTTCCACCCTGGCCTTCTCCTCCTGCAGCCGGCGGATCTCACCATCTACATGCTCCAGCTGGATCAGGAGTTCCTTCTCCGAATTCCTTGCGGCGAGGATCTTCTCCTGAAGTACCCGGATCTCACCCTCCGTATGCTCATTTTCAAGCGAGATACGGTGCGCATCCTCTGTCAGTTTCTGTATATTTTCATTGATGGATTCCAGTTCGGCTTCCAAACGCTCATACTCTTCCTTCGTATGATCGAATTCCGCCTGCAGTCTCTTCTGGTCCTCTATGGTAACATCCAGCTTCTCCTGATTCTCACGGATCTTGTCCTCGATCCGGTCCACCTCCAGGGTAAAGAGGTTCACATCCAGACGCTTCTGATCCTCCTTCAGCTTCAGATACTGCTTTGCCTTCTCGGACTGTTTCTCCAAAGGTCCGACACGTTCCTCCAGTCCGCTCAGGATATCATTTACACGGTTCAGGTTATTGTGTTCCTGTTCCAGGGCTTTTTCCGTTGCAAGCTTGTTCTTCTTATATTTTACGATACCGGCAGCTTCATCGAACAGATCCCGGCGGTCATCCGGCTTTCCGGACAGGATCTTCTCGATCTGTCCCTGTCCGATAATGGAATATCCTTCCTTACCGATACCGGTATCAAAGAACATGGCTGCCACATCCTTAAGACGTGTGACGGAGCCGTTGATCAGATACTCGCTCTCGCCCGAACGATAGACACGCCGGGCAACGGTCACCTCGGTATAATCCACCGGAAGGCTGTGATCCGAATTGTCCAGCGTTATTGCTACATATGCGAAGCTCTGCGGCTTACGAAGCTCCGTACCGGAGAAAATGACATCCTCCATCTTGGAACCACGAAGTTTCAGTGCACTCTGTTCTCCCAATACCCACCGGACAGCATCGCCGATATTACTCTTTCCCGAACCGTTGGGACCTACGATGGCCGTGATCCCTTCATTAAACTTAAATGTGATACGATTTGCAAAGGACTTAAATCCGTTTACTTCTATACTCTTCAGATACATATTCTTATAATTCCGTTTCCGATTTATTCGCAAAGACCAAGTTCTTTTATGGCCTTATGGGCAGCTTCCATCTGTGCGCCCTTGATGGAATGTCCCCTTCCCTCGGCGAGGGGCCGGTCTCCCAGCCGTACCTGCACATGATACTCCTTCAAATGATCCGGACCGCTTTGATCCAGCAGATCATAGCTTACGGTTTCTGAAGCCTTCTGGGCATATTCCTGTAAAATGGTCTTGGCATCCGTAAAAAGCGTTTTATGTTCCAGATCCGTGAGCAGATGACGGTTTACATACGCCTTCGCTGCCTCGATCCCCCCGTCCAGGTAGATACCGCCCAGGACACTTTCGAACAGGTCGCAGAGGATGGAGGGCCGGTTCATTCCTCCGGTCATTTTCTCTCCCCTGCTCAGGAATACATAATCCCCGTATCCGAGCTGGCGTGAGATCTCCGAAAGCGTATATTCGCATACCAGACTGGCTCTTCTCTTCGTCAGTTCTCCCTCAGACAGAGAGGTGTAACGTTCGTACAGAACCTCACTGGTGATATATTCCAGTATGGCATCTCCCAGAAATTCCTGCCGTTCATAATTGGGGATCTCATGTAAATGATATTCATTTGCAAAGGAGGAATGGGTGAGTGCCGTTCGAAGCAGTTTCGGATCCCTGAAACGATATCCGATCCTTTCTTCCAGATCTTTGAAATCACATGATTCGAAATCCATATTACTCTGTTACTGTCCCTTCTTCCGTAAGTCCGGCTATGATCTTGCCGCTGACATCCGTTTCCACAAATGTCTTACACTGCTGAATGGCGGATATGAATTCTTCCTTCTTGGAATTACCGTGAACCTTCACAACAAGTCCCTTCAGTCCCAGCAGCGGAGCCCCGCCTTTATTGCTGGCATTGAATGTACTCAGTGTCTTCTTGATGGACTTCTTGATCATAAGTGCACCGATCTTGCTTTTGAAAGTGGAAGTCATTGCCCTCTTCATCTCTTTCAGGATCATTTTGGACAATCCTTCATAAAGCTTCAGGATCACATTTCCGACGAAGGCTTCCGTGAGGATCACATCCGCTCCGCCGAAGGGGATCTCTCTGGCTTCGATGCTTCCGATGAAGTTTATGGACTCACAGGCCTTAAGAAGCGGATAGGTTGCCTTCACAAGGGCATTTCCCTTTTCTTCCTCCATGCCGATATTGACGATGGCCACACGCGGCTTTTTGATCCCCAGGATATTCTCCATATAGATCGAACCCATTTTTGCAAACTGAACCAATACCTCAGGCTTTGCGTCCACATTTGCGCCGCAGTCGATGAGGAGGGAGGAACCCTCCGTCGTCGGGATCAGCGGAGCAAGGGGCGTCCTTTTCACACCCTTGGCACGTCCGACCACAAACTGTCCCCCGGCCAGTACGGCTCCGGAGCTTCCGGCGGAGATAAATGCGTCCGCCTTCCCTTCCTTTATAAGATTCAGACCAACGACCAGAGAAGAGTCCTTCTTCTTCCGGACAGCCTCCACGGGTGCGTCGTGACAGGTGATCTCCTCACTGCAATCCACGATCTCGAGCCGCTTCCTGTCATAGCTGTACTCGCTCAGCAGTTTCTCCAGTTTGCTTTTCTTCCCTGTGAGGAACAACTTGACATCCGGATTTTCCTTTAATCCTTCTACAGCGCCGGCCACACAGACCTTTGCTCCGTTGTCTCCTCCCAGTGTATCGATTACGATCTTCGCTCCCATTTCGTGTCCTCTTTCTCCCAAGCTTCGTTTGGGCATTATCCTATGTATTTTATCCCATATACAGAGTATTTGCAAGCAAAAAGGGCACCCCTGCAGCCGAAAGAAAGCACAAAAAAAAGCTCCGCCATCCGGCAGAGCCTTTCTTTATGATCAATCAACAGATACGATTTCCTTCTGGTTGTAGGAACCGCAGTTCTTGCATACGCGATGAGGCATCATAAGAGAGCCGCACTTGCTGCACTTAACCAGGTTCGGAGCAGACATCTTCCAGTTTGCTCTTCTTTTATCTCTTCTTGCTTTTGATATTTTTCCCTTCGGGCAGATCGACATACCGATTACACCTCCTTACCAAAAATCACACTTTTGTTATTATACTTATGTGTACCCTGATTGTCAACACTTAATTTCAATTTTTTTGAAATGCGTACTTCAGCGTTTCTCTTGCAATGGCAAGTTCCTCGTTCGTCGGTACGATGGCACATTTCACACGGGAATCCGGCGTGGAGATCAGCGTGAAGGTACCGCTCTTCTTATTTGCCTCTTCGTCAAGGGTGACACCCAGATAAGAAAGACTGTCAACGATCTCCTTACGTACCGCACCGTCCCATTCACCGATACCGGCGGTAAATGCGATAAGATCCACTCCGTTCATGGCAGCTGCATATGCGCCGATGGTCTTGATGATGTGATAGCAGAAAGCATGGAAAGCAAGGGCTGCTCTCTCATTTCCCTCTTCCACTCCGGCATCGATATCCCGCATATCACTGGACAGACCGGAGAGACCATAGAGACCGGACTTCTTGTTCAGCACATTCAGTACTTCATCCACGCTGAGGCCGTCCTTGTCTGCCATAAACTGGATGACTGCCGGATCCAGGCTGCCGCTCCTTGTCCCCATGATCAGTCCTTCCAGCGGTGTAAGACCCATGGAGGTATCAACGGACTTTCCGCCCTTTACGGCTGTAACACTGGCGCCTCCGCCCAGGTGACATACAATGATCTTCGTATCCTCGATGGGTTTATCCAGAAGCTTCGCCGCTTCCTTGGACACATAACTGTGACTGGTTCCGTGGAAACCGTATTTCCGGATCTTAAACTCCTCATAATAACGGTACGGGATTCCGTAGATATATGCTTTTTTCGGCATGGTCTGGTGAAATGCCGTATCAAATACCGCAACATTCGGAACACCGGGCATCAGCTCCATGCAGGCACGGATCCCGAGAAGATTTGCAGGATTGTGCAGAGGTGCCAGACCGCTTACTTCCTCGATCTGCTTCAGCACCTCGTCCGTGACAAGGACCGAACCGGAGAAGGTCTCTCCTCCGTGAACCACACGGTGACCCACTGCATCGATCTCGTCCAGAGAGGAAAGGGAACCGTGCTCCGGATCCAGAAGCTCACGGATAACGATCTTAAGTGCTGTTCCGTGATCCGGCATATCCTCCTTGATCAGGATCTTCTCCCCTGTCCGGGGATGATCGAATTTGATCTGACCGTCCAGAAAGATCCTTTCACAGAGTCCTTTCGCCAGAACCTGTTCCGTTTCTGAGTCGATCAATTGATATTTTAATGTAGTCGAACCTGCGTTGATCACTAGAATCTTCATGCTGTTTGTCCTCCCGGAGTTTTTTTTTGTGTCTTTACGGAATCCATGACGGAATCCTTCTTCTTTTGAGTTCCGGCCTTTTCCTTCGGTTTTTTCAGGCTTTCCTCTTCCCGCCCGTAAATGACGATCATACCGCGTCCGTGTTCCTTACTGAAATACATGGCTTTATCGGACTGGTCCAGTACATCCACGATCTCATCTGCGATCTCGGGATAATTTGACATACCGATACTTGCATTTACATGGATCTCTTCCCCTTCAAAGTTGACGATATTATCCACGATATCCTTATGCACCTCTTCCAGTATGGACCGGAATTCCTCTACCGTTTTCCCCTGAAGGATCAGAAGGAACTCCTCCCCTCCGTATCTTACTGCATATCCGTCATATTTCTTCGCATACTTCTGATCCACGGATGCAACCATACGGATGACTTCATCACCCGCAAGATGTCCGTAGGTGTCATTGATGCTTTTAAATTTATCGATATCCAGAAGCGCAACGGAAAGACTCTTCTCATTTACGATACAGCTCGCACAGATACTCGGATAGATCTCGTTAAAGTAAGCCCGGTTGAAAACGCCCGTAAGACCGTCCTTCGTTGCCATATCCTTCATCTGGAGATACAGCTTTGCACTCTGCACTGCGGCAATGAAATCCACCAGACAGGATTCATAGAAGGAATATCCGGATTCAAAGAAATCATAGTTTCCGGATACAACCACCATAACACCGATGATCTTTTCATTTTCAAATACCGGAAATGCAACCGCATTGCTGGCATTTGTATCGCTGAGGACACCCTCCTTGAAATCGTTGTTATCACAGAGCACCAGGGGTTCCAGACTGTTTCTGATACGAACCTTCTCATAGATGGAGAACATATCCCGGACCAGGGAAGAACGATAACTGTCATGCGATGTATAGATCTCGCAATACGGATCCGGATTCAGATACACATCTTCCGCCAGATAGATCCCGCAGGCTGCCGGATCCTTCAGATCCATGATATTCTCCAGCATATGCGCGGCATTCCTGGGCACATCAAAATTCGTCGTGAAGTATTTCATGACGTCGATCAGCGCACGTACTTCTTCATTCTTATTCTCCAGATCCCGGTTTGCCTTCACCAGATTGATCTTCTGGTAATTGATCTCACTGTTGACCTGCTCCACTCTGTCCTGATATACGAGCAGCTTGTTCCGCTCCTCCTCCAGATTGAGATAATCAAACTGAATGCGGGTCGCTTTATTCTCATAAAGACGAATCCCGTCGACAAAACCGTGGAACATACAGTATACGACGCCCACTATGACAGCTCCCAGAAGGATATCCATTATCATCCAGACGCCTGTAAAGATATTTCTGAGGCAGAATACCAGGCTGATCTCTATAAACAGGAGGTAAAGGACACGACGGACAAAGATCCCGAAATCGTCAAATACATCGTTCAGGATCATATCTTCAAATACCATTAACAGACAGAATAACAGGAACGGGAAATACTCGACCGGATGCGGCGGACCGAAGATCGAACCTGCCGATAGAAGCAGGATCCCCAGAAATGCCCGCACACTGAAGAAAGCCTTTGGAACGGCAAACTGCCTCCAAAGAAAATACTCATCCATCACACCGCAGAGAATGATGGAGATGATGTAATAGGCAAGTGTGGTGGGTTCCGGAGAAAGATTCAGCACTTTACAGATGATAACGATACTCAAAAGAACCACATAGAATATTCTATGCAGCTTAAAATATCGCTTCATGTAATTGAGTTTATACTCTTCCGGCATACTATACTCTTTCCCCACAGGCTAAAAGTAACCTATGGTATTATAGCATGTTTCAATTATGAGTTCAACAGGAGTCTCAGCATCTGCTCCAGTCTGTTCCTTAATTCATCTCTCGAACCGCTGTTTTCTATTACCCGGTCACAGTGTTCGATAAAATAAGCATCCGACGGCTGACTGTTCAACACCGCTTCCCATTTCTCCCGGTTCCCTCCGCGGGAAGAAAGAAGCCGTGAGAGCCGGATCTCTCTCTCCGTATGGATATACCAGATCTCATCACAGATCCTGCTGTAACCGTCCTGGATGAGAAGAGCCGCTTCGATCACATAGATCCGAAGCTCCGTCTCTTTTGCTCTGCGGATCCTGTCCCGGATGCTCTTCTTCACGGCCGGATGGACGATCCGGTTCAACTGTTCCAGTTTTTCCTGATCGCGGAACACGATCTGTCCCAGTTTCCCACGATGGATCGAACCGTCCTCATCCAGGATGGCTTTCCCGAAACATTCCGTGATCCTGCGGTGACAGGATCTTCCGGGTTTCATCAGTTCATGGGCCAGGCGGTCCGCTTCCAGGACCTTTACACCATCCGCCTCTTCCAGCAGATGAAGGACCTCGCTTTTGCCGGATCCGATCCCCCCGGTGATCCCCAGCACCTTCAGTTTATTTTGTATCATATAGATTTTCTCCGGTATGCATATCCACATAGAGCGGGACAGCCAGTTCGGCCGCATGCACCATTTCTTCCTCCAGGATCTTCTGAACCTCGGACAATTCATCCACAGCCGTCTCGATAAGCAGTTCGTCATGGATCTGAAGGATCAGTCTGGATCTGAGTCCCCGTTCCTTCAACGTTTCTCTTACGTGGATCATTGCGATCTTGATGATATCGGCGGCAGTCCCCTGTATCGGACTGTTCATCGCCACCCGTTCTCCGAACTGACGTGTCATGAAATTGGAAGACTTCAGTTCCGGAATGGGACGTATGCGGTTATACAGCGTCGAAACCTGTCCGATGGTCTTTCCCTCTTCCACCAGCCGGTCAAGAAAGGCCTTCACTCCCCGATAGGTATCAAAATACTGGTCGATGTATTCCTGTGCTTCCTTTCTGGATATATCCAGATCCTGTCCAAGCCCGAAGGAACTGATCCCGTAAATGATACCGAAGTTTACCGCCTTCGCTTTACGCCGTAGTCCGCTGTCCACCTGTTCCAGAGGCACACCAAAGACCCTGGAAGCCGTGGAGGCATGGATGTCCTTCGCCTGCCGGAAGGCTTCGATCAGATGCTCATCCCCGGACATGGCAGCCATGACACGAAGCTCGATCTGAGAATAATCCGCATCGACAAAAAGGAAGCCCTCTTCGGGTATAAAGACCTTACGCAGCTCCCGTCCCAGTTCGGTCCGCATGGGTATGTTCTGCAGATTCGGTTCCGAGGAGCTGATCCGTCCGGTAGCCGTTACCGTCTGATGAAAACGGCTGTGGATCCTTCCGTCCTGTGAAACAGCCGAAAGCAGTCCGTCCACATAGGTCGACCTGAGCTTGGTAAGCTGGCGGTATTCCAGGATCGCGGGGATGATGGGATGCATATCCCGGATCTTCATAAGAACATCCACATTTGTGGAGTACCCGCTCTTGGTCTTCTTTCCGCTGGGAAGCTCCAGCTTCTCAAACAGGATCTGCCCCAGCTGTTTAGTGGAATTGATATTAAATGTTTCTCCCGCCGCGTCATAAACGGCCGTGGTCAGTTCGGCGATCCGTCCGTCCAGCCGGGCGCCGTAAGCCTCCAGGCCTTCCCGGTCCACACGGATTCCGTAGTACTCCATGTCACTGAGCACAAATGTGGCAGGATGCTCCATCTCGCTGTACAGTTTCCACATCTGCTTTTCTTCCAGCCCGGCCTTTAATACGGGATAAAGGCATTCAGCCGTATAAGCCTTCATCGCGAAAACTTCCCTGGGTTCCTCCATCGAAAATGAGAAGATGCTGAGTTCCTGCTTTCCGATCAGTTCCTTCTCGCTCTTCACTTCGATCCCCTCATACTGTTCCAGAAGGCTGTGATAGGGATACTCTCCCTTCAGCGGATCCAGCAGGTACGCTGCAACTTCTACATCAAACCAGTTTTCATCCGGTGTGATGCGGAACGGCCGGATCAGATCCTTCAGGCCCATGCATGAGATCACGGTCCCCTGCTTCAGGAACCAGGCAAGCAGTTCATATACGGAAGCCAGTGCATCCGTAGCTGTCAGAAACACGGTTCCTTTTACGGAAAATGCGGTTCCGAGAAGAACCCCTCCCGAAAAGACCGGATAGAAGCCTACCACTCCTCCGGGCTCCGCAAATGCCTTCACCTCCGACAGCTTCCCGTCCCGGAAATCCGGCTGAAATGCCTTCTTCTCCTCTCCTGTGGCAGCGAAATGCTTCATCAGACTCTTCAGTTCCAGATCCATATAAGCGTCTCTTACCGCATCCGAAAGGATATCATCCTTTGTCACCTTTGTGTCGGAAAGATCCACCGGCAAGGGTGCGGTAAGGAGGATCCTGGACAGATCCCGTGAAAAAACGGCCATCTCCCGGTTCTCTTCCAGGGCAGCCCGCATTTTATTCTGAGGCATCTCCGGGATATGATCCAGAACGGATTCAACCGTATGATAGTTCCGGATCAGTTTTTCGGCGGTTTTGGGACCGATACCGGGAACTCCCGGGATATTATCGGAAGTATCGCCCATAAGTCCCTTCATTTCGATAAACTCGGTGGGAGTCACTCCATAGGTGGATTCCACCTCGGCAGCATGATAATCCTCTACCGTCGTTTTTCCGCCCCTGGTCTTTGGGATCCGGATCATGACGGTGTCAGTCGCCAGCTGAAGCAGATCCCGGTCTCCCGAAAGGACCGTCACCTCCATACCGGCATCCATTCCCTTTCGTGACATGGTTCCGATCAGATCATCCGCTTCATAGCCTGCCGCTTCCATGGTCGGGATCTTCATGGTATGAAGAAGCTCCTTGATCATGGGCATCTGTTCCCGGAGTTCATCCGGCATGGGATTTCGTTTTCCCTTATATTCCGCATACTGTTCATGCCGGAATGTAGGAGCATGTACATCAAATGCCACGCAGATATGCGTAGGGCGTTCCTCCTCATAGATACGGAAGAATATATTCAAAAAACCCAGAAGGGCGTTGGTATGCTGTCCCTTCTGGTTTGTCAGATCCACCGGAAGCGCATAGAAGCCCCGGTTCATGATACTGTTGCCGTCAATCAGCAGTAGTTTGTTCATGCGTTATCCTTCCTCCGAGCAGGAGCAGATCCTTAGCGTACTCCTCCAGTTCCCGGTATCCGCGGATCCGTTCGTACATTTCCGTCCGTTCCCCGGATTCACTGCGTTCTTCGTCTATTTCCATGGACTGTTTCACTCTGTCGTCGATCTCCATGATGCTCGGACCGAGACTTCTGGCAAAATAATAATCCCCCTGAACCGACTGTTTCGTGGATTGCTCAAATGCATACACCCAGCTGAGACATTGACCATAAAAAAGGATCATAACAAGCGCAATCGAAACCGTGATCATCGTAAATGCAGATACACGGATACTTCTTCTCCCCTTCGCCTTATGCTCGATCTTGTTCAGTCTGACTTCCAGATCCTTACGGAAATTTCCGGAGGGGGATGTCCCGTCGGAAAGGATCTGCATCCCTGTCATGAGAGTATAGTAGATCTCCAGCTCATCATGACAGGAATTGCAGTTCTTCATATGCATAACGAATTCAAGCTGCTTGGATTCCGGCAGCTTGCCCTCGATAAAAGGCATGATATAGGATTGTGCTTCTAAATGATCCATACGTCCTTCTACTTAGTTGCGGATGTCTGTTCCGGTCCGTTCCAGTTGCTCATGCCTGTACCGGGAATCGTCGGAGCCATCAGCACCTTACCGGTTCCACGATATACATTTACAAAGCCTTCCTTAGCCACTGCGGAACCAAGAAGGGACTTCGTAGCCTTCTCCACACTGAATTCCAGAGTCGAAGACCAGGCGATCGCCATATTTCCGTCGATCTTCAGTACATCATCCTGCAGGTTGAACTCAAACAGCTCTTCTCTCGGTACCGGGCTTTCCAGAACACAGTATCCCTGTCCTGACAGACAGAGGTTAAAGAGTCCCTCTCCGCCAAATGCTGCGGAAGTCAGGCTGCTTCTTTTTACGATGGACTCCTGGATACCGTTGTCACAGGCCAGGAACAGGCCGTCATCCAAAACGATACCGGAACCCCATGCAGCAACATCCTCGATCAGAAGGAAGTTGTAGGTGGGCTCCAACATGAGAAATCCCTGTCCGGAATAGATCGGCTTTGCAGCGGATTCACCGGTCACGGCGCCCTTTACCATCTTTCCGAAGAAATTGCCGACGCCGGTCACGCCGGATTCCATATTGACATTTCCGGCCATCCACTGCATGGCTCCTGCCTGGATCTTGGTTGCCGTATTATTCAGCTGAACCAGGACCTGACGCTTTTTCACGTTCATTTCCTTCATGAAATAAGCCTGATTTGCCGAATAGGGAGAAACCGACATATCCTCCTGATGCTCATAGATAAAATACTGTCCGCCCTGAGCGATGCACTTCATGTTCGGGTTGTTGAATACGTTGTTGTACTGAATCATAGTTTTTCCTCCATAGAATATACACAATACCTTCAAGTTCTTATTATAGTTTTGGGGAGGGGATCTGTCAAATCGCAAATTTGTATATCCTCGGCGCTTTTGCCTGGCTTCGGCCTCTTCTTTTTTTTCATGCCAATGAAAATTATACTCTATCAAATACCCGCGATTCAAGATGGTTCCCCCTCGACCGCGCACCGTCCGCTCCGCGTCCGCCGCCCCTGCGGGGCTCCTGTGCGCGGTGATCGGGGCA
>OCVV011324498.1_pt1 | contig 11400 bp, 10 predicted proteins | sample 1539721 | NCBI WGS metagenome assembly OCVV01 (sample SAMN02144230, study PRJEB22623) | gut metagenome | biome: sheep rumen | host: Ovis aries | place: New Zealand | reverse complement strand
TTGTAAAACTATATATAAATCCAATATTATATATATAATATGGATTATATATAAGTAGTATTATTAAGTCTAATATTATTAAATCGATTGTTTTAATTTTTAAATCTAATGTTTTATTTATCGTTAGTAATATATATAGGATGAGTGCTCTTAAGATTGATGGTGAATAGTTTGTTAAGAATGAAAAAAATATAAAGAATAATATTATTATTAAGTTATTAATATTTTCTTTTTTTATTATTCTTTTTAATATAAAGTTAAGTATTAGTGCGAATAGTGATAAGTGCATTCCTGATACTGCAAATAAATGACTTATTCCATTTGTTTGATATGTTTTTATTATGTCCTCTTCTATTTCTTTATTATCACCTAATATGAATGTTTTTAAATAGTTTTTTGTTTTATATTTTTCTATATAACTTATTAAATTGTTTTTGATTTTATATTTTAATGATTTATTTTCTTTTATAAGTTTTATTGTTTTTGCTTTAAAAATATAGTTTATTTTTTTGCTTTTTAAATAGTTTTTGTAATTAAATAAATTAAAGAAGGTATTATTACTAGGTGTTTCTAGTTTACCTTCTATTTTTACAGTATCTCCTAATTTGTAGTTTGTTTTTTCATATATTACAGCAAGTATTTTTTCTTTTGATAATAGTTCAATTTGCGTTTTATCTTCTGTAGTATTTATTTTATCTATTGTGCCTATTATTGTTGTTTCATCTTTGAATTTACTTTTTGTATTTGTTCTACATAATATGATGCCTATTCCTAATATTATGATTATTATTTTATAAAGTGATGTAGTCTTTAAATTTTTCAAATGTAGATTCACCTATACCACTTATATTTTTTATTTCTTCTATAGTTTTAAATCCATTATTTTCTTCTCTATATTTTATTATTTGTTTTGCTTTTGATTCACCAATTCCTGGTAGTGTTTGTAGTTCTTCTAATGTGCCTGTATTTAGTGATATTTTATTATCTTTTGTTAGTTCTTTTGCCTCTGTTTTTTGTGATTGTTTATTTTCTTTTATACATGCATCGTTTATTGTGTCTGGGCATGAACAATCTTTTTCTATATATTCTATTATCGTCTTTGGTTCTTTTTGTTCTTGTTTTAGTTTTTCTATTTCGTTTTTATTATATATTATTATTACCATTTCATCTTTTAATGTTTTGCTTAAGTTTATCAATTCTGTATCTGCATTTTCTGTTAAACCTCCTGATATTTTTATTGCGTCACTTACTCTATCTCCTTCTTCTAATTGGTATACTCCTGGGTGTTTTATTTCCCCTTTTATATCAATTTTTATTTTTGATGTTTCAGGTTCTTTGGGTTCTTCTAATTCTTGTTCAAATTCAAGTGGTTCTAAATCGATTTGTTTTTGGTTCATCCCTATAAGTAGTATTATTCCTATTATGACTAGTATGATTGTTATGACTATTATAGTTTTTAAATTTTCTAATATTTTTTCTTTCATATTTTCTCCTTTCTTAGGCATCTATAAAAATCATACGTCATAACTTTTAAAGTTCCTTGATTTTTCGATAAAAAAAGAATAAAAAATTCTTTTTATTCTAAATTTAATTTTTTTTCTAAGTTTCTTGTTGTTAAATAATAGTACGCTACTGAAGTTATTAATAGCGCTGATAGTGAAATTAACAATGATATATTTAATACTGTTGCGGATGGTAAAGTTTTTTCTAGTTCTCTTGTAATTTTATCATCCATTAATAGTGGCGCATATATAACTGAAGTAATTATTTGTTGAATAATATAAATTATTATTCCATATAGTATTGCGAATTTTGATTTGTTTGTTGCGTGTCTTTGACCAAATGATATGGCTGTATAAATTAATAATGTCATTACTATATATCCAAATAATATTATTAATAATACTAATATTGGTGTTAAAGCACTATATTGTGTGATCATTTCTATTATTAGTTTTATTGCTTCTTTTAAATCTACTAATTTAACGTTTACTATTATACATGCTGAACACAATGAAACTATTACTGATGCGATTTGAAATAGTATTTGTGTTAAAAGTTTTGAGGATATTATTGTGTGTTTTTTTACTGGTAGTGTATGTGTTAAGTATCCTTCATCTTTTGTCATTTGTTTATTGAATCTGTCTATTCCTATTACAAAAGTTATAAATGGTACTGCAGAAGTTAATAGCATTGCTAGTCCCATTACTAATCCCATTGGTACTCTAAATACTGGTGCTAAATCCTTTAGTAACATAAATATTCTTGAAAATACTGCAAGTAATAATGTTAAGCCAAATATTGGTAATAGTGTATTTGCATATGATTTAATATCATATTTTAATAATTTTTTTAACATCTGAAATCCTCCCTAAATACTTGATCTATTGTTTTTCCTTTTTCGTTTCTTATATTATCTGCGCTATCATTTAATGTGATTTTTCCTTGATTTATAAAAATTACATTATCTAGTATTGTTTCAATATCTTGAATTAAGTGTGTACTTATGATCATACTTGATTTTTCATCAAAATTACTTATTATTGTTTCTAATATATAATCTCTACTAGCTGGATCTACACCACCTATTGGTTCATCTAATATATATAAGTCTGCTTTTCTACTCATTACAAGTATCAATTGTACTTTTTCTTTTGTACCTTTTGACATGGTTTTTAATTTATCTTCTTCTGAAATATTTAATTTTTTTAATAGAGTTTGTGCTTTTTTTCTATCAAAATTTTCATAGAAGTCTTCAAAGTAATCAAGTAATTCTTTTACTTTGAAATTCATATTTAAATATGTTCTTTCTGGTAAATATGAGATTATTTTTTTGCTTTCTACACCAGGTTTTTCTCCTTTTACAAGTACTTCTCCTGAAGTTGGTGTTAATAAATCGTTTATTATTTTTATTAATGTTGTTTTACCTGAACCGTTTGGTCCTAATAATCCATAAATTTTTCCTGATTCTATTGTTAAATCTATGTTATTTAATGCTTGTTTTTTTCCATAGCATTTGTTTAAATTTTTTATTTCAATTAAATTCATATTACTCTCCTTATTTTAATAATTCTAATATTTCTTTTTTAGAAACATTTATTTCTTGCATTTTCTTAACGAATTCTTCTGTTGTTGTTTTTATATATTGTTGTTTTAAATCTTTAATTATTTTTTCATCTTCTGTAATGTATTTTCCACTTGTTCTTTGTGTTTTAATTAATCCCTGTTCTTCTAATTCTAGTAAAGCTCTATTTATTGTATTGGGATTAGTTTTTAACATTAGTGCATATTCTCTTACAGATGGAAGTCTTTCTCCTTTTTTATATATTTCTTTTATTATATTCAATTTGATTTGTTCTTCTATCTGTAGATATATTGGAATATTCTTATCAAATTCGTATGACATTTTTCCCTCCTTTGTATTAATTAACTAATACAGTTATACAATATATTTTTATTTTTGTCAATAGAAAAAATGAATTAATTGTTTTTTAATTCATTTATTGCGTCTTTAAGTGTTGATACACCTACTATTTTTATATCATAGTTTTTTTCTTTTTTAATTTTTATTGCTTCTTCATAATTTTCTCCATTTGGCACTAGAAATATATCTGCTTTGTTTTTTACTGCTCCTATTAATTTGTATTTTACTCCACCGATTTCTCCTACATTTCCCTCAACATCTATTGTTCCTGTTCCTACTACTGTTTTTCCTTTTGTTAAATCTGTATCTGTTAAATAGCTATATACAGTAAGTGATGTCATCATTCCGCCTGATGGACCTGATTCTTTTTTATTGTAGTTAATTTTTATTTTATGATCTGATTCTATGTCAAATGTTTCTTTTATGGATACTCCTATTATTGTTTTTCCTTCATAACTAATTAATTCAGCTTCTCTAGTATATTCTTTGTTGTCATTTAATACTGTTATTTTTACTTTTTCTCCCGGAGTATATTCATTTATTTTTTTTACATCTTCTATTTCATTTATTTCAATATCATTTATTTTAATTATTTGATCTTTTATTTTTAAGTCTGTTTTTGCTTCTTCAAATATATTTGTTACATATATTTTTTCATTTACTTTTTTAAATGGTTCATTTGCTTCTTTGAATGCTGCATACTGAGCGTTACTTACTGCTTCTTTTAGACTTAATGCATCTATAAAATTCATTTCTTCTTCTGTATAGTCATATAGTACTTCTTCTTTTTTTAATATATCCCAATCTTTGTTTATTTTTGCGATTATTAGTGTTGGAATAGTTGATTTCATTTCTGATACATATGCGAAATTTAATGTTCCATTAAGTTTGTTTTTTTCATCTATTTCAATTCTATTTGATATATTTATTGTTCCTCCTGGCATATCTATATAATATGGTAGCTTTATTGTGAATAATAGAAATAACGCAATTAATCCTATTAAAAATTTATATTCTTTTTTTATATATTTTAATACTCTTTCATATAATTTATTAAGCATATAGTCTCCTTTCTGTTTAATAATATCATTTAATGGTGAAATTTATGAGAAAATTTATTACTAGTATTTTAATTATGTGTGTTTTATTATTTATTATGTTTGAAATATTAACTTCTTCAACTAGCATTATGGAAACGGTTTCTTTTTCTTTTGGGGTTTGGAAAAATAATATTTTTCCTTCTTTGTTTCCTTTTTTTGTTTTATCTGAATTTCTTATTAATTACGGTTTTATTGAGTTTGTTTCGGAATTATTTAAACCTATTATGAATAAATTGTTTAAGGTTAAAGGAGTTGGGGCTTTTGTATTTATTATGAGCTTAATAAGTGGGTTTCCTAGTAATTCGAAGTATGTACGTGAGCTTTATATGAACGGTTTAATCAATGAATATGAAGGAACTAAACTTCTTACTTTTACTCATTTTTCTAATCCTTTATTTATATTGGGTACTATATCAATTTTATTTTTAAATAATAAAGAAGTTGGGTTTTTAATTCTTTTTTGTCATTATTTTGGCAATATTATTGTTGGTTTTATGTTTAGAAATTATTATGTTAGTGAAAAAGAGAGTTCTAAAATTTCTTTTAAGAATGCATTGTTAAATATGCATAAAAGAAGAATTTCTAATAATAAGTCTTTTGGTGAAGTAATGAGTGGTGCTTTGACAAACGGTATTAATACCCTACTTCTAATATTTGGTGTTGTGACATTGTTTTTAGTTATTACTACTATAATTGATAATAATATTAATTTATCTAGTTATTATCAAAGTATTTTAAATGGTATTGTTGAAATGACGCAAGGATTAAAGTATGTAAGCTTACTGGATATTCCTCTTAAAATTAAAGGCACACTATCTGTCATGTTTATTTCATTTGGTGGAATTAGTGTGCACATTCAATTAATTAGTATTTTAAGTGATACTAAGATTAAGTATTTTCCTTTTTTTGTTGCACGAGTAATTCATGCATGTATTTCTTCTTTAATGTTTTATTTTTTATTTGATTTATGGATTAAATTTATTTGATTATTCATATATAAAGTCACTTGATCCATTACTTGTGTAGAAGTTATTTGTTATTGTATCGTATAATCCTATTTTATTTGTTTCTCTTGATTTTGCTGGTGTAAGATTCATTACTAGTGTATCTCCTTCATATATTTGAAATCCATATATTTTTGTATCATATTTATTGAATGATTCAATTTTCTTTGTATCTGTATTGTAACTTCCAAACAGTATTATATTAGAATCATTATCTTCTGTTTTTTGCGCTACTGTTGTTTCAATATTTTGATATAAAATTTTTCCTGATTTTGCAATTAACGTGCTGCGAGATGTAACGTCATTATAGTCTTGATAATATGTAGTTCCTCCTGCATTAGTTGTTTTATCTAGCCAATAATAGATTCGTTTATATGTTGTGGGTGAACCACCGAAGTTTATTGTAAAACTGTTATCTTTTATTATATCTCTTCCTATTATCGAATAAAATCCTAAATTTGAGTCAGTTTGTGTGTTGATGTTTTCTATTAATTCCATATCAAGGCGTATTTCTGTATTGATTTTTGCAGCATAGTTTAGATTAATATATTGGTTTCCGTTTGTTTTAATGTATGGCAATGATATATATGATTCTGTTGGCGGGATATATTTATATCCATAGTTGTTTGTTGTTTCAATGTCATTATAAGGATATACAATATTTATTCCAAAGTTTGTATCTTTGAATAAATCATTATATATTGGTATGTTTGCGTTAAATATTTTTTTATTTGATTCTGAAATATTTGTATTAATGCTTATTGCTTTAAAGTATGATTCATTATTTAATTTAATTATATAGTTATCATACGCAAGTGTTTTATTTGTTTCGTCTAATTCTAATCTTTTTGTGCTTCCATCTTGAAATGTAAATTCAATACATACTATTGGATTAGCACAGTTTTCTATTTTGATTGCTTTTTTTTCATTTAAATCAGTATATATTTTATTTGTCATTAAATATTGTTTATTTAATAGTTCAGTCTTCATTCCTGACGATATATATATATCTTTTAAATTTATTATTAGTTGAAATAGTATTATTACTAGTATCATTGATAGAGTGAATGATACCAGCATTTCAACTAGTGTGAATCCTTTATTATTTTTCATGTTTCACCTCTAATACTTGGCCATATCAGCTTGATAGTTTCTCATTACTTCATTTTCTGTTAGGGCTCTGTCATATATTAATACATTTTGGAATTCTACGTTAGCATAACTATCCATCGATGTATTTTCAATTTTAGGATTTCCACCTATTCCGATTGGTGCTAATGATGGAGTTATAGTATTTGTATTATTTATTATTGCTTTCTGTACTCCATTTATATATAGTGTTGCTTTTGTGCCGTCATGTGTCATTGTTACTGTAGTATATTCATTTATATTATTTGTTTCGGTATTGTTGAAGTTTTTTAACCCATTTGTTGTATAAAAGTTTGAGTCAAATGTTCCTTCTTCTAGGTATAGTAAACCTAATCCTGCACCATGCCAGTTTCCTAGAAAAGGTATTTCATTTTCATCATTAAATATTTCTGTTGATAATATTTTTATTCTTGCTTCAATTGTAATTCCAGATTCGTATGACAAATTTGCTGTTGCTTCTATTCTACCAAAGTTTGTTTCACCATCAAATATTATTGAGTTATTGGACCATATTGGATTATTATATAGTGTTGCATCGTTTCCATGATTAGTTAAGTCTTTCCATATTTGAGTTTCATCTGAATGGCCATAGCCTGTATTGTTTACTGCGTCTAGGTAAGTAATTAAGCCATCTTGTACATATGCATTTCCTTTATTAAATCTCATGGATGCAAATGTACCATTTTTATATTTAATTATAATTCTATAATCTGCTTCATCATTTAACACACTTATTTGCTTAATATATTCTTTAAAATCATTATCAAAATCTATTATATTTCTTTTTATGTCTTTTAAGTCTTCTTTTGTAAATATTATTTTTTCTATATCTGATTTTTGAAATAATGTGTTGCAGTAGCTTATTAGGTTTGAATTATCTATATTACATTCAGTGATGTCTAAATATCCTTTTGGAGTATTATTTAATAATTCAACTAATTTATCGTAGTTTCCATCATTTATATAGTTTATTATATTGTTTGCTAGATAAAGTCCTTGTGGTGTGTCATATTTAAAACTATATTGATATCCTCTATTTATTGCTTTAAATTGTGTATACATAAACACTAGTACACCCATTATTACTGTTGATAGTATTAGTACTTCAGTGATTACAAACCCCTTATTGTTTTTTATCATAAAATTACTCCTTTATATCTTGTATTTAGTCTATTTATATTATATAATATTATTAGTCTAAATACTAGTCTAAAAGTCGAATATTTAGAAGAATTTTGAGGGGATGATAAAATGCTTAGACAAATTGATTTTGAAAAAACACCAGTTGTTGAAGCTGTAAATGATATACTAGTTGACGCTAGTAAAAGAGGTGCGAGTGATATTCACTTTGACCCTTTAGAAGAATACATGAGATGTAGAATTAGGGTTGATGGACAATTACATGATTATGTAGAAATTCCTAATGGCATTAAGAAGAATTTGATTACACGTATTAAAATTATATCTGGTATGAATATTACCGAGTCTCGTTTACCACAGGATGGTGCGATTAAAGCAAATATTAAAGATATTGATTTGGATTTGCGTGTATCTTCTATTCCTACTATTGAAGGTGAAAAAATCGTTATTCGTATTTTAGATTATAGTATGAGTAATTCTGGGCTTGAAGCTTTAGGCTTTAGTGATATAAACCTTAAAAAAGTTATTCAAATGATTAATGTTCCAAATGGTATTATATTGATTACTGGAGCAACTGGTAGTGGTAAGTCTACTACTGTTTACTCTATTTTACAAAGATTAAATAAAGAAGAAACTAATATAATTACTGTTGAGGATCCAATAGAAATGAATATTACTGGTATTAACCAAATTCAAACTAATAGTGAAATTGGTCTTGATTTTGCAACTGCGTTAAGGTCAATTTTAAGACAGGACCCTAATATTATAATGGTTGGAGAAATTCGTGATACTGAAACTGCAAAAATAGCTGTTCGTGCTTCTATTACAGGTCACTTGGTTTTATCTACAATCCACACCAACGACTCTTTGAATACTATTGAAAGACTTCTTGATATGGATGTTGAAAGATATTTGTTATCGAGTGCTTTAACTGGTATTATTTCTCAAAAGTTAGCACGTAAATTATGTCCACATTGTCGTACTAAACGACCTACTACTCAATACGAAAATGATATTTTTAAAAAGGTTTTAGGACATGATGTTCCTGAAATTTACGCTTCTAATGGTTGTGAAGAATGTGGAAATGGTTATAGCGGACGTATCGCAATTCATGAAGTATTATTAATTAATCAAGAGATTAAAGATGCGATTAGTGAGAATATAAGAAAAGAAGATTTAAGAGAATTAGTTTATAATTCTGATGTTATAACTTTATTACAAGATGGTTTAGAAAAGGTTGAAGCAGGTCTTACTACTTTTGAAGAACTATTAAAAATTATTGAATTGGAGGAAGACGAAAAATTAGCAAATTCTTCTAGTTTAAAAAGAGCTTTAGATTATACTTCTATTGCTCATAGTGATGAGAATAATATTTCTTCTAATCCTCATATTAATTTAGGAGATTCAAGTCATACAGATAATTTAGAGAATACATCTGTTATGAAGCCTGTTTATCAAAAATTAGATGATATTGTTCCTAATACTCCTGAAATTAATCAGAATAATTCAAATATAAATAATAATGTTAATCAAAACAATATTAATTCAAATGATAATCAAAATAATTCTGGTTTAAGTAATCAAAATATAGGAATCAATGATATGCTTAATAAGAATTTAAATAATTCAAATATTAATGTTTCTCAGCCTAACACTGGTGTTCCTCAACCTAGCGTTAATGAGGTAAATAATTCTCAAAGTAGTTCAGTAAATCATAATATGGGTATTAATGATTTATTAAATAATATGAATCATTCAGTTAATGGCGCAAGTAGCACTGATAATACAGAAAATACTTCTTCTAATAATTATGGTATTAATGATTTATTAAATAATTTAAAAAGACAATAGATATAGAAATATATCTATTTTTTTTATCAAAAAAAGCATTCATATTGAATGCTTATTTAATTTCAAATGTTGTTCCTTCTCTTGTGTCTTTAATTATTATATTCATTTCTAATAATTGATTTCTAATATTATCTGCTTCTTCATAGTTTTTATTTTGTTTTGCTATATTTCTTTTTTCTATTAATTCATTAATTTTATTTAATAATTCTTTATCTATTTCTTTATTGTCTTCTTTTAATAAATCTAATGATAATACTTCATCGAACATTTTGATTAGTTCTAATTTTGTATTATTATTTATATTATCTTTTAATACATCATATAGTATTGTTAAAGACATTGATGTATTTAAGTCATTTGATAATGCATTTTTAAATTTATTATTATATTCTTCTATTTTATCTAATTCTTTTTCTTCTTCAGTAGGAGTTATATTTTTTATTTTGTTTTTTAGTTTATTATATTCGTTTTGAGCTCCATCTAATATATCATAACTGAATGTTAATACGTTATGATAATATGATTTTAAGCATAGATATCTATATGCAAGTGGACTATATCCTTTTTCTTCTAGTAATGATACCGTTAAAAATTCTCCTTTTGATTTTGACATTTTGCCGTTTAAATCGTTTAGATGTTCTCCGTGAACCCAGTAATTACACCATTTATGTCCTAGATATCCTTCTGATTGAGCTATTTCGTTTGTGTGATGTGGGAATATATTATCTACTCCTCCACAATGTATATCTAGATGTTCTCCTAGATATTTAAGTGCGATTCCTGAACATTCTATATGCCATCCTGGATAACCTAATCCCCATGGGCTTTCCCATTTTAGTTCTTGATCTTCAAATTTTGATTTTGTAAACCAAAGTACAAAGTCCGCTTGATTTTTTTTGCTTAAATCTTCTTCTACGCCATCTCTTACCCCTACTACCATTTCATCTTCTTTATGATTAGTTAATACATAGTAATCTTCTAATTTTGATGTGTCGTAGTATACATTACCACCTGAAATATACGCCAATCCTTTTTCTAGAAGTTTTTCTATTATTTTTATGTATTCATTTATGTTTTTTGTTGCAGGAGATACAATGTCAGGCCATCTGATATTTAGTTTTTCACAATCTTTTTTAAATTCTTGTGTATAGTAATCTGCTATTTCAAGTACTGTTTTATGTTCTCTTCGTGCTCCTTTTAGCATCTTGTCTTCACCAGAGTCTGAATCACTTGTTAAGTGTCCAACATCTGTTATATTCATACATCTTGTTACTTCATAACCTATATATTTTAATGTTTTTTCGAATATATCTTCGAAAATATAGGTTCTTAAATTTCCAATATGAGCATAATGGTATACTGTTGGACCACATGTATACATTTTTATTTTACCTGGTTCGTTTGGTATTAGTTCTTCGACTTTCTTTGATAGCGTATTATATATTTTCATGAGGGTTCACCTTCTCCTTTTCTATATTATTATATCATTTTATTAAGAAAAAAACACCATATTCGGTGTGTTTATCATATTGGTGCAGGTGAAGGGACTTGAACCCCCATGGAAAATCCACTAGATCCTAAGTCTAGCGCGTCTGCCAATTTCGCCACACCTGCATTAAAGTGGTGGACCCTATAGGACTCGAACCTATGACCGCACGGTTATGAGCCGCGTGCTCTAACCAACTGAGCTAAGGGTCCAAAAATGTTGTTGCAATTACCACTGCTATTTAAT